>Ga0114129_10003352_pt1 | contig 22495 bp, 13 predicted proteins | sample RhiMetdeltSRZDD1_FD_80071 | JGI IMG/M metagenome (GOLD analysis project Ga0114129, IMG submission 80071) | Populus rhizosphere microbial communities from Tennessee, USA - Rhizosphere MetaG P. deltoides SRZDD1 (version 2) (version 2) | ecosystem: Host-associated > Plants > Roots > Rhizosphere >... | reverse complement strand
GCCTCTTCACCGACGGTCGTCGCGCACCGGACGTCGTCCCAGCCAGTGCCGATCGCAGGCGAGAATCAATTCACCGTGGCCGCGGCCAACATGGAGCGGTTTTTCGACACGGCGGACGATCCCGGAATCGGCGAACCCGTGCTGACGCCGACGGCGTTCAGCAATCGTCTCAACAAGGCTTCGTTGTACATCCGCAACGTGATGCGGACGCCTGACATTCTCGGCGTCGAGGAAGTCGAAAATCTGTCGGCGCTGCAGTCGCTCGCCGCGAGAGTCAACGCCGACGCCACCGCCGCCGGGCAGCCTGATCCCAAGTACGTGGCCTTCCTGGAAGAAGGCAACGACATCGGCGGGATCGACTCGGGCTTCCTCGTCAAGTCGGCGCGCGCGGCAGTCCTCGGTGTCGAGCAGGTTGGCAAGGCCACAACCTATATCAATCCACTCAACAATCAGCCGGAACTCCTCAACGACCGGCCGCCGCTCGTGTTGAGCGCCGTCGTCCAAGGCCCGACCGGCAGCACGTTCCCGGTGACGGTGATCGTCAATCACCTGCGTTCGCTAAGCGGAGTCGACGATGCCGCCGACGGCGCACGAGTGCGCGCGAAGCGGCGCGCGCAGGCGGAATTCCTGGCGAATTACCTTCAGGCGCGCCAGAACGCCGATCCGAACGAGCACATCATCTCGATCGGCGACTACAACGCGTTTCAGGTCAACGACGGATACGTCGACTCGATCGGAACGATCAAAGGCGCGCCGGCGCCGCCCGATCAGGTGACGCTTTCGAGTCCGGATCTCGTCAACCCGGATTTCATCGACCTCGTCGATCTCGCGCCGCCCGAAGAGCGGTACTCGTTCAGCTTCGACGGCAACGCGCAGGTTCTGGACCACGAGCTGATCACCCAGAACCTTCTGGACCTCTTCGCCGGCGTTAGGTTGGCGCGCAACAACGCCGACTTTCCGGAAACAGCGCGGAACAATCCCAACGCTCCGGAGCGGATCTCCGATCACGACCCCGTGGTCGGCTACTTCAACCTGCCGCTCCCGACCGCGACCACGCTCGTGTCTTCCGTCAATCCGTCGCTCTTTGGACAGAGCGTCACGTTTACCGCGACTGTGTTGTCGTCCGGCAATCCGGTCACCGAAGGCAGCGTGACGTTCCTGGACGACGGCACGCCGCTCGCGAGCGCTGTCTTCTTGAACGGGAACGGCTCGGCGTCGTTCAGCTCGAGCGGCCTGTCAGTCGGTGATCACGCAATCGAGGCACGGTACAGCGGGACGCAGCATTTCAACCTGAGCGCCGCCTCCCTTGAGCAGGCCGTCAGGCCCGGACTGTCGATCGATGACGTGACAATGATCGAGGGCAACTCCGGGACGACAACGGCTTTGTTCATGGTCAGCTTGTCGGCGCCGTCAACTCAGGCCGTAACCGTCGATTTCACGACCGGCAGCGGTACGGCGCTCGCAGGGTCGGATTTCGTTGCTCGCAGTGGCACGGTCGTATTCGAACCAGGCGAATCGACCGAGACAATTGCGATTACGGTGAACGCCGACGCGCTGAACGAGGTCGATGAGACGTTCCTGGTCAACCTTTCGAACCCCGTCAACGCGCTGCTCCTCGACCCACAAGGCGTCGGGACAATCACAAACGACGATCCGCCGCCGTCGATCTCGATCAACCACGTGACCGTCACGGAGCCGGACACCGGAACCGTGCCCGCAGTGTTCACGGTCAGTCTGTCGGCGCCCTCCGGCATGATTGTCCTCGTCGATTACCGGACCGCCGACGGAACGGCGCTCGCCGGCGCCGATTACGTTGCCGCTTCCGGAAGCCTCTCCTTCGCACCCGGCGAGACGACGAAGACGGCAACCATCGCAGCGCTCGCCGACAAGCCGAGAGAGAGGATTCAGACCTTCTTCGTGAACCTCTCCAATCCCGTCAATGCATCGCTTGCCAACGCGCAGGGAGTCGGCACGATCTTCGACGCCGCCGCGCCACAGGTTGCGTCGTTCACGCCGATCGCCGGGACCGTCGGCTCGAGCATTACGATTACCGGCTCGAACTTTACGGCTGTCAAATCGGTGAAGTTCAACGGCGTCTCTGCCGCGTTCAAGATGAGAGGCGTTCGAACCATCATCGCGATCGTGCCGGCAGGCGCCAGCGACGGTCCGATTACGGTGAGCAATGCCAGCGGCACGGGAACGAGCGCAGGTCAGTTCACCGTGATCACGGCGCCGACGATTTCGAACTTCGCGCCGCTCATCAGGTGAGGAGCGGGAGCCTTGGCGAAGGCGGAAGGTCGGGCCTACGGAGGCGAGGACGGTAAAAGCTTCAACAGCGCGTTTTTCGTGGCGATGTAGATCGCGCCGTCGCCACCGACTGCGACGGCGCGCGCCGGCTCGACAGCGTCGCCGAGCATCTGCTCGGCCGAGAGGATCTTTGCAGGATCCCCGGGGTCCAGCCGCACGCGAAGCAGGGCATGCCCGCCGCTTGTCGCGACGAGAAGATTTCCCTGAAACTGCCGGATTCGATCGCTCCGATACAGAGTCAACGCCGTGGCAGCCGACCCGTCCGGGAGCTTATAGCGGACCGCAGGCGCCTGTGGCCGTGCGGTTGCATTGAGCAGACCATCGGCACGACCGTCGGCAATCCACAACGCCTCCCCGCGCGCATCCCAATCCATTCCTCGCGGCGCACCGACGTTCGCCACAAACACCGGCGAGGCGCCTGGCTGATCGCGGGGCGTAGTCGCGTCGGCATTGAGACGAAGGATTTTTCCGTTAAACGAACCGAGATCACCGGCGCGACGCGGCTCGCCCGCGTCGTCGAACCCGACGTACAACTTGCCATCGGGACCGAAACGAATCGTGGCGGCCGGCTGTGACGCGCTGTTCGGAACGCGATCCATCAGGACCGCGCGATCGCCAAGCGTGTCGCCGACCGCGCGCAGGCGTACCAGTCGAAAGCCTGTAGCCGTCGTGTAGACCGCGTACAGGAAGTGGTTGCGTTCATATTGCGGATCGATCGCCAGCGCGAGCAGACCCTGCCCGTCCTTCGTCGTGGCATCAGGCAATGTGATGGCACGGCCGGCTTGCACGGCCCCGTCGCGAAAGACGCGGACGCGTCCGCCGCGTTCGGCGATGAAGATGCGCCCGTCGGGCGCCGGAGCGAGATCGGTCGGTTCGAGAAGGCCCTCGGCAACGACCGAGCCTTCGACGTGCACGCCATCATGTGTGGTGATCGTGAACGAGCGGGCGGTCGTGATCGATGTCGACTGCGCGACGAGGAAGACAGGCAAGCTGACGGAGCGTGGACTTTCGAGACGCGCGCCACTGCTGATGACGTAGGACGACATCGACAGCGCGTGTTGCCCTGCGCTCATCGGCGGAATCTTGGCGCTGCACGCGTACCCGGTCGGACCCGGCGTGGTCGTGCAGGAGGCCTCCTGTGCTTCGGTCGCGTTGGCGTCTACATAAATAAGGTAGCGGAACGTCGCCAGCTCTTCAGTGCTGCCTGCCTGCTGGTCCCAGCCAATTCGCTCCGTCCCATTCACTTTCTCGGTTCCCGCCGGCGTGCCCGGGGCGGGCGTGGGCGGCGTTTGCGGCTTTTTCTCGCTGCACGCCGCAACCAAGCTGGCGCACAAGAGAAGGCTTAGACACTTCACGACTCGCCGATGATATCGCACTCGTCTGCAGTTGGCCGCCCCCGAAGCCGATACCAAGGTCGAAAGGCTCACCAACATCATGCGCTCACCCCTGCGCGCACTTTTGCTGCTTGCGACGTTTGCGACCGCCGGCGTGTGCTCGGCGCCAGCACTTGCCCAGTCCGAGTCTGGCAGCGTACGCGGAGAGGTGACCGACAGCTCCGGCGCCGTACTGCCCGGTGTTACTGTCGTCGCGCTCGCCGGGAGCGGTCAGGTGCTCGCGACAGATGTGACCAACGAGAAGGGTGAGTACTCGCTCACTGCTCTGCCACCGGGCCCGACGCGCGTGACGTTCGAACTCGAAGGCTTTGCGACCTCCATCGTGGCACTCATCGTGCGCGCCGGCGTCGAATCCCACGTGTCGCGGCGGCTCGGGCTGGCGGTGCTCGCGGAGACGGTCGAGGTCGTCGGACGATCGCCGATCGAGCCGCCGGCGCCTGCGCCGCCACGGCCGATGCCGCTCATCGTGCCAGTTCCACAGCACGATCCCGAGTCGGTCTGCGGACCTGGGAAGGTTGACGGCACCGACGAATCGCTCGGAACCATCCTGTCGCGCCCGGACGGCGAGAGGGGAAACTATTACGTGGAGGGCCACGAGATTCTGATCGACGGCGGGACACGGACCGGTCTCGAAGTCGGGCGCAATCTTGCCGTGCGCCGGATCTATCGGGTGAAGAGTCCCCTCGGCGTCGCGACGGCCGATCACACGTCGGGCCTCGTGCAGATCACCGCGGTCGGGGAACGGGTGTCGCGCGGCATGGTGGTGTATGCCTGCGACGAGATCACGCGAGGTGATTTCCTTGCATCGTTCAATCCCGAACCGATGCGGACTCCCGAGCCGATCGGCACGCCGGCTTACTGGGACGCGGCGCGCATCCTCTTCGCCGATGTCGGCCAAATTCTCGGCACGCCGCGGCGGTTGATGGTGATCGATCGCGGCGCCACTTCAGGTCTGCGACCCGCTCAGCGGCTTACCCTCTTCCGCCAGATCGAGGCAGACGCGAAGGTTCCGTTCGTCATCGGCGACGCGGTGATCGTCGCCGTGCGCGCCGAGTCGGCGACGATCCGCCTCCTCAGTTCAACAGGCGCAGTGTCGGCGGGAGACTGGGCGGCGCCGCAGCGATATGCCGAAGCGCCATCGTCGCTTACCGCGCTCGACAGCGTGCCTCGATAGCGCCGAGTCGCTACACTCGCCCGCGCAATTCCTTCCGACAGGACCTCGACACGCGACGACCTCCACGTGGCATTCGCGGTACTCGTTTGCGCCCGACCTGCTTGTCCGCCGAAGCTCGCTCAATTCGGTGAGCGAAGGCGGAAAGGTCGGGCTTGCATACGACTGCGATAGGATCGGGTCATGCGTGCAGTCGCTTTCATCACGGCTCTCGGACTCATCACGCTGCAGATTACGGGAACCGCACAATCCGGTCTGCGTGCTGTCGTCTACGCGTCGGGATTCACGTTCCCGCTCGACGTCGTCCAGGATCCCTCGAACCGCTCCGTCCAGCTCGTTGTCGAACAGGGCGGGCGCATCCGGGTCGTTCGCGGCGGTGTGGTTCTCCCCACAGATTTTCTTGATTTGCGTTCGGCGACGGTTTCCGGCGGTGAACGCGGCCTGCTGGGGATCGCGTTCGCGCCCGACTACATCACGAGCGGCCGCTTCTTCGTGAACTTCACCAACCGCGACGGACACACGGTTGTCGCGCGATTCCGCCGCTCCGCAGATCCGCTCGTGGCCACGCCTTCGACGCGCTTCGATCTCAAATTCACGCCTCAGGGCTACATCGAACAACCGTACGCGAATCACAACGGCGGCAATCTGGAGTTCGGTCCCGACGGCTACTTGTATATCGGCCTCGGCGACGGCGGCTCGGGTGGCGACCCGGAGCATCGCGCGCAGAATCCGCGTACATTCCTCGGCAAAATGCTGCGGATCGACGTCAACGTGCCCGACGCGGATCAAATCGGGTATCGGGTCCCGCCAAACAATCCGTTCCTGGGTAGCGGGCCGGCGAACACGCTTCCGGAAATCTGGGCGTTCGGGTTCCGCAACCCGTGGCGCTATACATTCGACGACCCGACGCTCGGGGGCACGGGCGCGCTCGTGATCGCCGACGTCGGTCAGAATGCGTACGAGGAAGTCGATTACGAACCGCGCGGCCGAGGCGGGCGCAATTACGGCTGGCGTCTACGCGAGGGGCTGCACCCTTACGACGCCAGCATCCCTGCGGCCTTTCAACCGCTGACCGATCCGATTCACGAATACAACCATCTCGGACGCGGCGGTTCGATTACCGGAGGATATGTCTACCACGGCCGCTTGCTCGGTCCGGCGTTTCAGGGCCGGTATCTTTTTGGAGACTTCGTCACGTCACAGATATGGTCAGTTGCCTTAACCGTCGACGCCAACGGCGAGGCCCGGGCAACGAACCTCATTGAGCACACGCAGGAACTGGGGGGAATCATGGTCAGTTCCTTCGGAGTCGATGCCGTAGGCGAACTTTTCGCCCTGGACTATTCCCGGGGGACGCTTCTCAGACTTTCAGGTCCTCCGATCGCGCCCCCGACCCCGGCGGCGCTACGGATCATTCGCTAATTCACACTTCCTCACTCGCGCGTTCAATTTGTGCGCATTGACACCCCAGCCGGGGGCGGAATACAGTGTTAGTTTCGATATTCCAAGCACTTACAGGTTGATGGATGGTCGGCAGGACTATCGGGAAATATCGCATCGTCGGACAGCTTGGACGCGGGGGCATGGGCACCGTGTACAAGGCGGTCGATGAGACACTCGACCGCGAAGTCGCAATCAAAGTCCTCAATCCGGAGCTCGCCGACACCGACATCATGAAGCGCTTCCGCGCGGAAGCGACGACCCTCGCCAAACTGAATCACCCCGAAATCGCGACGATCTACGAGCTCTTCCGTTCTGAGACCGACCTCCTGATGGTGATGGAGTTCGTGCGCGGGGAAACGCTCGACAAACTGTCCGAGCGGCTTGGCCCGATGCCACCGGATCGCGCGGCGTACCTGGTCGACAAGGTGCTGTCGGCGCTCGAGCACGCGCATCGCGCCGGCATCGTGCATCGCGACATGAAGCCGGCGAACGTCATGGTGACCGACATCGGCGGCGTGAAGATCATGGACTTCGGCATCGCGCGCGTGCGCGGCGCCGAGCACATGACCGTTGACGGCTACATGATGGGCACGCCGGCGTACATGCCGCCCGAACAGGTGCTGGGGCAGGAAGTGGATGGCCGCGCCGATCTCTATTCAGTCGGCGTCGTGTTCTATCGCCTGCTGACCGGCGCGTTGCCGTTCAAAGCCGACACCGCGATCGGGATGGTGCAGAAGCAGATCTCCGACGCGCCGACGCCGCTCAACATGCACCGCGCCGGGCTTCCGGATTGGTGTGAATCCGTTCTGCAGCGCGCGCTCGCCAAGTCGCCGGCGGATCGGTTCCAGACCGCCGAAGAATTCCGGAGCGCGATCGGCCACGTCACCGGGATGACGACGTCGCTCGAGCACACGAAGGCGTTCGCCGCCTCGGACATCGAGACGACTTCGCCGCCCGTGGCATTCGAGAAACTGGGGCTGACGCCGACCGGTGCCACGCCGAACGCGTTGCACCGCTCGCCGCAACTCGCAGTGGCAGTCGGCACACCGTCACCAGATGTGGCAGCCGCGCGCGCCGCGGAGGCCGTATCACCTGCCGCGTCGCCGACCATGCCGACTCCCGTGCACACGAAGCCGGCAAGTCTCGATGGTCAGACGATTGTGCTGCGCAAACAGCACTTCGCCGTCGCAGGCTCACTGCTGGCGATTGTCGCGCTCGGCGTTGCGGCTCTCGCCTACGTCGCGTTGCGGCGTCCAGTCGTCGTTCCGAGTGGGTCGAACGCCGCGTCGTCAGCGCCGCCGGCAGCTCCGGCCGCGGCAGCCTCATCGACGTCGCCCGCTGCACCAGGATCAACGACACCGGAATCGGCGACGGGAACCGCGACTCCAGGAACCGAACCGCCTGCGGCATCAGGGTCGGCAACACCACCGACGCCTGGCGCGGCGACGGCGGGAACTCCAGGCGCCACAACGGCGACACCCGCTCCGACGACGACGGCACCCGGCCCTGCGCCAACCACGACGCCCGTCGCGGCCAATGCCGCACGCGGCGGGTCGACAACTCCGGCGCCCGGCTCCCAAGTGCCGGCAGCGGTACCGGCCTCGAGTGGTGGTGCCAAACCGGCGGCGAGCTCGACGAGCACGGCCGCGGCGCCCGGCAGCACGACGCCGGCCGCAGGCGCAACAGACGCCGGACGAGGCACGACTGCCAAACCATCGGCGGCGCCGCCGCGCGCGCCGATCACGTTCGACGTGAAGGCGCTCCTCGGCTCCGGCAATCGCGCGCGCGAACGCGATGCGCAGCTGATCCTCGCCGAGGGAAAAGTCACGGTCACCGCCGAGGACAATCACGACGCGCTGCACTCGGTTGGGTACGACAGCGTCGTCTCGATTAACTATTCAACTGGTCGCGACCCGCTGTGGAAGTCTCCGGAAGGTCCGTCGCCGGTCGCGCGCGCAGGCGGCGGGTTCCTGGGCATCCGCGGCGATCGTCAGTGGGTGGCGCTCAGGACCAAGGACACGAAGGATCCGTTCGTTGTGCTGCGCTTCCTCAATCCGGGCGCGGCCAGAAGCGGCATCAAGGCGCTCGAGGAGCGCACTCGCCTCACCGCCGAAACCGTCTCCGAGCGCAAGGACGCCAAATAGGTTGTTCACGCTCTCTTTTGTCGAAGCCGGGATGCCTGGCGCACACCAGCTTCGCGACGGCCAGACGCTTATCGGCCGCGCGGCGACGTGCGATCTCGTCATCAACGCCCCGACCATCTCGCGGCAGCATGCACGCGTCCGGCTGACGAACGGGAAGGTCTTCGTCAGCGATGCCGGAAGCACTTACGGCACGCTGGTAAACGGCGTACCCATCAAGAACGAGCAGGAGCTGAAGGCCGGCGACACGTTCGTCATCGGCCATCTGCAGTTCACGCTCAGCCAGGACGTCCACGAATCGGACGTGCTGTCGGATTCACATCAGGTGTTCGAGGAGTCGGCGGCAATCCTGCGGCGCATCGACGCGTTCGCCGGTGCCGCGGCCAGCCCGCTGGCGAGCGGCGTGAGCTCGGCAGCAACACCGGCGATTGGCATCAAGGTGCCGGAAAACGCTCCAGCGGGTTACACACCGGCAATGGGCACCCCGGCGCAGTCGGCCCCGGGCGCGCTGCAGCCCGGATCGGGCATGCCGGCCCAGACGGGCAAGGTCTCGGCGGCTTCCGCGGCCGCCGCGGCGGCGGTTGCGGCCGGCCGCGAGCGGAGAGGCCTCGAGCGCCGGAAGGTCAATCTGGGACGCGCGGCGGGTGAGCGCCGCAGCGGGCGCGATCGGCGCGGCGGGCGGCTGCTCCGTCTGCTCACGGAAATCTCCAAGACGCTCGTCACAGTCCAGCCGCTCGAGCAGGTGCTCGCGCGGGTCGTCGACCTGGTGTTCGACGTACTCCCGGCGGAGCGCGCGTTCCTGCTGCTGCGCGACTCGTGGGATCAGCCGCTGACGGCGCGCGTCATGCGCAACCGCGATGGCTCGGTCCCCGGCAACGTGAGCCTCAGCCGAACGGTCATCGCCAACGTGATGCGCGATCGCGTCGCGATCCTCGCCAAGGACGCGCGCTACGATGCGCGTCTCGATGCGTCGAGCAGCATCCAGGCGATGAACATCCGTTCCTTCATGTGCGCGCCGCTCTGGAACCGGAACGACGTCATCGGCGTGCTCTACTGCGACAACCCGCGGAGCAAACAGTTCATCGAAGACGACCTCGAGGTCTTCACTGCGCTCTGCAACTACGCGGCGGTCGCAATCGAGCAGGCGCGTCTCTCGCAGCAGCTGCTCGAGGAGACGAAAAAGCGCGAGCGGCTCCAGCGCTACCACTCGCCTGGGGTCGTCAACCGGATCATCCACGGCGATTCGTCGATCGAGGGGCGGTTCAACACCCAGGAGCGCGACGTCACGGTGATGTTCGTGGACATCGTCAGTTTCACGAAGCTCTGCGAGCACATGGAACCGACTGCCGTGGCCGACATGTTGAACGACTACTTCGGCCGGATGGCCGAGATCGTCTTCGAATACGAAGGGACGCTCGACAAATTCATCGGCGACGCGATCCTCGCGGTATTCGGCGCGCCGTTCGAACAGGCGGACCATGCGGAGCGCTGCGTGGCCGCTGCCGTCGAGATGCGGCGAGCGCTCGCGCGCTTCAACGCGGAGCGCGGTGGATCGCCGGTCCGCTTCCGCATCGGCATCAACACGGGACGCGGGCTGACGGGCGACATCGGGTCGCCGAAACGGCGCGAATTCACCACGCTCGGCGACGTCGTCAATACGGCGTCGCGGCTCGAAAGCTCGGTCGCCAAGCCGGACCAGATTGTCATCTCCGAGACGACGCGCGCGCGGCTGAGTGCGTCGTTTCAGGTGAAGTCGCTCGGCAAGGTGGCGATCCGCGGCCGCACGGGAGAGGTCGAGGCCTTCGAAGTGCTCGCGGTAGGCTCGAGCGCACCCGTCTGAGCTCGAGCCCTGTTATGTGAGGATGTGAGGATCTAAGGATTTGAGGATTGATTTGAGGATTTGAGGATTTGAGGAATGTGAGAATCTATCTGACGATGTGACCGATTCGGCCTCAGCTGTATTCCGGACAGATTCTCAAATCCTCACATTTTCAAGTCCTCCAATCCTCAAATCGATCCTCAAATCCTCAAATCCTCAACTCCTCAACTTACAATGGGGTCCCCAATGGATTCGCGGTTCATCGAGGAACTGGCGCACGCTGCCGGACCCGGCGCTCTGCTTCAGGATCCCGCCGACCTCCTGACCTACGAGTCGGACGCGCTGGTTCACCTGCACGTCATTCCAGGCGCCGTCGTCCTGCCAGCTTCTGCCGAAGCCGTTCAGGCTGTCGTCCGGTTGTGTTATCGCGATCGGGTGCCGTTCGTCGCACGCGGCCACGGCACCGGACTCTCGGGCGGCGCGCTTCCGGTTGAAAACGGTGTGGTGATTGGCTTATCGCGACTGAACCGGATCCTCGACGTCGACATTCCCAATCTGCGCGTCACCGTCGAGCCGGGCGTGACCAATCTCGAGATCACGCGGCACGTCGCACCGTTCGGCTGTTATTACGCGCCCGATCCGTCGAGTCAGATCGTGTGCTCCATCGGCGGCAACATCGCCGAAAACTCGGGCGGCGCGCACTGTCTCAAGTACGGGTTCACCGTGCACCACGTGCTCGGTGTGGAAGCGGTGCTGCCCGACGGCGATCTGGTGCGGCTCGGCGGTCCGGTGCTGGATACGCCTGGCCTGGATCTGGTGGCGGCACTCGTTGGCTCCGAAGGCACGCTCGCGATTGTCACCAAGGCCACGCTTCGGCTGCTCCGGCGCCCCGAGGCGGTGCTGACGCTCCTCTGCGGATTCCGTTCGATCGACGAAGCAGGCGAAGCGGTGTCGGCGATCATCGGCTGTGGCATCGTGCCCGCTGCGGTCGAGATGATGGACCGTTTGACGATCGACGCGGCAGAAGCCGCCGTTCATCCGAATTTCCCGCCGGCCAACGCGGTGCTGATCGTCGAGCTCGACGGCCCGAAATCGGAAGTCGACGAACTGTTCACGATTGTCGAGTCGGTTTGCCACGAGCGCGGCGCGACCAGCGTCGAAGCGGCGCGCGATCCGGCGCAGCGCGATCGGATTTGGAAGGGACGCAAGGCGGCATTCGCCGCGATGGGCCGCGTGTCGCCGAACTACTACGTCCAGGACGGCGTCGTGCCACGCACGAAGCTGCCGGAGGTACTGCGGCGGATTCGCGAGCTCGAGGCGCGGTCTGGTTTACGGATCGGCAATGTGTTTCACGCCGGCGACGGCAACCTGCATCCCTTGATCTGCTACGACGAAGCGGTGCCCGGACAGGCGGAGCATGCCGAGCAGGTGGCGTCGGAGATTCTCACGTACTGCGTCGAGGCGGGGGGAGCGATTACCGGCGAGCACGGCGTTGGCGCCGATAAGAAGGCCGCGATGCCCCGAATGTTTTCCGCCGATGACCTCGACACGATGCAGTTGCTGCGCTGCGCGTTCGATCCCACGGGCATCTGCAATCCCGGCAAGGTCTTTCCGACGCCGCGCCTGTGCGGCGAGGTCCCCGGCCCCTATCGCCAGCATCCGCTCGAGCGCGCGGGGATTGCCGAGCGTTTTTAATGGCGGAATCGAGCCTCCAGGGCCTCGCGCAACTGTCCACCTCCCGCTGGGGAGCGGCGGCAGCGCGAGCCGGCGGACCCGGTGACGCGATCGACGGGTGCGCGCCGCTTCTGATCCTGGAGCCTCCCGACGTCCCCACGCTGGCCGACATGCTCGCGTGGGCCAACAAAGAGCGCCTGGTCGTCGTCCCGCGAGGCGGCTCGACGAAAATTGCGTGGGGCACCACACCATCAAGCGTTGACATCGTGCTGTCGACGGCGTGCCTGGTCTCGCCGATCGATCATTGTGCCGGGGATCTCACGGCCACGGTACCGGCCGGGGCAACGCTGGCGGCGGTGAACCAGACGCTCGCACGCGAGCGTCAGTGGCTCGCGCTCGATCCGCCGTTTGCCGATCGCGCCACGATCGGCGGCATCGTTGCGACCAACGACAGCGGTCCGCGCCGCCACCGCTATGGAACGCCGCGCGATCTGATCATCGGCGTCGAGATGGCGCTGGCCGGCGGCCGCGTGTCCAAAGCCGGCGGCAAGGTCGTCAAGAACGTCGCCGGCTACGATCTGGCCCGGCTGCTCTGTGGTTCGTTCGGCAGCCTCGCGATCATCACGCACGCCACGTTCAAGCTCGCTCCGGCGCCGCCGGCCTCGACGACCGTCCTGGTTTCGGCGCCGCAGGCGGGAACGCTTGCCGAGCTGGCGCTGGTCGTAGCCGCAGCGCCGCTGACCCCTTCGGCCATCGAGATCGAAGCACCCGGCGCACGGCTGCTGATTCGTTTCGAGACGACAGAAGCCGCCGCCGATCGACAGGCCGCCGCGACGTGCGCGTTGTGCGCAGGACGCGGCGTCGACGCGCAGATCCTCAAAGCGGAAGCCGAAACAACCGCGTGGCGCGATTACGAGCGCCGCCTGTCGCCGCCCCAGGCTGCAGTGGCGAGGCTCGCCGTGCTGCCCACTCAGGTCGGCGATGTGCTCGAACACGTGACGCGCGTCGCCGGCAAACGTCACGTCAACTGCGTGATCGGCGGACGCGTCGCGTTGGGCGTGCTGGTGATCGCCGTAACCGGGCCCTCTGCCGAGGCAGTCGCGACCACCATCGACGAACTGCGCCGCAACGCGTGGGCGCGCGGCGGCAGCGTCGTCGTGCGCTCGGCGCCTGCCGACGTCAAAGCGCTCGTCGAGGTCTGGGGCGACGTCGGCGACGGCTGGCCGGTCATGCAATCGGTGAAGATGCGCTTCGATCCCAACCGGATTCTCAATCCAGGACGAGGGCCCGGTGGACTATAGCCCGGTCCCCTTCGCGTCGCTCGCCCCGCTCGAGCCGTTGATGGACAAGTGCGTCCACTGCGGGTTCTGTCTGTCGACGTGCCCGAGCTACCTGCTGCTCGGCCAGGAGATGGATTCGCCGCGCGGCCGGATTTACCTGATGCGCGCCGGCGTCGAGCGCCGCATCGGGTTGAGCGAATCGGTGGTCGCTCACTTCGACAGCTGCCTCGGCTGCATGGCGTGCGAGACGGCGTGTCCGTCCGGCGTTCGGTACGCGCCGCTCATCGAGGAAACCCGTGCCTCGATCGAGCACGACCACGCGAGGCCGACCTCCGATCATTTCTTCCGCCAGATGCTGTTTCAGTTCCTGCCCTATCCGATGCGGCTGCGCCTGATCGCGCTTCCGCTGGGGCTCGTCAATCACCTGCGCCGCTGGCCGCGGCTGCTGAAGAAGCTGCCGCTGCGCGTACGCAATCTGATCGCGCTGGCTCCGGATCCGCCGCCACGCGGGGCGCGCGCTGCGGTTGCCAGGCGCACGGCCGCCGCCGGCGAACGGCGTGCACGCGTGGGGTTGGTGACCGGGTGCGTGCAGCGTGTGTTCTTCGGCCACGTCAATCATGCGACCGTGCGGGTGTTGGCGGCGGAAGGCTGTGAGGTGATCGCGCCGCGCGGTCAGGGCTGCTGCGGCGCGCTCGCGCTGCACGCGGGACGCGGCGACGAGGCACGCCGGTTCGCGCGACGGATGATTCGGCGCTTCGAGCGCCAGAACGTCGATTCGATCGTGATTAACGCAGCCGGCTGCGGATCGACGATGAAGAGCTACGGCGAGCTGTTGAAGAACGACCCGGCCTGGGCCGAGCGGGCACAAGCGTTTTCCGCCAAAGTCCGGGACGTCAGCGAGACGCTCGCCGGACTTCAGCCGGCCCGCGCCGTCCGCCAGCCGATGAACCTCCGCGTCGCTTACCACGATGCGTGTCATCTCGCGCACGCGCAGGGCATCCGCCGGGAACCGCGCCAGGTGCTCGAATCGATTCCCGGCGTCACTCTGGTGCCGTTCGCTGAAAGCGAGATTTGCTGCGGCAGCGCCGGAATCTTCAACCTGGTCGAGCCTGAAATGGCCGCGGAACTCGGACGCCGCAAGGTCATCTCGATCGCAGCGTCGACTCCCGACGTGGTCGTCACGTCCAATCCCGGCTGCATCGTGCAGATCGCCGCCAACGCCCGCGTCATCGGCCACTCGTTCCGCGTCCTCCATCTCGTCGAACTTCTGGACGCATCGATTTCGCCAGTCCGGCTGAAGCCGGACACCACGACATCCAGTACGTAGGCCCGAGTTTCAGCTCGGGCGTGACCTTTCACGTACGCGCCCGACCTTGAGGTCGGGCCGACGCATGAATGCTGCAAACGTTGCTGCCGATAGAATGAATTGAACCGGCTCATGGACTGGATCGAAATCTACGACACGACGCTGCGCGACGGAACACAGGGCGAGGGTGTGGCCTTCTCGGTCGGCGACAAGCTGCGGATTGCCGAGCGTCTCGATGCCTTCGGCGTGCACTACATCGAGGGCGGCTGGCCCGGATCGAATCCGAAAGACGTCGAATTCTTCGAGCGCGCGAAGCACCGGACCTTCCACCGCGCCCGGCTCGCCGCATTTGGCTCGACACGCCGCAAGGACATCCGCGCCGACCAGGACGATCAGGTCCGTCTGCTCCTCGACGCGGCGACGCCCGTCGTCACGATCTACGGCAAGACCTGGCTGCTCCACGTGCTCGAGGTGCTGCAGACGACGCCCGAAGAGAACCTGGCGATGATCGAAGACACCGTGCGGTTTCTCAAGTCGCACGGCCGGTTCGTCATCTACGACGCCGAGCACGCGTTCGACGGGTGCAAGGACGATCGCCAGTACGCGTTCGCGACCTGGCAGGCCGCCGAGCGCGGCGGCGCCGACTGTGTCGTGCTGTGCGATACCAACGGCGGATCGCTCCCGCGTGAGATCGCCGAGATCACGCGCTACGCCGCGGGTGGCCTTGGCGGCCGCATCGGCATCCACACGCACGACGACATCGGACTCGGTGTCGCCAACGCGCTCGCCGCCGTCGACGCCGGCGCGTCGCAGGTGCAGGGCACATTCAACGGCTACGGCGAGCGGACCGGCAACTGCAACCTGACCAGCGTGATGCCGATCCTCGAATTCAAATGTCGAACGAAATCAGTGGCGCGCGAGTCGCTGGCAAAGCTCAAAGAGCTCTCGCAGTTTGTCGACGAGACCGCCAATATCCGGCCGAACACACGCCTGCCGTGGGTTGGCGCCGCCGCGTTCTCGCATAAGGGCGGGACGCACGTCAACGCCGTGCAGAAGGTGATCCGCAGCTACGAGCACATCGACCCCGCCCTCGTCGGCAACACCCGACACGTCCTCATCAGCGACCTTGCCGGCCGCAGCAACATCGTGATGAAGGCGCGCGAGCTGGGCTTCGAGGTGACCAACCAGACGCCGGAGCTGCGCGACATGCTGACGCGGGTCAAGGAGCTCGAGCATCAGGGGTACGAGTTCGAGTCGGCGGACGGCTCCCTCGCCCTGCTCATCCGCCGCGCGCTCGAGAAGGCCGATCGGCCGTTCGTCGTCGACGCGTATCACGTATCCATGCGGCGCGACGGCGACACGTCGGTCTGCGAGGCGACCGTCAAGGTCCGCGTGGGCCGGGAGCAGGCACACACGGTGGCTGACGGCGACGGCCCAGTCAACGCGCTCGACGCGGCGCTGCGCGCCGCGCTCCTCGGGTTTTACCGGCAGCTCGAAGCCGTCAGGCTCACGGATTACAAGGTGCGCATCATCGATTCGACCAGCGGCACGGCCGCGCGAACCCGCGTGCTGATCGAAACGAGCGACGGCACCACGGAGTGGGGCACGGTGGGCGTCAGCGACAACATCATCGAGGCCAGCCTGCAGGCGCTCGTCGACAGCCTCGAGTACGCCCTGACGCGACAGCCTCAGCGCGTTCCGCGATGAGGACTTCCTGCGAGGTCATGACGACTTCGCCTGTTTGAGCGCTTGATAATCGTCGATCTGCTTGTTCACGACGTCGAGGCAGCTTGGACAGATGCCGTGGCTGAACTGCGCGTCGGAGTGTTCAGCGATGTAGCCCTCGACTTGCTGCCAGTACTGGTTGTCGCCGCGAATCCGTTTGCAGTAGCTGCAGATCGGGAGCAGGCCGTGCAGCCGCTTGACCTTCGACAGCGCCGCCTCGAGCTCGCCGACACGATCGGCCAGGCGCTCCTGCAGCGTGAGCACGCGCACCCCGACCTGGATGCGCGCGCGGAGCTCGTCGGGATCGAACGGCTTCACCATGTAGTCGTCGGCGCCGGCGTCGAGACCCGCGACGATGTCTTTGCGGCTTTCGAGCGCGGTGAGGAGAATCAGGTAGAGGTTCGCGAGCGGTCGCTGAAGCCGGACGCGGCGCAACACTTCGGTGCCATCGAGCTCCGGCATCATCCAGTCGAGGATGGCGAGCGTCGTGTGATCGGCCTTCTGGAGCGCATCCCACGCCTGCGCCCCGTCGCCGACCGCCGTGACGTCAAATCCCCAGCGCTTCAGCGTTTGCGCGAGGAGCTGCCGGGCGACACGGTCGTCGTCGGCGATCAGAATCCGCATGGCCTCTGGCTGATCACGGTGAGGGCCTTACTTCCGGTAGTCGTCGATTTCCTTCTGGGCGATCTCGAAGCATGGAGGACAGATGCCGTGGCTGAATTCGGCATCGGTGTGTTCCGCGATGTACGCGTCGACCGATTGCCAGTACTGATCGTCGCCTCGGATGCGCTTGCAGTAGCTGCAGATCGGCAGCAGCCCGTGCAGACGCTTCACGTTCGACAGTGCGGCTTCGAGTTCGGCGACGCGATCGGCCAGCCGCTCCTGCAACGTCAGCACGCGAATGCCGACTTGCACGCGCGCGCGCAACTCGTCGGGGTCGAACGGCTTGACGATGTAGTCGTCGGCTCCCGCATCGAGGCCGGCGACGATGTCTTTGCGGCTTTCGAGGGCGGTGAGCAGAATGAGGTACAGGTTCGCGAGCGGCCGCTCCCTGCGCGCGTGGCGGCACACGTCGGGACCATTCAGCCCGGGCATCATCCAGTCGAGAATCGCGAGCGTCGGATGCTCTGCAGTCTGCAGGCAGCGCCACGCCTCTGCGCCGTCGGCAACCGAGGTGACCTCGAACTGCCACCGTCCGAGCGTTCGCGACACAATCTCGCGGGCGATCCGATCGTCATCGGCAATCAGCGCCCGTATCGTCAGCCCGGACTCAAGGTCTAACACGGTCGTCTCCGGAATTCGTCATACCGACTGTTTGAGCAGTTCCACGGCTGCATCGGCCGCGCTCGAAAGCCGTCTGAGCGCGGCAGCGGCGCCTTCGAGCGTCCCGTCGGCGCCCATACGTTCGAGAGTACGGGCCGCTTCGACGACATCCGCCGCGGACATATTACTCGCGGCGCCCTTGAGCGCGTGCGCTTCCGCGCGCAGCCGCTCGGCATCGCGCCGCTCGACCGCGGTCGTGATCGCCGCCAGGCGCTGCGGACAATCGGTCAGGAACAGCCGCACGACGTCGCGCAGCAGCTCCTCGTCGCCGCCCAGGCGTGCCAGCAACGCGTCGCGATCGACGGCGGGTACCAATGGCTTCCCTCCCCCACTCATATCGGCTCCCTCGAGCGTTGCAAACAGCAGCGGCGGATCGATCGGCTTGGCCAGGTAATCGTCCATCCCCGCCGCCAGACAGCGTTCGCGATCGCCGCTCATCGCGTGCGCGGTCATGGCCACGATCCGCAGATGGCCCCCGGTCCGGCGCTCGCGCTCGCGGATGGCTGCCGACGCCTCGAAGCCGCCCATCTCCGGCATCTGCACGTCCATCAGCACGACGTCGAATGCCTGCTGATCGAGCGCCGCCAGCGCCTCGAGGCCGTTGTTGGCCACCGTCACCCGATGACCGCGTTTGCTCAGCAGGCCGACCGCGACGCGCTGATTGATGACGTTGTCCTCTGCCAGAAGAATTTTCAGCGGCCGAACCGATGCCGGCGTCACGCCCGGCCGAGGCGCCGCTTCGACCATGGAGGCGACTGGACCTTCGACGATCCGGCAGATCGCGTCGAAGAGGTCGGACTGCTTCACCGGTTTCGTGAGGTACGCCGCGATCCCCAACTCGCGGCAGCGCGACGTGTCGCCGTATTCGCCGCCGGAGCTGAGCATCATGATCGTCGACCCCGCGATCTCGGGCCGCTTGCCGATCTCCTCCGCCACGTTGAAGCCGTCGAGATCGGGCATATGCGCGTCGAGGAGCACCAGACCAAACGGATCGTGATCGTGCGCCGCTCGTTGCAACACCTGGAGCGCCGCCTGGCCGCCGTCCACAGAAACCGGCTTCATCCGCCAGCGCATCAACTGGGTTTCGAGAATCTGCCGATTCACGTTGTTGTCGTCGACGACGAGCACACGCATGCCGATGAGACGCGGCGTATAGACAGGACTGGCCGGTACGTCGGTGGTCGTGTCGAACGCCACCGCGAACTCGAACGTGCTTCCCTTTCCGGGAAGGCTCTGCACCGAGATCTCGCCGCCCATCAGGCGGACGAGCGTGGACGAAATCGCCAGCCCGAGACCCGTGCCGCCAAACCTGCGCGTCGTCGATCCGTCGGCCTGGCTGAACGCTTCGAAAATCGCCCGGTGTTTGTCGGTGGGAATGCCGATGCCCGTGTCCGATACCACGAAATGGAGAACGGTCTTGTCGCTGAGCCGCGGCGCCGATCGCACCCGGATCAGCACCTCACCGCGCTCGGTGAACTTCACGGCGTTCCCGACCAGATTGGTCAGGATCTGCTTGAGCCGCACTGGATCGCCGATGATGCCGACCGGCACGTCGGCCGAGATGTCGGCGGCGATCTCGAGCCCCTTCTGGTGGGCCGCAACGGCGATCGGCTTCAGGACGTCATTCACCAGCTCGACGAGCGAGAACGGGACCGATTCCAGCTCGAGCTTGCGCGATTCGATCTTCGAGAAATCCAGAATGTCGTTGAGGATGGCGAGCAGCGAGACCGCCGAGCTCTTCACCGTCGCGAGGCATTCGGCCTGGTACGGCGTGAGCTCCGTGCCGAGCACGAGCTCCGTCATGCCGATGATGCCGTTCATCGGGGTCCGGATCTCGTGGCTCATGTTGGCAAGGAACTGGCTCTTCGCCCGGTTCGCGTATTCAGCGGCTTCCTTCGCTTTTGCGATTTCATCGGCGGCGACGTGACGCTCGGTGCAGTCGCGCCGAATCCCCATGAACCGTTCGGCCTGACCGGACGCGTCGCGTTTCAGCGTCACCGACTCTTCGACGTACTTCTTCGTGCCGTCCTTCGTGATGAGCGCGTACTCGAGCGATTTCAGCGGCTCCTGCGTGCGATAGACCCGGTTGTAGGCTTCGAAGAGCATCTGAATAGTGGCCGGGTCGAAGAATCTCTTGTAGCTCTGCCCGATCAGTTCGTGGGCCGCGTAGCCAGTGATCCGGCAGAACGCGTCGTTGACGAACCGGTAATGGCCGTCCCAATCGACTTCGAAGTAGCCTTCCTCGATCGTCTCGAGAATCGTCCGATAGTGTTCTTCACTCTGGCGCAGGCGGTCGGCGCCATGCTTGCGATCGGTGCAGTCGCGCCTGATGCCGATGAAGCCATCGGGCTTCCCGTTCGCGTCGCGCCGCAGGCTGACGGAATCCTCCACGAATCGCGCCGTGCCGTCCCGGTCGGCGAACGCGTATTCGAACGCCGGCAGCGGCGCGCCGGTCTCGAAGACCCTGCGGAACGCGTCGTAGGTGGCCTTGGCGCGCCCCGCATCCACAATGAACTGCCGGTAGTTGGATCCGAGGAGCTCCGCGGCAGAACGACCGGTGATCCGGCAGTAGGCGTCGTTGACGCGCACGTGCGTACCCTTGAGATCGAGCTCGAAATACCCATCCTCGAGGCGGTTGATGATCTCTTGTGAGGTCTGTTCGGCCTGGAGCAAGCGGGCTTCCGCCTGCGAGGACGCGGTGATGTCCCGCGCCTGCGCGACGATGCAGGTCTGATCGCCACGGCGAAGCGCCGTCGTCGCAATCTCGATCCTGAACTCGTGTCCGTCTTTGTGTAGCGCGGTAATCGCCCGCCGTTTCACGGCGCGATCGCCGCTCGTCAGACGCTGGAGGTCTTCTTCGTACAGGTGGCGGTTTCTGAGCGGGACCAGGAGGCTGGAAGCCATCCCCAACGCCTCGGCGCGCTGCCAGCCAAAGGTCAGTTCCGCGGGGGCGTTCCACTCGGTGATGCGCCAGGCGCCGTCCAGCTCGATGATCGCGTCGAACGCGACGTCGGCCAGCGCCCGCTCGCGCTCGCCGCCCTCGCGAACTGCACCACTGTCTGATGCGCGATCCGTCACCGTATGTACTCTTGGCCTGTGGAATGGTACAATTTCGACGGATGTTTTTGAAGCGAGCGCTGCTCATCCTCGCACTCGTTGCCGCGCTTCCCTACGTCCGCGGGCCTTTGTATCGCTTCCCGGCCGAGACCGTCTTTACAGGATCGCACTTCGTCAACCCGTACGAGAACCTGCAGGACACCTGGCAACGTGCAAATCTGCACGCGCACGGCACCGCCTGGGGCGGGCTCACCAACGGCCGCCAATCCGACGAACAGATCGTGCGCACCTACCGATCGCTCGGCTACTCGGTCGCGGGCGTCTCGGACTACCAACACATCGCGGCCTTCGACGGCGTGCCGACGATCCCCATCTACGAGCACGGATACAACATCGGCAAACGCCATCAGCTGGCGATTGGCGCCAAAAGCGTCGAGTGGTTCGACTTTCCGTTGTGGCAGTCGCTCAGCCACCGGCAGTTCATCATCGATCGCGTCGCGGAGAGCGCCGATCTCGTCGCGCTCGCTCATCCGTTTTCCCGGGATGCGTACACGCTCGAGGATCTGCGGCTGCTCACCGGCTACCACCTGATGGAAGTCGTGAACGGCCCGTTCACCTTCGAGGAGGCCTGGGACTCGGCGTTGTCGGCGGGCCGCGCCGTCTGGGCGCTCGGCAACGACGATACCCACGACCTGACCGATCCGCGCCGCACCGCCATGGCCTGGACGATGATCAACGCGCCCTCGCCGGCACTGCACGACGTGGTGGCCGCGCTGCGTGACGGACGGGCCTACGCCGTGTCCCGGACGAACGAGATCGCGTCCGCAAAAGACACCGTCATCGACGCCGTCGAATTCTCAAACGCCACGCTCAAGGTCTCGTGCGTGGGCGAGCCCTCGACGTTCTTCTTCGTTGGTCAGAACGGCGCCGTGCGCAAGACCGTCAAAAACACGATGACCGCCGCCTACACGTTCGGCCACGACGACACCTACATCCGCGCCGTGATCCGATCGCCGCGCACCGCGATGTTTCTGAACCCGGTCGTGCGTAACAACGGAACCGCTCTCGTCGCCCCCGAGGCGAGCGTCAACGTCGTTGCCACCTGGCTGATGCGCAGCGGAATGCTCATCACCGCCTTGGTGATCGGCCTGGCGCTCCGGGAGCGGCGGCCCACAATCGCGCCGTCGCGGCGACCCGTGCTCGCCCCCGCCGACCGGAAAACGGCGTGAGGCGCGCGGCGCTCCTCTGCATTTTCCTGATCGTTTCCCCTCGCGTGCTCGCGCAATCGGCGACCAGCTCCGAGAAGACTTCGCTCGGAGCGACGTTCAGCGCGAACCTCTTGCGCGATCTGCCGGGTAGCGAGAACCTCTTCGTTCTGCTTGAAACCACCCAGCCGACGCTCATCTCCGACCGGTTCTTCGGCGGTGGTCTGTACATCGGTGAGCCGGGGCGCGTCGGAGGATTCCTCGGATCCTGGAGCCAGACCCTGTTCCGCATTGGTGATGTGAGCCTGACCGATCCGGCCGGCGGCGGCGTGCCGCTGCTCTTTCCCGATCTGATGCTGTGGGAAAAGGTCGACGTGGCGACCGGGCTGATGCCACCCGACATCAACGCGGCGGGCCTGGCGATCTCGCTGGAGCCCCGAAGACCCTCGACGACGTGGACACGAACGGTTCACGTCACCACCTCGCATTTCGGCACGCCGTCGCCGGTGCAGGCGCCGCCGATCGCGCGAAGCGACGGATCGGATCGTGTTGCGCTGACGGCGTCCGGACCGCTCATCGCCAATCGCCTCGGCCTGCTTCTCGCCGGATCCTGGACTGCGGGCAGGCAGTTCAACCGGCTCGAGGCAGAG
>Ga0114129_10003351_pt1 | contig 22499 bp, 16 predicted proteins | sample RhiMetdeltSRZDD1_FD_80071 | JGI IMG/M metagenome (GOLD analysis project Ga0114129, IMG submission 80071) | Populus rhizosphere microbial communities from Tennessee, USA - Rhizosphere MetaG P. deltoides SRZDD1 (version 2) (version 2) | ecosystem: Host-associated > Plants > Roots > Rhizosphere >... | reverse complement strand
GTTCACGGGTTCCCAGGTTCCCGGTTCCCAGAACCAATCACGCAGACATTTATGGCCACAAAACCGTTCGAACCGAAATTCATGAAAGTCGGCGTGCTGACGGCCGCCCTGCAGGAGCTCACCCCTCGCGAAAAGCGCGACCCCGATCCGGATCTCGCGATCGAGGAGTGGGTGGAGTTTGCGCGCGATCTGGGCGCGAGTTACATCCAGTTGTCGGCTGCGCTGCATCCGACCGAGACCGACGTCCCGCCCGAGGCAATGCTCGACCCAGTAGCCAACACGCTCGACTTGCGGAAGCCGTTCGACAAGGATCGCGCGAAGCGTGTTCAGGCCGCGTTGACGTCAACCGGCATCGGGATCTCCGATGTCGGCTACTTCGACAACATGCTCCATCACGATCCCGCGGTGCGGAAAAAGAAGGCCGACTTCATGCTGCGGGTGTTCGACTCGGCAGCGCTGCTTGGCGTGAACGCCGTCTGCGGGTTCGTCGGACGGAATCAGCAGCACAGCATGGACCAGAACCTGCTCGACTTCGAAGAGCACTTCGTTCCGTTGCTGAAGGCCGCGAAAGAGCGCGGGTTGACCTACCGCGTGGAACAGTGCCCGATGCCGGGTTGGACGACGGGAGATAACTGGCACAACAACATCGCCTACACGCCGGGCGCCTGGATCGCGCTGCACAAGATCTGCGAGAAGCACGGCGTTGGCGATCAGTTCCGCATCCACTACGACCCGTCGCACGCGATCCTCATGGGTCAGGACACGCGCTCGATCTTTCAGTACTTGAAAGACACGGGCTACAACTTCCTGATTGGCGGCTTCCACGTGAAGGGTCAGGTGGTGGATTCGCAGGGCGTGTCGGCCTGGGGCTACGGCGGCCAGACGATGGAGCGCGGCGACTGGTCGAAGGGCAAACCGTCAGACAATCCTGCCGATCAACTCAACGCGTGGAAGAAGCAGGTCGTCCTGGCCGAGCACGAGCTGCCTGGCACCGCGAAGCACGACCCGCTCGCCTACCTGCAAAATCGCACCGTCGATTGGCTCGATCATCAGCTTGCCGCACGCGAACTGCTCACGCTCGACGTTCCCAACACACACCTCGTCGTCGAGCACGAATACCCGAAGGCGCGCATTCAGGACAAAGCGCGCCTGAAGCCGATCCTCCAAGGGTCAATCGCGTTCGTGCGCCACATCGACGAAGCCGCGGGATCGATGTTCGCGCTGCACGAGGTTCTCGCAGCGCAGGGCATTCCCGTTCAAGGGGTGGGGCGGCTGGCGTATCGATCGTAGGCGCGGCTCGCTGTTCGCGGCTCGCTTCTCGCGGTTCGCGGTTCACTGCTTGCTACGCGGGATCCTGGAATCGAGCAGCGAGCAGCGAACCGCGAGCAGCGACTCAAGTCACTTCGCAGCAAAACAATAGAACAACCCATCCCCGCCCGTTCCGCGGAGGGCATCCTGGCTGCAGCCCTTGGTGGGGTGTGACGCGTTCCAGGACGTTGGCGCAGCACCGCCGCCGACGCGGTCGTGATGACCGACTATCGCGGAGCCTTCAGCGCCGCTCGTCCAGTTGTTGCACGTCTGACCGTCCGCCAGCGTGCCGTCAGCGTTCGATCCGGTCAGGATGTCGTGACGGTTCGGCGTGTCGCCGCGGCCGTTGATGATCTCGCCCTTCTCACTGAGCGAGTTTTCCTTGCTCAACTTGTTGTTGTCGCTGTGCAAGTCGGCGACGCTCGTCGCCACCGTCACGCCTTTGACATTCGTCCACGGTCCTGAACCGATGCGGTCCTTCGCGTGAGTTGGCTTGGCGCCGCCTGCGCTCAAGTAGGCGCGCCACGTTCGGCCGCTGGCGCCGGCTGCTTGCGCGAGCGCCTGGCAGTGCTTGTCAGCTCCCTCGAGCCCTCCGAGATCCGCGCCTTTGCCGGGTCCGGCGCTGGTAATGAAAAACCCCATTCCTGCGGGCTTCTGCGCACCAACGACGCAGACTGCGGCCATTGCCAGCGGTATCGCAAACCTGAACGCCCATGCCTTGCTCATTGACTGTCCTCCTATATCAGTGCTCGCGGGGCCCCACCCCCGCTCGCTCGCGCTCGGCGCCGTCGTTGGTGGGATCGTTGGCAATCGCGGCTGCCACTGTCAAGCTGGGCATTCACGGCGGTTCGCGGTCCGCTGTCCGCTAGCAGCCAGCCGCGAGCCTGCGAGCCTGCGAGCCGCGAGCGAAAGTATGATTGACCCGCTATGAAGAGCAGCGTGCGAAGTTCTCGAGGAATTCTGGCTGCAGCGGTTTTGCTGACCCTGCAGTTGTCGCCGCTCTCGGCCCAGCGTGCGCAGAAACCAGCGGTTGAATACTGGGTGCCGACGTGGGCGACCGCGCAGCAATTGGTCCGGGTCATTCCGCAAGGGCGCGGAGCACCGCCACCCGCAGCGCCCTCGGCCGCATCGATCGCAACGCCGCCAGCGGCAGCTACGGCTCCTGCACAGGGACCCGCTCCTGTACAGGCACCAGCTCCTGCCCCGCTGCCGCCGCTGCAGACGCTGAACAATCAAACCGTGCGCATGGTGCTGCGAACGAGCATTGGCGGAAAGCGGCTGCGCGTGCGCTTGTCGAATGCCTTCAACGGCACCGCGGTCGAGATCGGCGCCGCACACATCGCCGTCCGCGACAAAGAGTCCGGGATCATTCCGGCCTCCGATCGAACGCTCTCGTTTGCTGGCGAGCGAACGTTCAAGCTCGGACCGGGCGCGGTGGTCACGAGCGAGCCGGTCGATCTCGAAGTCGCACCGCTGACCGATCTAGCGGTCAGCCTCTACTTGCCCAGCGAAACCGGTCCGCCGACAACGCACGCGACGGGCTTGCGGCCAACGTACATCTCGGCAAGCGGCGACCAGACGGCCAGCCAGATCATTCCCGAGCCGTCCGTGCGGATGTCGTACTACTGGCTCGCGGCGGTGGAAGTCGTCGCGCCGAGCAACACCCCGCTCATCGTCGCCTTCGGTGATTCGATCACCGACGGCTCGCGCTCGACGCCGGATACGCATAACACCTGGCCGGCGATCCTTGCCACGCGTCTAGCCGCGGACAAATCGACGCGGCACATTGCAATCGTCAATCAAGGCATTGGCGGCAATCGCGTCCTGACCGATGGTTCGAACTTCGCGGGCGTCAGCGCGCTCGCCCGCTTCGATCGCGACGTTCTCAGTCAGCCAGGCGTGAAGTGGGTGATCCTGCTCGAAGGCATCAACGACATCGGGAATGGCACGGCACCTAACAGCCCCACTCCCGTCACCACCGAATCACTCATCTGGGGGCTGCGTCAGCTGATCGATCGCGCCCACTCGCACGGTATCAAGGTGATCGGCGGCACGCTGACGCCGTACGAAGGCGCGGGGTATTACCGCGAGGAAGGCGAAAAGATCCGGCAGGCGGTCAACACGTGGATTCGCACGTCCGGCGCGTACGACGGGGTGATCGATTTCGAGGCCGCCACGAGAGATCCAGCCAGCCCCGGAAAGCTTCGAGCCGAGTTCGATCCCGGCGACCACCTGCACCCCAACGACGCGGGCTATCGCGCGATGGCGGAGGCAGTGGATTTGCGGCTGTTCAAGAGCAGGTGAATACAGATTGTAGATTGCAGACTGCAGATTGCAGATTGCAAATTGCAGATTGCAAATTGCAGATTGCGGCTTGTCCAATGTTGATTGGGGATTACGGATCGGCAATCAGCAATAACTCAACGATCAGCAATCATCAATGGACAGACCGCAATCTGCAATCTGCAATCCGCAATCTGCAATCTGCAATCTGCAATCTGCAATCTGCAATCTGCAATCTGCAATCTGCAGTCTGCAGTCTGCAATCAATGAGACTCTCGCAGCACCACCGACCCGCGACAGCCGACCAAGAAATCCAAGTCGGCGCCGGTGTTCGCCTGCTGGACGTGCTTGACGTAGAGGCCTTGATAGCCGCCCTTCATCGATGGTTCGGGTTCCTTCCATGCCGCTCGTCGTCGCTTCAACTCCTCGTCGGACACATGCAGCGTGAGCGTGCGACCCGGAACGTCGAGCTCGATCGTGTCGCCGTTCTGGACGAGCGCCAGCGGGCCGCCCACTGCGGCTTCCGGACAGACGTGCAGGACAACGGTGCCATACGCGGTGCCGCTCATGCGCGCATCTGAAATGCGCAGCATGTCCGTCACGCCCTTTTCGAGCACCTTTGGTGGCAGCCCCATGTTGCCGACTTCGGCCATCCCCGGATAACCCCTCGGGCCGCAGTTCTTCAACACGAGCACGCACGTTTCGTCGACATCCAGATTCGGATCGCTGATGCGGGCGTGATAGTCCTCGATGTTCTCGAATACGACCGCTCGACCGCGATGCATCATCAGATGCGCCGATGCGGCAGACGGCTTCAGCACCGCGCCATCTGGCGCCAGGTTACCGCGCAGCACGGCAATGCCGCCGCTCTCGAGCAAGGGCTGCTCGAACGGGCGGATCACTTCAGTGTTCCAGGTCTTGGCTTCCTGAGAGTTCTGCCAGATGGTCCGTCCATTGACGGTCATCGCGTCGCGATGCAGCAACCCCTTCTCGCCCAGGGAGCGCAAAACCGCCGGCAACCCACCGGCGTAGTAGAAGTCCTCCATCAGGTATCGGCCCGAGGGCATCAAGTCGAGCAGCGTGGGAACGTCGCGGCCGAGCCGATCCCAGTCGTCGAGAGTCATGTCCACGCCGACGCGACCAGCCATGGCCAGCAGATGAATGACGGCGTTTGTCGAGCCGCCGACGGCACCGTTGACGCGAATCGCGTTCTCGAACGCGGGCCTGTTGAGAATCCTCGAGAGTCGCAGGTCCTCGTCAACCATTTCGACGATGCGGCGCCCGGAGAGGTGGGAGATGATCGCGCGGCGTGAGTCTGGCGCGGGGATCGCAGCGTTGTGCGGGAGGCTCACGCCGAGCGCCTCAACCATGGTCGCCATCGTGGACGCCGTCCCCATGACCATGCACGTGCCGGTCGAGCGGCTCATGCTCGTCTGCGCGTCCATGAAACTCTCGAGGCTCATCTTCCCGGCGCGCACTTCTTCGCTGAAGCGCCACACGTCGGTGCCGGAGCCGATGTCCTGACCGCAGAACTTGCCGTTGAGCATTGCGCCGCCGGACACGACGATGGTCGGGAGGTCGACGCTGGCTGCGCCCATGATCAAAGCGGGTGTCGTTTTGTCGCAGCCGCAGAGCAGAACGACGCCGTCAATCGGATTCGCGCGAATGGATTCCTCGACGTCCATGCTGATCAAGTTGCGGAACAGCATTGCCGTCGGACGAAGATTCGTTTCGCCGCTCGACATCACCGGGAACTCGACGGGAAACCCGCCGGATTCCCAGACGCCGCGCTTGACGTGCTCCGCCAGCGTCCGGAAGTGCGCGTTGCAGGGCGTCAGCTCCGACCACGTGTTGCAGATGCCGATCACGGGCCGGCCGTCGAACACGTCCTGCGGATAACCGCGCATCCAGCTGCGATGGATGAAGCCGTCTTTATCCGTGCGTGCGAACCACCCCGCCGAGCGGAGCGTTCGCTTCTTATCGTCCTTCATAGGTTTCCTTCAATATATCGCTTCGCTGGGTCCGGCTAAAGCCGGACACTACATAAGGCCAAACAGCCGCGCCGCGTTCTCCTTCAGAATCAGCGGCCTCACCTCGTCGCGGATGCCGATCGTCTCGAAATCCGCAAGCCAGCGGTCGGGTGTTATCCACGGGTAATCCGATCCAAACAGCACCTTGTGCTTGAGCAGCGTGTTGGCGTACTGCACGAGCGTCGGCGGGAAGTACTTCGGCGACCAGCCCGAGAGATCGATGTAGACCTGGCGCTTGTGCAGGCACACTGAGATCGCTTCGTCCTGCCACGGGAACGACGGATGCGCGAGGATGATCGGCATGTCCGGAAAATCCACCGCCACATCGTCGATGTTCATCGGGTTGCCGTACTTCAAGCGAATGCCGCCGCCACCCGGCATCCCCGTGCCGATGCCGCTGTGGCCTGTGTGAAAGAGCACCGGCAGCTTCGCTTCCGCAAACACTTCATAGAGCGGATACGCGATCGCGTCGTCGGGAAAGAACTGCTGCACGGGCGGATGCAGCTTGAGGCCCCGGATCATGCCGGTGGCAACGAGGCGACGGGCTTCGGCGACGGCTGGTGCTCCTCTGGTCGGATCCACGCTGACGAACGCAAGGGCGATATCGCTGTTGGCCCGCGCGAACTCGATAACTGCATCGTTCGTGAGATGCGGACGGCCGGTGAGACGCTCGTCCACCGTAAAGATGACGCAGCCGATCTTTCGAGAACGGTAGTACTCGGCCAGCGCGGCGCCACCGTGCTCACCCTGGCTCTTCCCGAAATACTTCAGCGCCGCTTCATCGGCCGCCGTGGCAGGTCCGCCGTGCTCGAGGTGCACGTGGACGTCGATGGCGACAAGTTCGTTGACGTTCATGTGAGCAGGCCTTGCCACTCTCTCGCGTACAGCTCGTCGACGAGCGCCCGACGACGCTCGAGAATGGCGCGCTGGTTGAGCGAACCCTTGTCGGTCACCTCTCCCGCGTCGAGCGAGGGCGGATGCTCGAGGATCGCCGCCCTCACGACCCGCGTAGCGCTGCCAGTAGCGGCCGCGCTGAACTCCACGAGTAGGCACGTGATTCTGTCACGAACTGCTTGGTGTCGAAGCACGGTGGATGCCGGCGCGTCGCACGGAAGATCGGTGCACAGCGAGCGGCACGCTTCGACGTCCGGCACGCCAAGCATGCCGACGTGGTCGCGATTCTCGCCGGTAATCACGGCATCGCGAAGATACGGAGCAAAGTGTTGCACGATTCGCGCGCGCAGCGGCCCGACGCTGACCCAGGTGCCGGTCGACAACTTGAAGTCTTCCTTGATCCGGCCATCGAACACGAGTCCCTTCGAAAGATCCGCCGTGTCAATTGGGCGCACCGCATCACCCATGCAGTAAAAACCGTCTTCGTCGAACGCCGCCGCTGTCAACGCTGCCTCACGCCAGTACCCAGGCGTCACGTTGGGGCCGCGGACGCGCAGCTCGATCTTGTTCCCGACCGGCGCGAGCTTCGCCTCGACGCCAGGAACGGGCAATCCGACCGCCGACGATAGCTCGTCGGGCCACGGACGGCATACCGCCATTGGCGCGGTCTCGGTCGATCCGAGACCCGTCACCAGCACGAGGCGCTCGCCGCATGTCGCTGCGGCGATCGACTGGAGCGCGTCCGACACGTGCTGCGACAAGCTTGCCGCCGCGTAGAAGAGCACGCGCACCCGCCCGAAGAACTTTCGCGCAAGCACTGGATCGGAGCGGAACGCGATCACCAGCTCTTCATACCCTTTGGGCACGTTCAAGTAGATCGTCGGCGAGACCTCTCGAAGATTTCGAACAGACTCGCCAAATCCGCCTGGGAGTGGCCGGCCTTCGTCGATATAGAGCGAGCCGCCGTTGTAGATCACCAGTCCGATATTGTGGTTGCCGCCGAAGGTGTGATGCCACGGGAGCCAGTCCACCAGCACCGGCGGCTCCTCGCCAAGCAGTGGCAGCGTTTGCAGAATCATCTGCTGGTTGCTGCACAGCATTCGGTGCGTGTTGATCACGCCTTTCGGCACGCCGGTTGAACCGGACGTATACAAGATCTTCGCGACGTCATCCGGGTCGACTGCCTGATGCCGTTGCTCTACGTCTGCCGTCGCAGTCGTGTCGAGAAGCTCTGGCATCGACGCGGCCTCAATGATCTCGACGCCGGGATCAACCGCCGCCGACAGGGCGCGGGAAAACCGGCGTCGATCTGCAACGAAGACGAGCCCAGGCGCCAACTGTCCGAGCACGTGTCGCAGGGCAACGAAATCACTGGAGATCAAGGAATACGCCGGCGAGATTGGCGCATACGTCACGCCAACGTGCTGCGCCGCAAGCCCGAGCAGCAAATGATGGACGTCGTTGCCCGAAAGGATCGCCAGCGGACGATCCGACGTAAGCCCGCGGTTCAGCAGCGCCTGGCCAAGGCTCTGCACGTCCTCCTGCGCGGACGCGTACGTGATCCGCGCGAACGTCTCGCCGGCGCGCCAGGCCAGGAGCGTCCGATCTGGTGCGGCATCGGCCCATCGATTGAGCCGTTCCGTTAGCGTGCGTGGGTACGGCTCGAGGGGTTGCGCCGCGCGCATGACGACCGTCCCGTCACGACGAGCGTCGATGACAGGCGTCAAATCGCCAAGGGGGACGGAGCGCCAGGGAATCATGTCTCTATTCAGCTTCCAACTTCCAGCTTCCGGCTTCCAGCTTTCAGCGGCCGGCGACCCGTAAACAGCGGCCAGCTACCAGCCATGAGTTCCACGCTACAATCGGCCGCTCCGAGACATGCAGACGAACCAGTCGATCGATATCGGCCATCTGCTCGACGAGGGACGCTGGGGATCGCGCCAGAAGCTATACGTCTTCCTCACGGCGCTGACCATCATCTTCGACGGCATCGACAACCAGCTGCTTGGCGTCGCCGTCCCGGCGATGATGCGCGACTGGAGTCTGACTCGCGGTGCGTTCGCGCCGGTTCTTGCAGCCGGAATGTTCGGCATGATGGCGGGCGGCGCGATTGCCGGGCTCGTCGGCGATCGGCTTGGCCGCCGCGTTGCGCTGATCGGAAGCGTCTTCGTCTTTGGCGTCCTGACCGCGTTGGCCGCGCTCGTCGATAACCTCTGGACCCTGGCGACACTTCGTTTCCTCGCCGGTCTCGGCCTCGGCGGCGCGATGCCCAACGCCGCTGCGTTGGTGTCCGAATACGTCCCCAAGCGCCACCGGCCATTTGCCGTAACGCTCACCATCGTCTGCGTCCCGCTGGGCGGCACGTTGGCCGCGTTCGTTTCCGGATACGTGATGCCGGTGCTCGGCTGGCGCTCGCTTTTCGCATTCGGCGGAATCCTCCCGGTCGTCGTCGCGCTCATCCTGATCAAGTTCTTGCCCGAATCACCGCGCGTCCTTGCGCGGCATCCAGACCGTTGGCCCGACCTCGTGCAGACGCTGCGGCAGATCGGCCACGACGTTCCGGATGGCAGCACGTTCGTCGATCTTTCCGAGCGCGCCGCCGTCAAAGCCTCGATCGGATCGCTGTTCACGTTGGAGTTCCGCCGCGAGACCATCGCTCTTTGGGGCGCAATGTTCGCCTGCATGCTCGCGGTGTACTCGGCCTTCAACTGGGTGCCGTCGCTCCTGGCCACCGACCTCGGCCTGGCCGTTGCCAGTAACGGTCTCGCGGCGTTCAACTTCGGAGGCGTCGGGGGCGCCATTTGCGGCGGGCTCGTCATCGCCCGCATCGGTTCTCGTCCAACGATGCTGACGATGGCTGCCGGAGCGGTGGCCGGAGCGCTGATGTTGGCGGCGACTCCCATCAGCGCGACGACATCTGCTGCCTCCCTCATCCTCATGCTCGGCTTCACCGGGGCGATGATCAACGCCATCCAGACAACGCTCTATGCGCTCGCCGCGCACGTGTACCCGACGACCGTTCGCGCGACCGGCGTGGGCACCGCGGTCGCGTTCGGCCGCGTCGGCGGAGTCACCAGCACGTTCGCCGCCGACTTTGCGCTCGAAGCCGGTGGCAGCCGCGCGTTCTTCGGCCTCATCGCAGCGTCCATGGCGGTCGTCTTCGCGGCGCTGGCGATGGTGAGGCGACATGTGCCTCGGAGTCGCTAGTGTCGATCCTCCGGACTTCCGGTCTTCCGGACCTCCGGTCTTCCGATGGCGTCTCACCCCCACACATCAGCAGCCACCTCCACGATCAGCGCCAACTTCGCCTTCTGCTCGTCGATCGTCAGCGAGTTCCCTTCCACCGTCGATGAGAAGCCGCACTGTGGGCTGAGGCACAACTGCTCGAGCGGCACGAACTTCGACGCCTCGTCGATTCGGCGCTTGAGATCGTCGGCCTTCTCGAGCGTTCCCTTCTTCGTCGTGACTAGTCCCAGCACGACGAATTTGCCAGCCGGCAGGAACCGCAACGGCTCGAATCCCCCCGACCTCGCATCGTCGTACTCGAGGAAGAAGCCGTCGACGTTCAGCTGAGTGAACAGCGCATCTGCTACATGCTCGTAGCTGCCGGTCGCGACCCATGACGACTTGAAGTTGCCGCGACACATGTGCGTGCACACGCGGAGCGTCGAAGGCTTGCGAGCAAGAGCAGCGTTCAAGTGGCGAATGTAGGTCTCGTGTTGATGCTCGCCGTCACCGCCAAGCTGCGTGATGTATTCACGCTGCGAGGGATCGTTCAGATAGGCCAGGCTGGTATCGTCGAGCTGCAGATACGTGCAGCCAAGTTTGGCGAGCTCGTGGATTTGATCCGCGTAGACCTGCTCGAGGTCGCGCCAGAACTCCTCGATGTCCGGGTAAATCTTCGGATCGATCGCGGCGCGGCCTCCGCGGTAATGAACCATGCTCGGTGAGGGGATCGTCAACTTCGGCGTTCGCGACGTCACTGATCGCAGGAACCCAAAATCGTCGGCAAAGATGCACTCGTCGAGCTTCAGCTTTCCCGTTACGCGCAGCGCCGCGGGTGTGAACTCGATGTCGCCCTGCTCGTTGTGGAACTGAACCTTGAGGTTGTCCTGGGCCTTGGTAATGCCGCCAATCTGGTAGATGAAGTCCATGTGCCAGGAGGCGCGCCGATATTCGCCGTCACTAATTCCCAGCAGCCCCATGTTCTCCTGCATGCGGACGACGTCGCGGATGGCGGTGTCTTCGATCTGGCGTTTCTGCTCGGCGGAGATACGGCCGGCGGCGAACTCGTCGCGGGCCTGACGCACCTGGGGCGTGCGGAGCAAGCTGCCGACGTGGTCGGCTCTAAACGGCGGCTGTGACCGGAGGCTCATGTAACTCCCGTTGCCTGGGGTCTGACCCCACCCGTCAGATTTTGGCCGGGTGGGGTCAGACCCCAATCGTTGGGCCTGCATGCAGAAATCGGAACGGTTTTTTGGACTTTACCGATAAATGATAGTCGTGCGGCCATGATTTAAGCACAAGTTCACGCGGGATTTACGGCCTTGCATGCAGAGATGCGACGTGTTAGGGTTCCGAGTCACGGAGAGGCCTGCCGTGAACCATCGGAGTGTCAGCCTCGAATCCCAGACCCTGCGCGCGCTCCTCGAGATGCGGGAGTTGGTCCTGCGTGGCGCCTTTCGCCCTGGCGAACGGCTCCGGGAGGTGCCACTCGCCGCGAGGTTGAACGTTTCGCGGACGCCGTTGCGGCTCGTGCTCGATCGACTCGCCCAGGAGGGTCTGCTGAAGGCCCGTCCCACCGGCGGGTTCGTCGCGAACGAGTTCAGCGTCGAGGACATCCGGGACGCCATCGAAATCCGCGGCGTGCTCGAAGGTGCAGCGGCCTCGCGCGCGGCCGAACGATTCAAGTCTGCGGAAGAAGTCACGCAGCTGCGCAGCTGTATCGCGGCGCTCGATGCGCTCGTCCGGGAAACGCCCGGCGACATCGAATTTTTCGCGAGCTACATCGACTTGAACGGCCAGTTTCACGCCCTTGTGTTGGAGCTGGCGCGAAGCGCTATGCTGAGCCGCTCGATGGAGCACGTGCTCACCCTGCCGTTCGCATCGCCCAACGCGTTCTTCCTGACTGAGACCGAAACGCCGGAAGGGAAGGAAACGATTCTGATCTCGCAGGCGCAGCATCGGGCGATTGCCAACGCGATCATCGACGGCGAGGGCGCACGTGCTGAGACGCTGGCGCGTGAGCATTCGAGGCTGGCGCGAACCAACCTCGAAACGGCACTGAAGCAGCATCAGCTGACACGCATCCCTGGAGCCTCGCTCATCAAGTTTCCCGAGGCCATTTGAGGAGACCATCAGACATGACAGGCAAGCGTTATCGCCTCGCACTCATCGGTGTGCTCGCGGCGATATGGGGGGCTGGCATCAGCCTCAACTCTCAACAGGCCGTTTCACGCCGGACTGCCGCGGCGATGACGACTGCGGCGACGCAGTTTCTCGCCGGGCTGACGCCGGAGCAGCGCCAGCAAGCGATCTTCCCGCTGGATGCGGAAGAACGCGTGCGCTGGAATTTCATCCCGACGAACATGTTTCCGCGCAAGGGAGTGCCGATCAAGGAAATGACGGAGCCGCAGCGCAAGCTCGCGCACGAGCTGCTCAAGGCCGCCGTCGGACAGCGCGGCTACATGACGGCGACATCGATCATGCAGCTGGAGACGATCCTTCACGCGCTCGAGAATTCTGGTGGGCGCGTCGGCAAGCAGGTGCGCGATCCGGAGCTGTACTTCTTCACGATCTTCGGCACGCCGTCGCCCAAGACGCCGTGGGGCCTGCGCGTCGAAGGCCATCACGTCTCGCTTCACTTCTCGATCAGTAACAACGCCGCGGTCGCAAACACGCCGGCGTTCTTCGGAACCAATCCTGCCGAGGTCCGCGAGGAAGGGCCGAAGAAGGGGCAGCGTCTCCTCGGATCGATGGAGGATCCGGCCCGCGCGCTCGTGAACTCGCTCGACGATGCGCAGAAGAAAGTGGCGCTCATCGCCGACGTCGCCCCGAGCGACATCGTCACGATGACGAACGTCAAGATCGATCCGCTGGTGCCCTCCGGCATTCCCGCGGCGGATCTCAAGCCCGCGCAGCGTGACTTCCTGATGCAAACGATCAAGGCCTACCTTGCGCAGATGGCCGACGACGTCGCCGCCGAGCGGCTCGCCGCGATTGAGCGTGGAGGAATCGAGAAGGTGGGATTCGCGTGGGCCGGCTCGACCGAGCTCGGCAAGCAGCACTACTACAGGATTCAGGGACCGACGTTCCTGATCGAGTACGACAACACGCAGAACCAGGGCAATCACGTGCACTCGGTCTGGCGGGACTTCGCTGGCGACTTCGGCCGGGATCTGCTGCGCGAGCACATCAAGTCCGTCGCACATTAATCGCGGCTCGCTCCTCGCGGCTCGCGGTCCGGCGAGCTAAACGAACAGCGAGAAGCGAGCAGCGACAAGCGTTATTGGAGCCCAACCATGATCAACCGACGTAAGTTTCTCGAGACCGCCATCGCTGCCGCCGCCGCAACTCACGCCCGGCCGCTTTTTGCTTCCGAGTCGCGCGGCATCCAGGGCGCCAACGATCGAATCCGGGTTGGCATTATCGGGTGCGGCAATCGCGGCAATCAGGTCGCGACCGACTGGATGAAGCACAAAGACTCGATGTTCATCGCCGCCTGCGATGTCGCCAAGGATCGCCTCGATTCGACCGCGGCGCGACTTGGACAGACACAGGGCAACACCCTCGACACCTACGAGGACTACCGAAAGATCCTCGAGCGCAAGGATGTGGATGCCATCCTCATTGCCACGCCGGATCACTGGCACAGCCCGATGACCATCGAAGCCATTGCCGCCGGTAAGGACGTGTATTGCGAGAAGCCGGTCTCGAACGACATCGAAGCCGCTGTGCGGATGCTCGAAGCGGTCCGCAAGAGCAATCGGATCGTCCAGATCGGCACGCAGCAGCGCAGCTGGCACCATTTCCAGGAAGCCGCCAAGCTGTTTCACGAAGGCTACATCGGGAAGAGCGTCAACCATTGTCAGATGTGCCCACCGGGGGGCGGCGGCGGCAACTTCGGCCAGCAACAGCAGCCACAGGGTCCTCAGCCGATCCCGGAAGGATTCAACTGGGAGATGTTCCAGGGCCCAGCGAAGCGCAAGCCCTTTGTGCCAGGCCGCCGCCAGTGGCGCGGATGGTACGACTACGGCGGTGGCAATCTCACCGACTGGGGCGTGCACCTGACCGACGTCATGAACTGGTACATGAAGCTCGATAACAAGGCGCCGCTCTTGACGAGCGCGTCCGCGCAGTACGTGCGCCTGCCGCGCGATCCCGAACGCGTCCCCGACACGTACGCGGTCACTTGGCAGTACGAGAACTTCGTCGCCACGTTGTCGAATGCCATGGTGCCGGGGATCGAGGATCCTCGCGACCTCTACGGCAATTACTTCTTTGGCGATCGCGGCGTCCTGCTCGTGAATCGCATCGGCTACGAAGTCCGACCGTATCTCCCGACCGGAGGAGGTCGGGGAGGTGGCCGCGGGCAGAATCCAAATGCTCCGCCGCCGCCTCCGCCGATCGAGCCGAAGAAGTTCAAGGATCCATCGGGCAACATGTCCGAGGTTGCCGAATCTTCTTTCGGGTCGGCCACCCATCGTCACGTGCGCAACTTCCTCGACTCGGTCAAGTCGCGTCAGCAGCCGGTGTGCAATATCGAGGTCGGGTTCCACTCGACGCTGCCCACGCTGCTCGCGATCGTGTCCGTCAAGGAAGGCCGCACAGTCAAGTGGGACGGCAAGAACGCAAAAACGACTTAGAATTAAGTCGGGATTTCAAGGGCGGGAGGCAGATGCTCCCGCTCTTTTTTTTGACTGTTCGAACCGCGTCAACACCCTGCGCGCGAGCGCCGTATAAGAGATTCAGTGATGATGCCTTCCCTTCGCAAAGGTGCGTGGCTGTCGGTCTGTTTTGCGACCGCTGTCGCGATCGCGCCTGACCTGATTCTACGAGCCGAACTGCAACAGAATCCGCCAGCCACTCCCCCGGCCACGCTGCCACCGACGCCCGGCGGCTCAGCTGCCGGGCAAGGACAGGGTCGGGGCGGGCGCGGGAACAATCCTGCGGTTGCGACCTACGCGCAGTTCTGTGCCGCGTGCCACGGGCCAAACCTCGCTGGTGGTTCAGCGGGTAGCCTGCTCGACGAGGACTGGAAGTTCGGGGGAGACGACGCGAGCATTTCGGCGAGCATTCTCAACGGCCGTCCCGGAACCGCGATGGCGCCGTTCAAGGACGTCTTGAACGCGGAGCAAGTTCGCCAGCTGGTTTTCTACATCCACGAACAAGCGGGTCTCGCCAAAGGCAAACCGGAAACGAAAGTCGATCCGAACGGCCACGTGATCAAGTCCGAAAAGCAGACCGTCAAGCTCGAGGTCGTCGCGAAGGATCTCGAAACGCCGTGGGGGCTCGCGTTTCTTCCTGACGGGCGGATGTTGGTCACGGAGCGACCCGGCCGTTTGCGGATTCTCGACAAAGGTAAGCTCCTGCCCGCCGTGACCGGGACACCGGTGCCATGGGTTCGCCAGGACGGCGGATACTTCGACGTCGAAGTTCACCCCAACTACGCGAAGACCGGTTGGATCTACCTGTCGTACTCCGAAGTGCTCGAAGGGTACAAGGCGCCTGCACCAGATCCGGCGGCAGCGCCACCGGCAGGTGGCGGCCGAGGACCGGCGAGCCCGCCGACGATGACAGTGATCGTCCGCGGCAAGATCCGCGATAACGCGTGGGTGGATCAGCAGGTGCTATTTAGAGGCACGCCGGACCTGTACACGTCGGCCGACTTCCACTACGGTTCGCGTTTCATCTTCGATCGTCAAGGCCACTTGTTCTGGACGCTCGGCGACAAGGGGACCACCGAGTGGGCGCAGGATCTGTCAAAACCCGCCGGCAAAATTCATCGAATCAACGATGACGGTTCGATTCCCAAGGACAACCCATTCGTCGGCCGTGAAGGCGCGCTCGGATCGATCTGGAGCTACGGTCATCGCAACCCGCAGGGCCTGACGTTCGATCCGCGCACGAATACATTGTGGGAGACCGAGCACGGCCCGCGCGGCGGCGATGAATTGAACATGATCGAACCGGGCAAGAACTACGGCTGGGCCGTCGTCTCGAATGGTATGCAGCCGGGCATCACGAAATCTGAACAGGAAGGCATGGAATCACCCAAGGCGTCGTGGACACCGACGATTGCGCCGGCAGGCATCGCGTTCTACAGCGGCACGCGCTACCCGGGCTGGAGGAACAGCCTGTTCGTGACCGGGCTCGGCGGCCAGCAATTGCGCCGCATCGAGATCACCAACGACAAGGTCACGCACCAGGAAGTGATCTTCAACGAGTTCGGCCGCGTCCGCGACATCATCATTGGACCGGACGGCTACTTCTATGTGTCGTTGAGCCTGCCCGGACAGCGATTGTCCGACACAACGGCAGGAGTCATCGTCAGAATGGTTCCTCAGTAGATCAGGGCCGGCTTCCGCCGGCCTGGTTTTTTTGACGCACGCGCCTATTCCTCATCTATGAAGTTCAGAATCGGTTTCCCACTCGGCGTCGTCGCCCTGACCATCGTGGCGTTCCAGGCTGTGCCGGGATCGCAGGTTCGACCCTGGCCGCCGGCGGTGCAGAAGGTATCGGCTGACTCTCCCGCGCTCTCGGCTGCCGACGAGCTCAAGACGTTTCACATGCCGGCCGGGTATCGCATGGAGCTCGTCGCCAGCGAACCGATGGTGATCGATCCGGTGGCGATCGATTTCGACCTCGAGGGCCGCATGTGGGTCGTCGAGATGCCAGGCTTCATGCCTGACACATCGGGTACCGACTCACGCGAGCCGGTCGGCCGCGTCGTTGTCCTTGAAGACGACAACGACGATGGCAAGATGGATCGCCGCACGGTGTTTCTCGACAAGTTGATTCTGCCGCGAGCGATCAAGGTGCTGCACACCGGCGTGCTCATCGGTGAACCGCCGAACCTGTGGCTGGCCCGCGATACCAACGGCGATCTCAAGGCCGATACCAAGGATCTCGTCCGCAACGACTACGGACGGCTGGAAGGAAATCCGGAGCACAACGCCAACAGCCTCCACTGGGGGATGGACAACGTCATCTACACGTCGGAGCACACCTATCACCTGAAGCTCGAGAACGGAAAGTTCGACGTGATCCCAACGCTCAGCAGAGGCCAGTGGGGCGTGGGCTCGGACGACAGCGGGCGGATCTATCGCAACTGGAACGAGCAGCCGTTATTCATCGACGTCATTCCCGCACGCTACTTCATGAGGAATCCGAACGTCGCGAGGACGCGTGGGCTGTACGACCTGATGATGGAACCGAAGGATATGACCGTCTGGCCGGTACGCCCCACGCGCGGCGTGAACCGCGGCTATCGTGACGGCACGCTTCGGACGGACGGAACACTCACCACTTACGTGTCCGCCGGCACGCCGGTGATCTACAGGGGCGATCGGCTGCCGAAGGATCTCGTCGGCGACGCGCTCATCACCGAGTCCGCGGGCAACCTCGTTCATCGGTTGAAGATCGTCGACGACGGCAGCGGACAACTCTCCGCGCGGAACGCGTATCCCAAGGGAGAGTTTCTCGCCTCCACGGACGAACGATTCAGACCCGTCAATCTGTTCGGCGGGCCTGATGGCACGCTCTACGTCGTCGACATGTATCGAGGCGTGATCCAGGACGGACAGTACTGGACCGACTACCTGCGGGATTACATCAAGACCAACAAGCTGGAGATGCCGGTCAATCTTGGCCGCATCTGGCGCGTCGTGCATCAGTCGACGAAGCGTGACACGAAGCCGTCGCTGACGAAAGCGACGGGCGATCAACTGGTCAAGCTGCTTGCCCATCCCAACGGATGGCACCGCGACACCGCGCAGCGGCTGTTGGTCGAACGCGGTGAAAAGAGTGCAGCGCCGTCGCTCAGGCAGCTCGCGGCGAGCGCTCCTGACTATCGCACGAGGCTGCACGCGCTGTGGACGCTCTATGGTCTTGGCGAACTCGATGCGGCGCTCGTGGAGAAGTCGCTCGCGGACAAGCACGTCGACGTCCGAACGGCTGCCATCAGGCTCTCGGAGCGATGGCTGGGTGAAGCGAGTCATCCGCTGCAAGCGGGTGTGATCAAGTTCGGTGACGATCCGTCGTGGGCGGTGCGGCGCCAGGTGGCGGCGTCGCTCGGCGCACTGCCGGCGCCCGCGCGCGTGGCACCGATGGTGAGCCTGTTGCAAAAATACGAGCGCGACGAGATCACCGTGGACGCTGCGATCAGCGGCTTGTCGGGGCTCGAGGCACAAGTGCTGGAGCAGCTACTCGAGCACCCCGAGCCGCCGCGACCGAACGCCGGCGTCACGAGTCACCCCCCTGACGGGCACGTCCTCATGCTTGCGGCTGCAATCGGGCGCAGCCGCAATGTGGAGACCATCACAAAGCTCTTCGATCTGCCGGACGTGACGCGCGGGTCGTCCCTCGGGATGATGGTGCTGCGAGGCATCGGGTTCGGCCTCGAAGGCGGCGGAGGCCGCGGGGGCGGAGGCGGGGGTGGCGGTGGTGGCCGCGGCGGGCGAGGAGCGGGCGGCGGTCAGCTGCTCGCGCTTCCTCAGGAACCGGTCACGCTCACGGCTATGAAGGATCCGCGGAAGGGGATCACCCCGGAGGCCATGCAACTTCTGACGCGTCTGACGTGGCCCGGAAAACCAACCCCGGTCGTCGTAGTACCGCCACTGACACCGGCGCAACAGAAGCGCTACGCGCAGGGTCAGGAAGTTTATTCGAACCTGTGCGTCGCCTGTCACCAACCGGACGGCCAGGGCCGCGAGAAGATTGCCCCGACACTTGTGAATAGCCGCTACGCGATCGGCGATGCGTCGATCGCGATGCGCATCGTGCTTGCGGGCAAGGAGGGGCCGGTGGGCCTGATGCCCCCGCTTGGCGCGAGCCTCTCCGACGAACAGGTTGCGGCGGTGCTGACGTACGTGCGTCGCGAGTGGGGCAACACCGCGTCGGCAGTCGAGCCGGGGGATGTGAAAGAGATTCGCGGCATGACGGCGAGCCGCACGCGTCCGTGGACTGAAGAAGAGATTTCCCGCCTAGCCGGTGGCCGCGGCGGCCGCGGGCGGGGTGGGCAGTAAAACGGGGTCAGGTTGTGCCGGGCTGTCGGTGAAATCGAGGGCTCCACCTAGAAAGACGCGAACCGAACGAAGCGAAGTGAGCCACGCGAATGGAGCGGGGCTTCGGGGTCCCCGCGAGAGAGCGTGTAAGGGGGTCCGGGGGACGAAGTCCCCCGGAGACATAAGGAGGACATATGCAGTGGAGGAATTCGGCGGTTGCGGTAGGCGCCGCCGTTGCGCTGGCTGTGAGCGCTGCGCCGCAGGCGCAGGCCCCGCAGGGGCGAGGGGGCGGGAGAGGCGGCGTCGCGATCGGCATGTTTGCTGCGATCGACGTAAATAAGGATGCCGCCGTCACCCGCGATGAGATGAAGGCGGCGTTCGACAAGTGGTACACCGACTGGGACACCACGAAGTCCAACGCACTCACCCAGGAACAGCTCGTCGCCGGCCTGAACTCCGTGCTTCCCGCTCCGGCGCCCGCGCCAGGGTTCACCGGCGCCGCCGGACGCGGTGCGGCACCGCAGCCGCAGACGCCTGATCCGGCGCACGTCCAGGCGATGCTGGCGGCATTGCCAGCAACCGCTCCGGCCAAGCCGAAGCAGCCGCGCAAGGTGCTCGTCCTCGCCAAGGCAGCCGGGTTCGTCCACTCCTCGATTCCGCTTGCGGCCCGCACGATCGAAGAGATGGGCAAGAAGACCGGCGCGTGGTCCACGACCATCACCTACGACCCGGCAGACATCACCGAGGCAAACCTGAAACAGTACGACGCCATCTTCCTGGCGAGCACCACAGGCGCGTTCCTCGATGAGCCGAGCGATGCAGCCGTGACTGCCGCGCGGCGCAAGGCGCTGCTCGACTTCGTGCGCAGCGGCAAGGGTCTCGCCGGCATCCACGCCGCGTCCGACTCCTACCATCAGAATCGCCCGGATCCAAACGCTCCGGCCGGTGGCCGGCAGGGCGGACGCGGCGGCGGTGGCGGCCGCGGTGGACAGGCGGGACCGGTGGTCGCGCAGTTCATCTCCCAGGGCGACAAGAACGCCGATCAGAAGTTGAGCAAAGACGAGTTCGTCGCGTTGTCGGATGCGTGGTTCGCGAAGATGGACACGGACAAGTCCGGCCGCATCACCCAGGCCGATTTCCCGCAGCGGTTCGCCGCGAACGTGATGCCGCCGCCACCCCCGCCGCCGCCGACCCCCGCGCGCGGCAACGGCCAGGCAGCGGCGACCCAGCTCGGTCCCGACAATCAGGTCGGCACCTGGCCTGAGTTCAACACGATGATCGGCGGATTCTTCAAGTTCCACTGGAACGACGGCCAGGATATCGCCGTCAAAGTGGACGATCCGAACAGCCCGCTGACGAAGATGTTCAAAGGCAACCCGCAGCTCACGACGGAGCACCAGGGAGTGAAACTGCCGCCGATGGTGATCGTCGACGAGACCTACACGTTCGGCCGCGAGACCTACTCGCGCAAGAACCTGCACGTGCTGACGAGCATCGACTATTCGAAGATGACGGACGAGGACAAGAAGAAGGAACAGAACCCGCGGGCGGATGGCGACTACGGGCTGAGCTGGATTCGCCGCGAGGGCAAGGGCCGCGTCTTCTATGAGGCGCACGGGCACAACGAAAAGATCTACGCGATCGCGCCGATTCTCGAACACGTGCTCGCGGGGATGCAGTACGTGCTCGGCGATCTGCAGGCCGACGACAGCCCCAGCCAGAAGTAAGTTCCTGGGGTCTGACCCCACTCGTCACAAAATTGACGAGTGGGGTCAGACCCCCAATGCAGCCTGGAACCCCATGCAGCCCGATGCGACCGATAGGGCCGCCAATATCCTTCGACAGCACTTCAGATTGTCAACCAGGGTTTCCCATCTCCCGCTCGACTGCCGCCCGGCCAACCGCGCGGAGGGCTACGCAATTCAGCGGCGCCTCGCCGACCTCTCAGGACAGCCGATCGTCGGCTGGAAAATCGCCGCTACCAGCACGCTTGGACAGGCCCACATTGGCGTCGACGGTCCGCTGGCGGGCATCCTGCTCGCGGATCGCGTCGTCAATAACGGATCCGCCGTCTCTCTGACCGGAAACCACATGCGCGTTGCCGAAGCGGAGTTCGCCTTCCGCGTCCACCGAGCACTGCCGCCTCGAAACGAGCCCTACGGGCAGGACGAAGTCCTTGACGCCGTCAGCGCAATGCATCCGACGGTCGAGATTCCTGACTCGCGCTACGAGGACTTCTGCGCCGTCGGCGCGCCGCAGCTCATTGCCGACAACGCGTGCGCCTGGTGGCTCGTCGTTGGAGCCGCGGCGCCAGACGGCTGGCGTGTGCTCGATCTCGCTGCGCACGTCGTGCAGACGACGCTGAACGGACGCGCGGCTGCGACCGGCGCAGGACGAAACGTGCTCGGCAGCCCGCTCAACGCGCTGACGTGGATCGCCAACGAGCTCCGGACGTTCGGCGACGGCCTCCGTGCCGGCGACCTCGTAACGACCGGCACCTGCATCGCACCGGTCGCGATCGCGCCCGGCGACAGATTTCAGGCGGACTTTGGAGAGCTTGGAAGTATCAACGTATCGTTCGAGTAGAAGTCCAGATGCTACAGCTTTAGCAGCAACTTCCCCGCCGTCTTCCGTCCTTCGAGATCCCGGTGCGCTGCGGCGGCTTCGCTCAGCGGATAAATCTTTGCGATGCGGACTTTCACAGCACCTGACTCCGCATAGTTCATGACATCACCCGCGCGCCACAGCAATTCATCACGAGTAAGCATGTGGTGCGCCAGGCTCGGACGCGTGAGAAAGAGTGAACCGCGCGCGTTGAGCACCGCCGGATCCAGCGGCGGCACAGAACCGCTTGACTGTCCGAAGAGAGCCAGCGTGCCCCGCGGACGCAGCACGTTCAGGCTCTTGTCGAATGTCGTCTTTCCCACCGAGTCGTAGACGACGTCCACGCCGCGACCCGAAGTCAGACGCTTGGCTTCGACTTCGAAGTCCTGAGTCGTGTAGTTGATCGTGTCGTGCGCGCCAAGTTTCTGCGCTTCGCGCGCCTTCTCCTCGGTAGAAACCGTCGCAAGGACGCGCGCGCCGCGAAGTCGCGCCATCTGAACGATCAATCCTCCGGTCCCGCCCGCTGCTGCATGCACGAGACACGTATGGTCAGCCGCCAGCGGGAACGTCGAGTGCGTCAGGTAATGCGCCGTCATCCCCTGCAGCATGATCGCTGCGGCGGTTTCGAGTTCGAGGCCATCCGGAACCCTGACGAGTTGAGCGGCGGGCACAGCCGCATACGCGGCGTACGATCCGCGGGCCATCGCGTAGGCCACACGATCGCCCGGCGCGACATCGGTCACATCGCTGCCAACGCTTTCGACGATGCCGGATGCTTCACTGCCGAGAACGATCGGCGTCTCTCCCTTGTAGAGGCCGGTCCGAAAGTACACGTCGATGAAGTTGACCCCGCTGTAGGCAATCTTCACGACCGCGTCGGTCGGCCCCGGAGTGGGAAGCGGAGCGTCGATCGGCTTCATCTTCTCCGGGCCGCCAGGTTCTTCGACGACGATCTTCTTCATGTTGCGTTCTCCCGGCGATAGGCGCGCGCCAGGAGCGATATCGGATGCACGACATCGACGGACTCCCCGGCTTCGCGCAAGCCTCTCGCGATCTGGAGCTGACATCCAGGGTTGGCGGTCGCCACAACGCGGGCGCCGCTATCCGCGATGTTGGCGACTTTTCTGTGCAGCAGCGCATCTGCCTGCGCCGGCTG
>Ga0114129_10003350_pt1 | contig 22510 bp, 17 predicted proteins | sample RhiMetdeltSRZDD1_FD_80071 | JGI IMG/M metagenome (GOLD analysis project Ga0114129, IMG submission 80071) | Populus rhizosphere microbial communities from Tennessee, USA - Rhizosphere MetaG P. deltoides SRZDD1 (version 2) (version 2) | ecosystem: Host-associated > Plants > Roots > Rhizosphere >... | reverse complement strand
GTCGCCTGGTCGCAGAGGCCGGGGCCGCGGCAGGGAATACCTATTCCGTTTATGCGACCGAAGTGCAAGTAGGCGAGCCAATAAATGATTTCATCAACGATGCGAGTTCCGGCATTGTCGGCCGTCGGAGGCTGGAGTCTATCGGCGAAGTCCTGGAACCATTCGGGATTACCGAGATAAGCGCCGCTCAGTCCAAACAAAAGCACGAACGCAAATGTCCAAAAACCGATCATGCTGTGCAAATCCCACGTGAAGCGGCGCCAACCAACGTTCCTGTGAACAACCATACTGCGTCGCCATGTCTTGATCCCTGGCCACCAGACGACGATCCCGGTAAGCGCGAGAATGATGAGCATGAATCCGCCGAGTCCATTTATGCTGCGGCCCGTGTTGCCCCCTAGCAAATCGTCGTGTAACTCCAGAAGCCAGGAAACCAGCCGGATGCCCACCGGCACGGAATCGCCGAGGTCTTCGCCCGTATACGGATTGAATAATCGGTTTTTATGAGCGTCTGAGCCATCGAGCGAAACGTTGACGGCTTGATTTGGATTCTCTGCTCGATTGATGGCACCGATTGCGAACCGGGGATACAAGCGCGCGACTACGGCTTTCAGCTCATCGTCGCTTAGCGGCCGGCCCGACTCCGTCACGACGATTGGATCTCGAGTCGCGGCGGTAAAGAGCTCATTGCGGTATACGACAATGCTGCCGGTCACGCTGAGCACGAGCACGTACAATCCCACGCCGATTCCGCTCCACATGTGAACCTGAAAGATCGCTCTCCGTAGCCACACCTTATGCGGGTCCGAAATCCATCGCTGCCAGTGCGTCATTGTTTCCTTCACGGCCTTAAGTATTGAAGAGCGACGATGGTGACGCAGGCGATCGCAGCTGTCAAATGATGCGGGGTTCCGGTTCGAAAGTTTTTGTTTAGGCTTAGAGTACTTTTCAATATAAAGTACATTGTAATAAGAAGAAGCGGAGGGCTCTAGATCATGCGACGTCGGATCCGAACAGCCAAATTCATCCTGCCCGCACTTACCGAGGCAACAAGTCCCTATTGGCGTCCGATCAAGTATTCGCTTTTCCCGCCTCTTGGGCTCGCGACGCTGGCCGCATACCTCGACCCAGCCATCGATGTCACATTGGTCGACGAGCATGTGGAACATTTATCCCTGGAGGACGAGCCGGACCTCGTTGTGATCCAGGTCTACATAACAAACGCATACCGGAGTTATCAGATTGCCGATCATTATCGCAAGATCGGAAGTTATGTGGTGCTTGGTGGCCTGCACATCACGTCCTTACCGGATGAAGCGGCGGCTCATGCGGACAGCATCTTCCTGGGTCCCGGCGAAGAAACCTTTCCGCAATTCTTAAAGGACTTCACCGAAGGACATCCGCTGCCTCGATACTTTTTCGCAACCAGGACTCTTGAACGTCTTCCTCCTATTCGAAGATCGTTGATCAAGCGGCCGCTGTACCTCGTGCCGAACTCGATTGTCGTCAGCCGAGGTTGCCCACACCATTGTGAGTTTTGCTATAAAGACGCGTTTTTTGAGGGAGGAAGATCTTTTTATACGCAACGCGTTGATGACGCGTTATCCGAAATCCAGCGTCTTCCGGGACGGCACCTTTACTTTCTTGATGACCACCTGTTTGGAAATCCAACGTTCGCGCGACCTTTGTTCGAAGGCATGAAGGGCATGGGACGTGTCTTTCAAGGAGCGGCTACGGTGGACTCGGTGTTGCGTGGCGATCTGGTCGAACATGCCGCAGAAGCGGGTTTGCGGAGTCTATTCGTGGGGTTTGAGTCGTTGAATCCTGAAAACCTTCGGCAGAGCAGGAAGCATCAGAATCTTGGTCAAAACTACCATCAGGCAATCCGCAGACTGGAAGATCTAGGCGTTATGATCAACGGCAGTTTTGTTTTTGGGTTGGATGGTGACGATCCGGACGTGTTCCGTCGTACCGTGGACTGGGCGCTGGAGCAGGGAATTACTACCGCGACCTTTCATATCCTGACTCCATACCCCGGTACGGCCTTATTCAAGAAGATGGAGTCTGCTCGACGAATCACCACCTACGATTGGGACCTTTACGATACACGCCACGTTGTTTATAGGACCCGAGGCTTGAGTCCAGCGCAATTGAAGGATGGCTATGATTGGGCATATAAGGAGTTCTATCGCTGGTCGAACATCGTTCGAGGCTCGCGCCAACATCAACTCCTTAAACATTCCTTGAAACACTTCTTCTATACGGCAGGTTGGAAGAAATTCGAGCCCTTGTGGAACCTGGCGATCACGGCGCAGAAGTTGCGCCATATGCGTCCCTTCCTTGAGGCGGTTCTTTCCAAAGTAACCGCGGCACCTTCAAAAAACGTAAAGGGAGACTGCAGGCGCGAGTGTGTGAACCAGGCGAACAGTCCCCTCCTTCACTGAGGAGGGGTGGCAGCGCCAGTAAGAAAATGTCGCGGAGCTACCGAAGCGGCGCAGACGGGGTGGTCGCTCACACCGTAACATGGCGTGTGAGCGACCACCCCGTCCGCTCCAAATACAGTGGCTTCGCACCATTTTCTTGATGTCGCGTCCTCCCCTCCTTTTCAAGGAGGGAAATATCGCCTACCCCAGCCGCGCCTACAGTCGCAAACGGCGAAATACCTGGCGGGATATACTGAAAAAAGGGGGGCAATATGCTTCACAAAACAAGTTATATGCTGGGATTTCACATTGAAGCAACCGACGGCGCGATCGGTCATGTGGATGACTTCCTCGTGGATGAGAACTGGATGATACGTTACCTGGTCGTCGACACGAGCAATTGGCCTGGCGGCAAATCTGTGCTCATCTCGTTCGCGGATGTGGACAAGATCGACTCACCCGAGAAGCGAATTTTCGTGAAGTTGACGCGCGAGGAAGTTGCGAACAGGAAATCTATCGACACTGCGGATATCAAGCTCATCGAGACGCTCGGTCCGACGATTCTCTAATCTTAAGGTGCCGACAGTTGCCAAAGTTGCCTGCTCGGGACCGGCTAATCACGGTATAGTGACGGTTCGATCATGCCGCAGCAAGTCGCCGGTTCCGACCGCATCCAGAAAATTATTCGTATTCTGCGAAAAGAGGTTCGCCAGTGGGCCATTCCCGCGATCGGCAATTATGTCGACACGCCTTTCACGGTGCTAATTTCTTGTGTGTTAAGCCTTCGCACACAGGACAAAACTACGAATGCCGCGAGCGAGAGGTTGTTTGCGATTGCCGATACACCAGTAGCAATGCTGAATACGCCAGTCGCTGTGATTCAAAAGGCGATCTATCCGGTGTCGTTTTATCGCGTGAAGGCCAAAACGATTCATGCTATTTGCGAACAGATTCTTTCGCGCTTTGGAGGTCAGGTCCCTTCAAAATTGGAGGAGCTCCTGGAGTTGCCTGGCGTGGGAAGAAAAACCGCGAACATCGTCGTCACTCTGGCATTTGGCAAGGCCGGCATTGCCGTGGACACGCACGTTCATCGCATTTCCAATCGTCTCGGTTATGTGAAGACGAAAACGCCGAATGATACCGAGATGGCGCTCCGCAAGAAGCTACCCCGACGATATTGGCTGATCTATAACGATCTTCTTGTGGCTTATGGGCAGAATCTGTGCAAGCCGATCAGTCCGTTCTGTTCGAGATGTAAGATTGCTGAGCACTGCAGACGCGTAGGTGTAAAGGTTAAACGCTAGATGGCCACGCTCAACGACGATTCCTGGATCGGACGACGAATTGATCAATATCAGGTGCTCTCGCGCATCGGGGCCGGCGGCATGGGCGTGGTGTATCGAGCCCGCGACACGAAGCTGGGTCGCGATATCGCGTTGAAGGTACTTCCGGCAGAATTTTCGAGCGATCCAGAATCCATAGCGCGTGCGGAGCGAGAGGCTCGGTTGCTCGCGTCGCTGAACCATCCGAATATCGCAGCCATATACGACTTAAAGGAGTGCGAAGGGAATCTGTGTCTCGTTCTCGAATACGTCGAAGGGGACACGTTGGCAGAGCGGTTGAAGCGCGGTGCGCTGGCAGTGAACGACGGGCTTACCGTGTGCCTCCAAATTGCGGAAGCGTTGGGCGCAGCGCATCGGGCCGGCGTCATACACCGCGATATCAAACCTGCGAATGTCAAGGTGACGCCGGAGGGACGAGTTAAAGTACTCGATTTCGGATTAGCGAAAGCGATCACTCCGGAAACTCCAGAATTGGACATGTCTGAGACTCCCACGCTCCTCACGCAGGTCATTCCTGAAGCGATCCGCGGAACACCGGCCTACATGAGTCCCGAACAAGTGCGTGGCGAACTCGTTGACAATCGAACAGACGTCTGGGGATTCGGTTGCGTGCTGTTCGAGTTGCTGTCGGGCCGTCAGCCATTTTCTGGATCGAGCATTCCGGATCTCATTGCCTCGGTTTTAAAAACGGATCCGGACTGGTCCGCTCTTCCCCAAGATACGCCGTCGAGAGTGCGGATTTTCATGCAGCGGTGCCTGCAAAAAGAGACATCGCAGCGATTGCAGGATATTACCTTGGCGTTGGTCGAGCTTCAGCCGGGAACCGCTGGTCCCGAGGAGAGTCCGCGACGGGATGTTTCGGCGGGTAAGACTATCCGATCGCTGGCAGTGTTGCCGTTTGCGAATGCAGGAGGCAATCCCGACATGGATTACCTGAGTGACGGACTGACCGAGAGCATTATTGTCAGCCTTTCACAATTGCCTCGGCTCCGCGTCATCGCGCGAAGCGCCGTGTTCCGTTACAAGGGGAACACGGACGCGCCACAGAAGATTGGGCGCGAACTGGGAGTGGCTGCGGTGCTGACCGGACGCGTCCTGCAGCGGAACGACAAGCTGGTGATCAGCGCCGAAATGGTCGACGTTGAGAATGGCTGGCAGCTATGGGGCGATCAATACCGCAAAAAAGCTGAGGACATTTTCACGATCGAAGAAGACATCGCGAAGGAGATTTCGGAGCAGCTGCGGCTCAAGCTCACGCCTGAGAAAGAAAATCTTCTGTCGAAGCGGTACACCGAAAACGTCGAGGCATACCATCTTTATCTGAAGGGAAGATTTCATTGGGGGAAGCGAACTGCTGAGGGACTCCATCGCGCAATCCAATACTTTCGTCAGGCTATCGAAGGCGATCCAACTTACGCTCTCGCCTATGCGGGCCTCGCTGAGGGTTATGTGCCGCTTGGGTTTTACTGCCATCTCGCTCCGTCCGACGCACTTCCAAAGGCACGCTCGGCAGCCGAAAAAGCTCTGGAAATTGATCCACATTTGCCGGAGGCCGTCAGCGTCCTGGCGTCAATTAAAGCCTCCTATGATTGGGAACCCGCTGAAGGAGAAAAACTAGCGCGTACGGCCATCAAGATGGATCCCAAGTACGCGAGAGCGCGACAGGTACTCACCGAATGCTTAATGACTCTGCGACGTCCCGTTGAAGGCCTGGCCGAAATCAGGCGGGCGCTCGATCTGGATCCACTTTCATTGCACATGAATGCGGCGGTTTCGATGATGTACCACTTCGCGGGCCAGCACGAAGAGGCGGTGGATTACGGACGAAAGACTGTCGAGTTGGATTCGAACTTTTTCCCAGGTTACTTCTATCTCGGGTTGGCGTATAGCGCGCTCCGACAGCACAGCGAAGCGGTAGAAGCGTTGCAACAAGCGACCGCGCTGTCGAATAACAGCACACTGATGCTGGCTGCCCTGGGTGGAGCCTTCGCTTTATGGGGAAAAGATGAAGAAGCGCGAAAAGTGCTGGGAGAACTGCAGCAGTCGCGGCAGCGAAAGTACGTATCCCAAGTATTCGTCGCCGCCATCCATGCCGGTCTTGGTGAAAATGATCCGGCTCTGGGCTGCTTGGAAAAGGCATACGACGACCGGGACTCGTGGCTGCTGCGCTGCTTGATTACTGATCCACGGCTCGACAAATTGCGCGGTAAAGCGCGTTTCCGCAAGCTCGCCCGGCGTATCGGCGTGTAGCTAAAACGCGTGCGACTGTCGTCTCGCGCCTACAGCCCGCTAATAAGCGAGGCCAGCTTTTCGAGAAGTTCGGGTCGAAGATCGTTCGCTTGAGCGAACATTTTCAGTTCTTCGGTCGATAGTCGGCCCAAGTCCGCGGGCATTTTTCTCAGGCAGGAATTGCAACCGTCGGTTGCGTACAATACGCGGTCTCCTATGGAATAGGCCAGCATGCGGGGAGACTCGCTATCACGCGAGACACGGCCGTTACTCTCGTATGCAATGGGATCCACCAGCCAGACATCGGGATAATTCAAATGTCCGCCTGATGCCACTTGCTGGATGGACTGGGCGTCGAACTGAATCAGTTCCGAAGCGGCTTGCGAAAGCTCTGCTTCCCGAAAGAAGTTCATTTTTCCAGTTCGCCGGCGATGATATTCAGCGAGCCGAGGGCCGCGACGGCATCAGAGAGGTAACCTCCCTTAACCATTTGGCTGAACGCCTGGAAAATGTAGAAGCACGTTCCCCGGCAACGGAGCCGATAAGGACGCTTGCTTCCGTCGCTGATTAAGTAGAAGCCCAGTTCGCCATTGGCTGCTTCCCAATAGGAGTACACCTCACCAATTGGCGGCAAGATGCCGTCCTGGATCAGTTCGAAATGATTCATCAGGTCCTCAATGTTCGAGTACACGCCTTTTTTCGGCGGCAGGCTGATCCGGCGGTCATCCACTTGCACGGGTCCTTCCGGCAAATTCTCGAGAGCTTGCTTGATGATCCGAAGGCTCTGGCGGATTTCCTCAATGCGCACCAGGTAACGATCATAAACATCCCCGCGCTCGCCGACCGGGACATCGAAGTCGAATTTGTCGTAATCGTAGTTAGGAAACCACTTGCGAATATCGTAGGGAACGCCGCACGCACGCAGCGTCGGACCCGTGAAGCCCCAATCGATGGCATCTTCTGCGGAGATGGCAGTGATTCCATCTGTGCGCATTCGGAAGATTTTGTTCCGGCGATTCAGCCGTTCGATATCGTCGACGTATTTCGGAATAGTATCGAGAAGCTTGCGAGCACGTTGGACGAAGTCTTGTGGAATATCATCCGCAACTCCACCGAGCCGGACATAGCTCACCGTCAAGCGGCTGCCGCAGCAGGACTCGATTAGATCGTAGATTTCTTCGCGTGGGCGGAATCCATACCAGAAATTGCTGATCGCCCCGAGATCTACCAGGTTCGTCGTGATGCAGACGAGATGATCCGCAATTCGACTGAATTCCGACACGATGACCCGGATGTATTGCGCCCGTTTCGGAATTTCGATTCCGAACATCTTTTCAACCGACATCGCGTAGGCGACGCCATTCATCATTGCCGACATGTAATTCAGCCGGTCCGTGAAGGGAATAACCTGCCAGTACATGTGCGTCTCGGCCATTTTTTCGAAGCAGCGGTGAAGGTAGCCGATCTCCGTATCCGCATCGATGATCTTCTCGCCGTCGACTGCAACCTGAAGCCGAAAGGTGCCGTGCATTGCCGGATGTTGCGGACCAACATTCAGGATCTGAGGATGCGCGAGACCCATAGACTCGGCATATTTCTTCGCGCGCTCAACGACGGGCAGATCATCGGTCTGAGTACATGGTGTGCGCTGCCCCGGCGGAAAATCCTTACGGAGGGCGTGGCCGACAAATTGTGAGTGTGTCAGAATTCGACGTAAATCCGGATGCCCTTTGAACTGAATGCCGAATAGGTCATATGTTTCCCGCTCCGCCCAGTCCGCTCCTTTCCAAATATCGGTCGCGGTTTCAATCGTGGGGTTATCGCCGGGAACAGGCACTTTGAGCCGCAGCCTGTGCTTATTCGACAACGACAGCATGTGATAGACGACGTCATAACGCGACGCTCGTTCCGACAGATAGTCGACTGCCGTGACGTCAAGAAGCATTTTGAAGTCGAACACCGGATCGTTCTTCAACGAACGAAGGATTTGCTTGGCGGCTTCGCGCTTCACCGTAATGGACAGATCGCCACGAAACTCCCGCATGCTGATGATGTCGTCCAGGAACTTTTCCTTAAAAGCTCGCGCGATGGGACCTTGAACGTCCTGATCTTCTTCGAGGAACCGAACAAGAGAGCGCGGCGGACCGTCCAGGCCGTGGACCGTCGCGTCCAACTCGGGAGTCTTTAGCCGGACCTGGCGAGCATGACGCTCGTACGACAAACGCGTATCGTTCTCCACTTGCTGCTGCAGCTTGATGACTGCGTCGAGCACTGCTTCAGGAGTTGGAGGGCATCCCGGAATGTAAACGTCGACCGGTATGATTTCGTCGATGCCCTGCATCACGTGATACGCGCGATAGAAGCCGCCACACGTCGCGCAGGCGCCCATCGAAATGACCCACTTGGGCTCCGCCATCTGGTCGTAAATCTGCTTCAGCACCGGCCCCATCTTGTCGTTAATAGTGCCGAGAACCATCAGCACATCGGATTGTTTCGGCGAAAAGCGCACCACTTCGGAGCCGAAACGCGCGAGGTCATAATGCGACGAGACCGTCGCCATGAATTCAATCGCACAGCAGGCCGTTCCGAAGGGATAAGGCCAAAGGGAACTCTTTCGAGCCCAATTGACAAGCGAAGCGTAGGTAGTGGTGAAGAAACTCTCGTGCTCTCTCTTGGTCTCGACTTCGGCAACACTCATAAATCTCGATTGTAGCAGCTAATTACTCGAGATTCGGTCGCAACCAGCGTTCCATCTGCGAAACGTCTACACCCTTGCGCTTACTGTATTCCGCAACTTGATCCCGCCCTATCTTGCCGACACTGAAGTACTGGGCTGCGGGATGCGAGAAATACAGCCCGCAAACTGAGCTTGCGGGAAGCATGGCGTAGGTTTCGGTGAGTTGAATGCCGGTATTTTCTTCGGCGTTCAGTAGGTCGAAGAGAGTTCGCTTTTCTGTGTGGTCCGGGATGGCAGGATAACCTGGAGCCGGGCGGATGCCACGATACCGCTCCCGTAACAGATCTTCATTGGACAGGCTCTCGCCACGGCCGTAGCCCCATTCCTCACGCGCCCGTTTGTGCAACCATTCCGCAAATGCTTCGGCCAGCCGGTCGGCGAGCGCTTTCGCCATGATGGAGTTGTAATCGTCATGGTCTTTTTCGAACTTCGCACAGAGTTCCTGAAGTCCTCCACCAGTGGTCACTGCGAAGGCACCAATGTAATCCGGGACTCCCGCCGAGTTCGGCGCAACGAAGTCCGCGAGAGCCAACTGGAACTCGCCTTGCGCCTTGCGGATTTGCTGCCGGAGGGTATGAACCGTCGCAATCGTCTGCGTGCGTGACTCGTCGGCATACAGCTGGACATCGTCACCGATTGCATTGGCAGGCCAGAATCCGTAGACGCCCTGCGCTCGAAGAGACCGTTCGCAAACAATTTTGTCCAATAGCCGCTGAGCATCGTCGAAAAGCTCTTTTGCACGGCTGCCAATGACCTTGTCCGCCAAAATCTTTGGATACGTCCCACGCATTTCCCACGCGTGAAAGAGTGGCGACCAATCGATGAATGGCACCAGTTCAGTCAGCGGTAGATCGGACAGGGAACGGGTTCCCGTGAAAGTGGGCTTCGCTGGTGTCCCGTTGGCGGACCACTCGACTATGAATTTGCGTTGGCGGGCTTCTTCGAGCGTGACAAGCGGAACGTGCGTTTGCCGGCCAAGATACTTCTCGCGAGCACTATCCTGCTCACGCTTGGTATCACTCACAAATTTGTTGTGCGTCTGGCGATTCGTCAAATTTCCGACGACACCAACGGCTCGCGATGCATCGAGAACGTGAATCACCGGTCTGTCGTAAGCGGGCGCGATTTTGACGGCAGTGTGAATGGCGCTGGTCGTCGCTCCCCCGATCAATAACGGTATTTCAAATCCCTGGTGCGCCATTTCTTTTGCGACGTGGACCATCTCGTCTAGAGACGGAGTAATCAAGCCGCTCAATCCAATCATGTCTACATTGTTGTCGCGAGCGTATCCGAGGATCTTATCTGCGGGAACCATCACACCGAGATCGACTACTTCATAGTTGTTGCACGCCAAGACAACGCCAACGATATTTTTCCCGATGTCGTGAACGTCTCCTTTGACGGTGGCCAAAAGGATTTTTCCCTGTGAGGTGCTGCCGCCAGCCTCCTTCTCGGCTTCCATGTACGGAATAAGCTGAGCTACAGCCTTTTTCATTACGCGGGCACTTTTGACGACTTGCGGAAGAAACATCTTTCCCGATCCGAACAACTCGCCTACAACGTTCATGCCGGACATCAATGGACCCTCGATGACGCTAAGGGGCCTTCCGTACTTTTGCCTCGCTTCTTCCACGTCGGATTCGATGAAGTCCACAATTCCTTTGACCAGCGCGTGTTTGAGCCTTTCCTCAACTGATTCCGTACGCCACCCATCTTCCTTTGCATCGGTCTTCGCTTTTTTTTGTACGGATTCGGCGAACGCAAGAAGACGCTCGGTGGAGTCGGGACGCCGATTCAACAGAACATCCTCGACGAGCTCGAGCAGGTCCTTTGGGATATCCTCGTACACCGCCAGCTGCCCCGCGTTAACGATGGCCATATCCAAGCCCGCATGAATTGCGTGATAAAGAAAGGCAGAATGCATGGCATCGCGCACAACATTGTTGCCGCGGAAAGAAAAAGAGATGTTGCTGATTCCTCCGCTGACTTTCGCGCCCGGCAAGGTGCCTTTGATCTGTCGCGTCGCCTCGATGAAATAGACAGCATAGTTATTGTGTTCTTCAATGCCGGTCGCAATGGTCAGGATGTTGGGATCGAAAATAATGTCCTGGGGAGGAAATCCGATTTCGTTTGTGAGGATCCGATACGCTCGTGTGCATATCTCGACCTTTCGGGCCGTCGTATCGGCCTGCCCCTTTTCGTCGAATGCCATAACGACAACCGCCGCTCCGTAGCGGCGAATGCGGCGCGCGTGCTGCTTGAAAATGTCCTCACCTTCTTTGAGGCTGATGGAATTGACGATTCCTTTGCCTTGAATGCATTTCAATCCCGCTTCAATGACCGACCATTTGGAGCTGTCGATCATGATTGGAACGCGTGCGATATCCGGCTCTGCAGCGATGATGTTCAAAAAACGGGTCATTGCGGCTTCGGAGTCGAGCATTCCCTCGTCCATGTTGACGTCGATGATCTGAGCGCCGCGCTCGACCTGCTCACGCGCAACCGTCACACCTTCTTCGTATAGTCCGCTAAGAATTAATTTTGAGAACTTGGGCGAGCCCGTGACGTTCGTGCGTTCGCCAATGTTCACGAATCCAAGGTCGGGCCTGAATGTCAGCGGCTCGAGTCCGCTTAGTCTCAGATATGGCTCAGGTCTTGCGGGTATACGTGGTTTCAGGCCGCGCACGCGGTCGGCGATTGCGCGAATATGGGCGGGCGTGGTGCCGCAACAGCCGCCCACAATGTTGACCCAGCCATTCGCGGCGAACTCGTGAAGGATCGCTGAAGTCTCTTCTGCTGTCTCGTCGTAACCGCCGAAGGCGTTCGGCAAACCCGCATTTGGATGACAGCTCGTATAGACAGGCGCGACTCGAGAGAGCTCCTCGACGTAGGGTCGCATTTGTTTTCCGCCCAACGCGCAATTAATACCGACGGACAACAGGTTGGCGTGAGATATGGAATTCCAAAAAGCTTCGACGGTTTGCCCGGAAAGCGTCCGGCCGCTATTGTCCGTAATGGTCACGGACACCATAATCGGGACGCGGCGTCCGCTTTCCGCGAAGAGTTTCTCAAAAGCGAAAAGGGCAGCCTTGGCGTTAATTGTGTCGAACACGGTTTCTATCAGAAGCAGATCTACACCGCCATCCATGAGCCCTCGCGTTTGCTCATAGTAGGCATCAACGAGCACATCGAACGTCGTCGCACGGAATGCGGGATTATTCACATCAGGTGACATCGATGCCGTGCGGTTGGTCGGCCCGACAGAACCGACGACGTATCGGCGATGATTAGGGTCTGCAGTCATGAACTCGTCAGCGGCACTCCGTGCGAGCCGGGCGCCCGCAACATTGAGTTCGTAGATCAGTGCTTCCATTTTGTAGTCGGACATCGAAATGGCATTCGAATTGAACGTGTTCGTCTCGAGGATGTCCGCACCTGCCTCGAGATACTGGCAGTGAATGTTCTTTATGAGTTCCGGTTGGGTAATGTTGAGGAGATCGTTGTTGCCTTTGAGGTCCGTCGGATGGTCCTTGAAGGAACCTCGATAAGCCGATTCATCCAGCTTGAAACTCTGGATCATCGTGCCCATGGGGCCATCCAAAATCGCAATCCTGCTTCGAAGGAGTTCGTCCATATGCATGCTCCTTCAGATTCTAGCTTGGATACGGTGATTACTGCTCAAACGGTAATCCCAGCGCGGTGAAGTCTTCTTCGTCGTGCAACCAACCCTCATTGCCGTCCACGCGAACCTTCAACCCGATGCCAACGTCATCAACAGTGATTTCTCCTTCGTCAGCCATGGCGTCCTTGCTGTCTGGCGCAGGAGGGAATGGCGTCCCGGCGTTCCACTTCACTTGTGCCTGAGCGAGTAGAAGCTCTACTTTAGAGTCCTTGTGTACAACCACTCGTTGAGGTTTTGCGCAGTCTTGTACCGCACTCGTGCACAGACGGACGAAAGTCAGGTCTTCTCGGAAAAGTTCCTCTTCTGCCAAAACGGTGTACGTACATCCTTCGGTGTCGTTCGTGGAATTCCGGCAATCGTGCGCAGGGACCAATTGACCGTGGGCCCAATTGATTTCAACCGGGAACACTAGACGAAAGTGGTGCGCCCATACCCTGAATTCGAGCCTATCCGAGGCCGTTTCGCGGTCCGTCAGCAATGCTCCTTGCACAGCGATTGGGCCTCCGAAAGGCTTCAGCATTCCATCGACAACTCCAAACAATTGCCACCACGCGGTGTTCTCAGGCGAAGGTGCGGAGGGCTCGGAATCCAGCTCATAACGAATCAACAATCCGGCTCCCTTTGTACCGGTTATTGTTCTTGCGTCAACGGACCAGGCATCCGAGAAACCCTCGATTTCAGATTCGGAAGGAAACTTTCTTTCGTATTGCACGGCGCCCTTGGCATCAACAATCTGCATCGCGACAACGGTGTTCCCGGTCTCCTGTGTGGATCCCGGCAATCGCTCAGTCTCGGTGAGCACAACGGTGTATGCCTTGTCCGAAATAGAAAACGGTCCCAGGCGGCGCTGGGGCGAGCCGGTTTTCGCGTGCTCCGGTTCAATCGGAATGGAAGCCGGAGTTCGGAGTAGAAAGCAGCTCAACACCGCAGCCGCAACCGCAGCAGTCGCGATTCCGATTAAAGTGAGTCTTTTATTCATTGCGGAGCATATAAATCATTTTGTATCAGTCATGAACGCTACTATTATTAATGTTATTCCGGAGATGTCGGACCGCCTTCTTTAAGCGTGATGAACACGGCGGGAGTGTACGATGGGGACGAGGGGAATCGGGAACGGAAGTGGCCACAAAAAGCACAAACGGCATAAAGGAGTTCCATAACCCTTTTGTGTCGTTTGTGCTTTTTGTGGCTACTCCGTTCCCGATCCGATTTCCTACAGTCCGAACACAAACAGCGCCGAACCCGCTGCAATTGCGACGTACTGCTTCCCATCCACTGCAAACGACATGGGATTGGACCGGATCGCGCCGCCGAGCTGCAGGTCCCAAATAGGTTTTCCGTTCTCCGCATCAAGCGCGAAGAAATTTCCTTCTTCGGCGCCTCCAAACACAAGGCCACCGGCGGTGGAGAGGAGACCTGCCATGGGGGGCGTGAGGAGTTTGAATTCCCATTTCAATTTTCCCGTTGTGGCTTCCCAAGCGCGAACGGCGCCATAGGATACATCGCCATCCATGCGGCGGCCGCCGCCGCCAGTGAACGCAGTTCCGGGTTTGTAATCGGCTTCACCTTTGTAATACATGGTGCCGACTTCGCGAGCGGCGTGGTAGAAAAGTTTCGTTTGAGGACTGTAACTGGGACTAAACCAATTCGCTCCACCGGTGATATCGGGATAGACCAGCGTTCCTTCGATGCTGGGCTCCGTACCCGGTTTGACTTTCGGACGGCCCTTCTCATCGATGCCATCCGCCCACGTTTGCTTCACGTACTGAGTAGCCGAGAGAAACTGGCCGTTCTCACGGTCCAACACATAATAAAAAGCATTACGATTCGCCATGGCGACGAGCTTGCGTGTTCGCCCGTTGAGGGCCGCATCGAATAAGACCGGTATTTCAGTAGCGTCCCAGTCGTGGACATCGTGCGGCGTGAATTGAAAATGCCACTTGATTTTCCCATCCTTCGCGTCGAGCGCGAGAAGAGCGCACGTATAGAGGTTGTCGCCGGGACGTTCATCACCATTCCAATCCGGTCCAGGATTACCGGTGCCCCAGTAAATCAAGTTCAATGCAGGGTCGAATGCACCGGTGACCCATGTCGAGCCGCCGCCGTTTTTCCAACTCTCTCCCTTCCAGGTTTCCGAGCCTGGCTCTCCTGGCGCCGGGACGGTGTACGTCCGCCAGGCGCGCTTGCCCGTTTTCGCATCGTACGCGTCGATGAAGCCTCGGATTCCAGTCTCTGCGCCCGAGATGCCGATAATGATCTTTCCATCGATCGCCAGCGGTGCGAGCGTCATATAGTAGCCATTCTTGTTATCGTCCACGACGGTATCCCAACGAACGGCACCTGATCTTCGGTCGAGCGCGATCAAATGCGTGTGGACTGTCCCAATAAAAACGAGATCATCGAGAACGGCAACGCCACGATTGACCGGCGGAGAGCCAATGATGATGACGTCGTTCGGGATGTTCGGAGTGTATGTCCACAAGGGTCGGCCGGTTCGCACATCTAAGGCCGTTACCGTGCTTGGGGGCTCGGTGATGTACATGACCCCATCGGCGACGATCGGGGTGGTTTCGACAATCCCGGAGTTGCGCATTTGGTAGACCCATGCCGGCTTTAATTGCGTCACATTTTGGCGGCTGATCTGTGTTAGTGCCGAGAACCGTTGGGCCTGGTAATTACCGGAGTAGGTCAGCCAGCTGGAAGGGTCACCGTCGGCGCCCGCAATACGCTGGTAAGGAATCTGGGCAGACGCGGCGGTGGCGATCGACATCAATGAAAGGAGAAGAATCAGCAATCGGTTCATTTTGCGCCTCCGAGACTGGAGAGATATGCGACCAGGTCATCCACCTCCGCCGCCTGCAACCGGTCCTTGTATGCCGGCATCAGGCTTTTGCCGAACTCCTTATTGATTTCTCGCAGATCGGCTTTGCGGAACGAAAGGAGCTGGCCGTTCGCATCACGCAATTGGATGGTAAAAGTATCTTCGTTAACGCGAGCGCCACTCACTTGGCGGCCTTCTCGCGTAACGACTCGCAACGGAAGAAACTCGTCGAGATTCCTTGACGGTATGACCTGCACGCCGCGCGGTAACGCGGCTGCCGGATCGAGAAGCGCCTGGCGTAGATAACCTGGGCCGCGCTGCACACCGATAGTCGAGAGATCAGGCCCTACGACTCCGCCTTGCCCATCGATGATGTGGCAGGAAGAGCATCCGCTACGCTGATACACCGCACTTCCTTTTTGCCGGTCACCCGCAGCGGTGGCGGGAGCAGCACGGCCGAGCGAGCGAACATAGGCTATGAGCTGCCGCTGTTCATTATCTGTGGTGCGCCGCACGCGAGGCATGCCGCGATCGGGAATTCCGTCGCGAATAATAGCGCGAAGTGATTCGTCGTCCTGTGCTCGCGTGAGCATGGGCCGGTTTAGATTCGGTCCTTCTCCGCCGGTGCCGTCAAAGCCGTGACAGCGCGAACACAGTCCTTCAAAAAGCTGCTTGCCTTTCTGTACATCCGTCGGGCTCTGGCTGAAAGCCAATGCGGCTATCAGGATCGGTACGAACATATGCGACTCCTTGGAATGTGTCGCTTATGTACCCCAAACCCAAATGTGAGGCAAGCAAAGTTTCTTCCTGTAAGCACTGTCGATGAGTGTGAAGGAATTGACGAAGTGTATGAATCAGGCGAACAGTCCCATCGTCCGTGCGGAGGGCTGGCTGTGCCAGTAAGAAAATGTCGCGAAGCAACCGAAGCTCCAACTAACGGAGAAGGGGAATGTCGCCTTATTCCGACCAATTCGTTCGCACTACTCTATGACCTCGCGGTTTTCTGGATGCGGAGCGACGCTAACAGCTCCGCAAGTTTGTCATAGCTTTCGGCGGCTCCGTGCTCCATCCCGGAACTCAGAACAGCGTCCCTGATTTCCTTTGAAGGATAGAGGATGGTCGCAGTCAGCTTCGTCTTCTCTTGCTGTTCGGTTAACACTGTTGTCACTTGCGACTCGCCGGGATAGTCATCGAACGATTCCATGTGAACCGAACGTTCTGGCGCCACAATTTCGCGCCATATACCGCGCATCCCGAGATCGTTTCCGTCAGGGCCACGCAGCATGAATCTAAAGGTTCCCCCGACGTTTAGATCTACATCGGCGACTACCAGTGACCATCCGCGCGGCCCGAACCACTGCCTCAGGAGCTCGGGTTTGGTGAACGCATCGAAAACCAGGGCTCGTGGCGCGTCAAACACTCGCGTCAGGACAATTTCTCGGTCGGTGGGGAATGTGAATTTAAGAGATCCGGTATTTTGCATCGTTCTACTCCTTCAATACTGAGTCGAACGGCAGGGACCCGAATCGACAATTCGGATGAAGATTTCAGGGCCGGAGGCGTGCCCAATCCTCGATCTTGATTCGCGCGGCTAACGGAGCGCCGCCTTTGCCGTCCGGCCGAAATACCAGCGCTTCGCCATCGGCAACACCGGTAATTTGCGGAAAGGCGCGGGCAATATTCGGCATGTGGGTGACATAGAGCGTGTTTGTTTCTTTGGGAGCTTGCGTAATTCGTTCACGCAACCACATGCCCTGAGCTTCCGCGACACTTTGCATGCTCTGTCCGCCATCACCGAGCTCAGTGGCGGTCTTTGCATTCCCGAATTGGGCGAGACGTATGGTTTCCAATGCGCGATACGTTGGACTTGTGAAGATGTCGCCAATCGGAATCTTCAGATCTAGGAGTGCCTTGCCCATTGCCGCCGCTGTGGCACGCCCGGTCTCGTCAAGTTGGCGTTCCAAGTTCACGTTGTCAGGATTCGCTGCGGCTTTATCAGGCACCTCACGCGGAGAGCTCGCGTGCCGCATGACGATAACGTAACCGCCCTGGCGCAGGGCCTTAACCAGGCCATCCCCGGACAGAGTTTGTGTAAGCGCTGCCGTTGCTGTTAAACACGTGGCGACAGCAGCCAGCAATGTAAGCATCCAAACGGAGCAGATCCGAGACGTCATCGCTACCTCCATTTGTAATGATATTCCCTCCTTTCATGTTGAAGTAGGCTTTCATGCCACGGTGCCCATCATTGCCTCATCATTCCCTTCATCATTCCTTGCATCATGTCGGACATCATCGAGTGTTCGCCCTTTTCCATGCGTTCCACGTGCGCTCGGACCTGCGCTTGGAATTGATCCAGGCTCGCTGGGTCTTTCGGCGTCAAAGTGACCTGCGCGCCATTTTCGATCGGTTCGTACTTAACCGTAGCCGCCATCATTGCACCTTTCATCATTGCTTCACTTGAAGAGCTTCCAGCGTGCATCGCAGCCATCTGTTCAATACGGCGGCGCAACGGCCCCGGACATCAGCATCAACAGGATTAGGATTTTCTTCATGTGACCTCCTAGAAAGACACCTTCACACGACAATGAAGCATGTGTCCGGCCCAAGATCGGGATGGGGGATTAGTCGGCTCCGGTGTTCAGTGCGGCTGTAAGCGCTGTGAGCACTTGCGATTTGCGGTCGGTAAGTTCGGATGAACTATCTGCTCTCCGCACGTGGACACTTGGTGTTGTCAAACTGTCGAAAAACGATTGCCGCCGACCTTTCGAGATGCCTTCGGGTCAGCTAAAGGTAGAACGTTGGAAGCCCGGGTTTGGGCGCTACAAACCTGCCATTTCCAATGCGAACATGAGGGCCATTGCGCCGCCACGGGGGTCACGATCGAATATGGCGGCCCGATGAAGATAATCTTCCAACGACCGCTGCTTGTTCGTTGATTCACAAACATCGAGCAGCCGTCCGTCGGAACCGATGCGCGTCAGGATAGCCGGCCACGCTTTGCTTACCACGGGCTGGAACTCGTCCCAATCGAGCCAGCCATTGTTGACGCCATGTAACATGGCCGTGGCGATCATTGCAGTGGCTGTAAATTCCGAATAGGCTCCGGGATGATCGATAACTTCACGCCACATGCCATCCTCGTCCTGAAATTTGGCAAGCGCCGACATGTGTTCGCGAAACGCCTGCAATACGGGCCGAAATTGCGGGGACTCCAGTGGTAGATCGGAGAGCGCGAGCATGAGTCCCAGCGCAGGAAATGCGTTCCCGCGACCCCATGCCGCATCCGTCAACGGAGAGTGCCGGTAGAGGCCGTCAGGACGAAGAACCAGCTTCTGCATGAACGCGAGATGACGTGGAATCATCTCGAAGTACTTTTGGTCGCCCGTTAGTTTTCCCGCCTTCGCGAGAAGAGGAATCGCCATAAAAACGGAATCGCTCATTTCGTCGTGAAACGGCATCGACTCCTTCATCTCACCCGCGTCTGTAAAACCGAGATCGGCGGCTTTACGCACCAGTTCGGTGTAACGAGGATTTCGCGTGCGTTCGGCCAATTCCGCAAAAACAAGATGACCGGCAAGTGTGAGCGAGTTGGCTCTCTCCAGAGGATTCTTCGTACCATCGATGTAGGGAGCAGCAAGCCGAACGACGTCTTCGGTGCGCCCAAGGCGAAGCTGTCCGATCAATGCCAATCCCGGAATGTATGTCAATTGATTGAAATCGTGGCCATAGACCGTAGCCAGCTCGGCCGCGACTTGCCTGGCCGTACGCCGAAGGCGTCGGTCGACTTCGAAGTGCGCCTCAGATAGTGGAATTTCCTTGGGTAGTGACTGCAGTATGCGTGCGTTGCCATCCATGCGCCGAGCAGGAATGCGGCCCGTGCCCGCAACGACATTCTTCGATAGGGCCTCCGCCAATCCGAAATCTTCATTGCCTAACACGATCACGAGATCGGGAGCATGGACTCCAATCCATCGCCATAATACGTGCGATTCCGCATTTTCCCTGTATGCAACACCAGTCGGAGGAAACTGAAGTTTGCTGCCATCCGGATTGGCCACCGATATTGCAATGAGTTGAAATTGGCGGCGATCCTGACGAACGCTTTCAAATCGTTGAATCTCCTGTTCGACGACCCGGACGGATTCATCTTTACCGGTAAGCCCCCCGACGAGCAAAACTGTTGGCGATCCGCTTGATGCCCCGGGTACGATCGACGCTTGGATCCGCATACCGCTCGAACTGAGTCCGACGTCGCGATGTTGAGCGCCAAATAATTGCAGACTAAGAAGCAGCGATAATGCTGACGCCCATCCGATCCTGGTCTTGTAATATCCCCATCTGTTGAGCATTTGTTGGCCGATCTTAATTAGGGGGAGCGGGCCTGTCAATGACCCGCGGCAGGGCGCCGCGCAGCTATTTCGGCTGTGGCGCGTTGTGCCGTTCCGGGCTTGCCTTCGAAATCCCAAAGCAACTCCCATTTTCTGAACTCCGTGCGAAGCTCTCCTGCATTCAGGAGATAATCCGGATTCATCGGTCTGATATTAAGGTCATCATCGCTGATCGCAATGAGCGCGATGACCACTCCGCCAACGCGCACGCCTTTCTTTATTACAGGAAACAGGTCGCGCTGCAGATAATTGCATACCACAATCAGATCATAAGACTCGGATCCAATGAGGAACTCGTGATTTTCAAGATCGGCAATGCGTGAATCGATGCTCACGCCCTTTTCGGCAGCCCGATGCCGCAGCATATCGATTGCGACGGTCGATTTGTCCACGGCTGTGACTTGCCAGCCACGCTGAGCTAACCATATCGCGTGCCGGCCCGGACCAGATGCAATATCGAGCGCCCGGCCGGGGAGCAGTCCGGATGCGATTCGAACGACTAGGGCGTGGGGCGCGTCATTCGTGTGCTCGCCTCGCTTGTAACGTTCGTCCCAGTTCGCCATAAAAAAGTCCGAATTCTACAGAATACGCCGCGATCTTTTTCTGTTGCTCGCCGGTTTTAATGTACAAATTGCCGACCTTTGCATTCTTAGCGGTGTTGGTTCAGCGGTCGATGAGGAATTGCATGGCTTCGCAATTTTTATGAAAGTGAATGAACCGGCCGTTTGGTCACAAGTATTTGGCCGCTTCTTAAAGAAGAGAAGAATAGTTTTTCTGCTACGCCCGGACTGAGCGAGCAGGTTCGGTTCACCCCGCGGCCAGTTACTGCGTCAGACTGCGGTGCTGATTGAGAATATCGATGAGCGCGGCCGCACTCCCCACCAGCAGCATCTCTTTTGTGAAGCCGTTGGTGTAACCACCCATTGCCAGTAGAACGAGCAGCGCGAGCAAGGCAGCGGTCGTCAGCAATTTGTTCGTCATGGGCGTCATCCTTTCCTGAGTGTCAGGGCAATTGTCATACCATGATTGTCTCGACGGCCAGATTGGAAATGAAGCACTTCCTCGATTAGGCGAACAGAAATCTATATCTGAGCGGATAGACAGTATCCAAAATCTGTTGCCTAACGCCTCGGGTTTAACGGCTTCTCGCGAACTGGCGAGGTATTCTTTTCTGGTTTTCACTAACACGTTTGGGTTATGTCACCGTCCGACAAAAGTGTTAGCGAAAAAAAACTCGATATCGGGATGTGGTTTTCGCCCTGAGGGTTGATGATGCAAAGCACGCAAACAGACAAGGCGACTGGTTTCCGGAAACAAAGGCACGGCGTGGGCAATCGGCCCAAAGACGCGATAAAATCCCAACCGCAGGGAACGTGTAAAAGGAGCTAACGATGAACACCTCAACAAACATGGAGCGCGAAAAACCATTAGACGTTGCTACCGATCCGCGTCTTTCACGCGGCGTGAAGGCATTTTTGAAAGTGCTGAATTCTGCAGGCGGGCCACCGCTTGAAGCCTTACATCCGCTGAAAGCGCGCGAGGTGCTGGTTAACGCGCAAGCTTCCGTTCCCGTTGATCTTTCAGGCATCGAAGAGTCGGAGAAAACGATCACGGCTGATGGCTACACGATCAAACTGAACATCGTGCGGCCGAAGGGGGTCAAAGGCACGCTCCCGGTCTTCATGTTCATCCACGGCGGCGGCTGGGTGCTGGGTGACTACCCCACGCACAAGCGGATGGTGCGGGACCTCGTTACTCTTGCTGGGTGTGCCGGAGTCTTCGTCAACTACACGCCCACGCCTGACGCCAGGTACCCTCAAGCCGTCAACGAAATCTACGCTGCGACGAAGTGGGTGGCTGAGCACGGCGACGAGATCGAGGTCGACGGAAAGAATCTGGCGGTCGTTGGCAACAGTGTCGGTGGCAATATGACTGCGGTGACCGCACTGAAGGCCAAAGAGAAGGGCGGCCCAGCCATCAAGCTTCATATCATGATGTGGCCGGTCGCGGACGCCAATTTCGAAACCGAGTCGTACAAGCAATTCGGCGAAAACCGTTTCCTTACCACGCCTCTGATGAAGTGGATGTTTGACCTCTACGCTACCGACGCGCAGCGCCAGGAAATCTACGTGTCGCCCCTGCAGGCGACCCTGGCGCAATTGAAGGGGCTACCTCCTGCGCTGATCCAGGTCGCGGAAAGCGACATCCTGCGCGATGAAGGCGAGGCGTACGGTCGCAAACTGGATGAGGCTGGGGTCAAGGTTACTACGGTGCGTTATGACGGCATGATCCACGACTTCGGTCTGCTGAACGGCTTAGCAGAAGAGCCGGCGGTTCGTTCTCTGTTCGAGCATGCAGCCGCGGAACTGAAGAAATACCTGCAACATTGATCTAGGCCGTGAGTGCGGAAAGTCTACAGCTCCCGCACTCGACGGTTGCGGTTCTGAAAACCTTAATCCGCCGATAGCTCTGCAGCGCTGACTCGACATCGGAGGGAAGCGCATTCGAAATAGGCGTGAGAACAACGCCGCGTGTCAACAACACGACCGTGCGCCTCTGGCTGGACCTGCTAGACTAAACAACTGTTTCAAAGTTCGGCCTGGGTGGCGGAACTGGCAGACGCACCGGACTTAAAATCCGGAGCCCCGCAAGGGGCGTAGGGGTTCGATTCCCCTCCCAGGCATCATTATCAATACCTTATCAATACCTTGAATCAAGCTAAGCAGCATTGACGCGAAAGAGCGGTGCATTTTGGCTCGCGGTGCTGAAGAGGAATGTCAGCTTCCCAAGCTGGCAAGTCAGCCTTTCAGGCCGCGAAACGCGATGAAAGACCATTGTCTTTCGACCCTGGACGTCGCGGGTTCGATCCCCGTCTCCCGCTCTTCTT
>Ga0114129_10003349_pt1 | contig 22515 bp, 19 predicted proteins | sample RhiMetdeltSRZDD1_FD_80071 | JGI IMG/M metagenome (GOLD analysis project Ga0114129, IMG submission 80071) | Populus rhizosphere microbial communities from Tennessee, USA - Rhizosphere MetaG P. deltoides SRZDD1 (version 2) (version 2) | ecosystem: Host-associated > Plants > Roots > Rhizosphere >... | reverse complement strand
AGCGCGGGAAAAATGCCGTCCCCACCGTCCTTTCCACCTCAAAGCCCGCTTCTTTGGCAATATCTCTGAGGTATGCTGGATGAGTGCCGAACTGCCAGTCGGCATACTCCTCATGATCTTTTCCTAGGCTGCGTCTCCCTCTTTTCAATATACGCATGATATTTCTTTTATTTGAATATTCAAAAAGGACTTCCGATCTCGGCCGTAATACACGTGAAAACTCTTGCAAGAATTTCTGCGGAAGATTCATGTGATGAAACGTTCGTATGGTAATCCCGGCATCAAATACCTCATCTTTAAAAGGCAAGTGATACGCATTCGCAGCTATGAAGAATATGTCTTTCTTCATACCATACTCTTTCTCAGCCATACCGAGGAGATTGGTCGCATAATCAACTAAAACAACTTTCCTGCCCTCCCGGGCATACTGCGGATATAGCCGCCCATATCCTCCACCGATATCAATGAACCAACCCAGTTTGGCGGGCATCATCTGCGCGATAATTTTTCCCTCGACGCGGTACGCAAACTTCGCCTCTGGTTTTTGCCATACCGTGCGGTAATCTCTTCCCGTATAATCTTTGATGACCTCTGATTCCATAAACCTCTCTTTTAATTTAAGTTGCTAATCTTTGATTTCGGATTTGTGTTCATATTAAGCTCGGTGAGGATCTGATACATGCGTAAATTGTCACTGCCCCACCGAGTCCGATGACTGTAATTTCGACAACATCCACCTTTGACTTGGATTACCAACGATTCGGTTATTGGCGGTCTTATTTCCTCCCAGTGAACCCTCAACCGCATATGCGACTTCTGAAGCCTCGACGACATTATCGCGAACTTCGTTGGATAACAGGTCCCCGCTCAAGGAGATGCCGTTCGCAGCCCGTTTAATGGTATTGTCCCTGACCAACGAATTTTGGATGCCTCTCAAATCGATGGCATATCCACTGCCGTTCTGCCTTTCATTCTCGATCTTGTTGCCGCTAACGGTCATTCTGGTGAAAATGATTCCCGCTCGATTCGTTGTATTGGCCATTATCAACTGCGTCGGTTGCGGTGCGCCGAGCTCTGTCCTGAAAGAATTATTTTTGATCACGATATTTTCAAAAACGTTTCCCGTCGTCTTTATAGAGTTGTTTGAAGTGCCTACGAGAATACCGTATCCAGATGTCCTGGTCCTGATCACTTGATTATCGGCAAGAGTAATGCCTCGAAATATACACTTCCCGTCGGTCGGCGGGTCAATCCCAACGTAGAAACCTGCCCCTATCGGATCGATCACCGTATTGTTCGTGATCTGGAAATTCTCCGCAATAGCGTTATCTCCCTCTGTATAGATTCCGATGCCGGCCGTTTTTCCGCCGCGCTTGAGCACATTTCGATCGATGACGACGCGCTGAGCGTGATTAAAGTCAAGTTGCAAGTCTTCAATCGTATTGTTGCTAACTTTTATGTCTCGGCTCGGCTCGGATCCTCGGGCAAACATAAACGTGTTTCGGTCCGATTCCCCCCAAGGCTTTGGTGCGCCGTCCACGAAAGTGTTGTTTTCAATCCGTACTCCTATGGCCGAGTAAAACACAACACCTCCGAACGCCACGATACCGTTCGCGTCAAAAGTCAGGTTGGAAATTACGATGTCGCGAGATTTCTCGACCGTGGCTATCCGCGCCGCGCCAGCCTTCTGCCTAATTACCGATTTCCGGCCTTCTCCGACGAAGGACAACCCTGTTCGAGCTTTTACGACGAAATCCGACACATCATAGACGCCGGCGGGAAAGTAAATCGTCTCACCAGCTTTCGCAGCATTTATTGCCGCCTGAATCGCTGCCGTATCATCCGACACCCCATCCCCCTTGGCACCAAATGCTCTCACGCTGATGACTTTCCCGCGTTCCTGAATTGGAGTGACTTGACTCTGAGCGATTCTACCTGACAAATAGCGCGTGTTGTCTTTTTCTAGTCCTAATGAAAAGTGAAGAAACAACACTAAAGCAACCGTCAGAAGGACTACTTTGAATCGTCTGCTATTCATACTGTTTACCCTCCGTCTGCAAGTGCTCCGTAAACGGAAAATCGATCGCTTTCTCTTCGAGAAGTTCGCTATAAAGATGATCCATGTCGTCGACCAGACGTTGTACAGTGAAGCGTTCCCGAACGGCGTCTTTAGCGTTTTGGCTTAACTGTTGCACCGTCTCCGGATTATAGAGTAATTCAATGATCGCACTCGCGAGTGCGTCAACGTCTCGAGGCGGAACTAAACGCCCGGTCTTCTGGTCCTCGATGAGATCTGGCAGTCCACCGACTCGAGTGGCAACCACGGGGCAGCCCGACGCCATTGCTTCGATCGCAGAGACAGGTGTGCCTTCGTTATCCGACGAAACAACGAGAACATTTAGATCAGCGCATATCCGCGGCAAGTCGCGGCGCCAACCGGTAAACAGAACTCGATCGGCGATACCTAAGTCGCGCATTCGATTTTCCAAGGTCGGACGCAAGACACCGTCGCCAACAATAACAAAACGAGCGGCCGGTTCCCGAGCAGCAATACGCGCTGCTCCATCTAAGAAGATCGCGTGGTTCTTAATCGGAAAAAGTCGGCCAACAATGCCGATCAACTTATGTTCGTTGCTCAAGCCCATTTCTTCCCGGAACTCACCTTTCTGACTATGAGAGTTCAGAAACGGATTGAGGTCGAAGCCCAAAGGGATTACGGAAATTTTGTCGGCCTTTGCAATACCGAAACCGATCAAATCACTTTTGACTTGCTCGCTCACGGTCACCAACCGGTCGGTAACCCAAGCCAATGACTGCTCAACACGGCGTAATAACTCATTCTTTACGGCTCCGTAATAGCCGTGCAGCACATGACCATGAAAAGTATGAACGACAAGCGGGACACCGGCTAACCGAGCGGCGAGACGTCCCAGGAAACCAGCCTTAGCCGTATGTGTATGGACAATATGGGGCTTTTCCCTGCGGATCAGGGTATACAGTTTTACCAGAGCTCTGGCGTCCCTTGGTGCAAGACTAAAAGCCGTAACGATCTCGGGAATGACCGTGGGCCGCACACCGTGCGACAAGGCGAAGTCCAACATCGAGCCTTCAGCTTCATTCTCGCTCCCCGCCACAAGCAACGACTGGTAACGGTGTGGGTCCAAGCCCGCGGCTAGATTAATGACGTGGATGGCAGGACCGCCGACGTTCAACCGGCCAATGATGCGAAGGACTTTGATTCTGTCTTCGGTGTTTCGGATTGCCAAGAACTCTTCTCCTGGTCAATGAACATGCGCTGCCAAATTTCCAACGTCAGCAACCCCCATAGCCGGTGGCCATGGTCGCGCTTGCCGGTTTCATGCTCTCCGATGAGCCGGCGCAACGTTGGTTCACGAAAATATCCACGCTGCAACGCTCCAGGACTGAGAAGCGTTTCACGCACGTAGCTTTTGAGGCTCGTCCGAAACCACCGGCCCACCGGTACTCCAAAGCCATGTTTCTTCCGATCGATAATTTCCTGGGGGACAATGCCCTGAAGCGCCCGTTTCAGGATGTATTTCGTAGTCATTCCCTTAAGCTTGAGTTCCGACGGAATCCTGCACGAGAATTCTAAAAGCTCGTGATCTAGGAACGGGCAGCGAGCCTCCAGAGAATTCGCCATGGTCATACGATCGGTTTTCACCAATAGATCTCCCGGGAGATAAGTCTTCATGTTCACCGAAAGCAGCTGGCCGATCAGATCACTGTCGTCCGCCGGATTGAAGTATGCTTGAAAATGAGAGACGCAGTCGGATTCACTTGCGTCAGTCAAGAGTTCACCTATTAGAGATGGTGGAAAAATTCCGACCCAATGCAGGTAACGCTCAGGCAGAGGCAGTCCCGCAACATCGACAAAACGCCGTGCACGGCGGACAAACCCACGATACGTCGTCGCCTCCGGCATCATGCCAAGTAGTCGCTTGGCGGTATTTTGTAGTAAATAGGGCGTGCGCCGATAATTCTCCGCCAGGCGTGCAGCGGCGAATCGCTCATATCCGGCAAACAATTCATCGCCACCGTCTCCGGTCAGAGCGACTTTAACATGGTCCCGGGTCATTTGTGCGACTAAAAAAGATGGGATCGCCGAGGAATCCGCGAAGGGCTGGTCATAGTGCCAGACGAGCTTTGGCAACAGATCAATGGCGTTTGAACTAACCAAGAACTCGTGATGATCGGATTTGAAATGATTCGCCACAATCCGTGCATGTTCCAACTCGTTGAATGAAGGGTCATCGGTAAAGCCGATGGCAAATGTTTTGACCGGTTGGTTCATGATCCGTGTCATGAACGCGACTACCGCCGCCGAGTCTACTCCGCCACTTAGAAAAGCCCCCAATGGCACGTCGCTGATAAGACGCACCTTTACGGCGTCTTCAAACAGCTCGCGCAATGTTTCGACGTATTGTTTTTCTGATAACTCTATACCAACGTCCTGAGGTGGAACTTCCCAATACCGATCGATCGTCACCTCACCATTCTGAATGACGACCTTATGGCCCGGAGGAAGCTCGTAAATATTTTCAAATAACGTATAAGGCGCCGGCACGTAACCGTAGGTCAAATACAAAGGCAACATGTTCCGGCACACCCGAGCTTTGACGGAAGGATGGGCCAAGAGTGCTTTAATTTCGGAGCCAAAGATGATGCGAGCTTCATCTCGATAATAATAGAGCGGCTTCTTACCAACCCTGTCTCTCGCCAGGAGCAGACGCGATCTTCCCCAGACGCCGTCGACAGGAGCATTATTTGCCGATCGAGAGTCATACATGGCGAGGGCAAACATCCCCCGCAGTCGATTCAAACAGTCGTCGCCCACTCTTCGTACGCTCGCAGCACAACTTCCGTGTCAGACTGAGTTTTAAAGCGATAGCCCTTGGCTTTGAGCTCTTTGCGCAGCTCTAGAAAATTATAAATTTCTCCATTGAAGACGATCCAGCAGGTTTCGTCGTCATTGGAAATTGGCTGATGACCGCCCGCGAGGTCAATAATGCTGAGGCGGGAGATTCCGAGCGCGGCATTTTCAAAAACCGCAATTCCACTGTCATCGGGTCCGCGGTGCGTGAGTGTGGCGTTCATCTGTTGCACTATCTGAGTGTCGCTTGCGGAGCGAAAAGTGATCCATCCACAAATCCCGCACATCGTTCGTTTCCTAGTTCCTCTCGGGTTTGCGACCGCAGGCGAGCCAACCGAAGTGTTCTTGAAGGCGAATGTCAACCAGGCCTGCGTTGCCTAACAGATCGAAGACCTGGCGACGAGTAAAACGATGCTCCAACGGTGCAGAGAGACGATCAAACTGATCATTGTAACAGACACGAAAGCCGTCTGTCGCATAGCGCTGCAAAGGCAAGTTTTTGACCAGTAAAGACGTCGTCTGCCAGCGAGAGAGAAAACGGTACGGCAATGAGAAAACAAGATAGCCGGCCGCGGCTGTCAACCAGGCAACTTTGTCCAAAACTCCGTAAGGCAGTTGAACCGTAAGCCGGCGTAAAGCCGTAACGAGCTTCAACAGAAGCCGCTTCCACGCCGGAGCATTTTCCAGTGCCCAGATAGATATGGATAGTACCGCCGGGTCTTAGACAACGGAGCAAAGTATTAAACCCGAACTGTGGATCGACAAGATGATGGAGCACACCAATAGAACAGATAAAATCAAACGAGTCGGGTCGAAACGGGAGATAATCGATGTCTGCCTGAAGCAGACGCACGTTCTGACACCCGGCAATGTTATCGGCAGTAACTCGGATTGCATCTCCCAAATCAACGGCCACAACCTCGTGGGCGGACCGCGCTAAGAAGTAGGTATGGCGGCCCATACCGCTTCCTGCTTCCAGCACGCGTTTCCCGACAAAAAATTCCGGAGGGAAGAATTGAAAGTATCCTCGGAAATTGTCTTCCATTTCATGAGATGCACGCTAAAACGCTGCCACTCGTACGCAAAACTATTCGCCGTTCGTTTCTTGACGTCGACTGTCGAGCCGTTACTGCCGTGCGCCAAAAACTTCATTGTAGAGTCCCAAGGTTTCGTGTGTCATTCGTTCAGCGGAAAAATAATTTCTGACTCGCTCTTGGCCTCGCCTTCCCATTTTTCTCGCCTCGTCGGGATGCGCCAAAAGCCAGGAAATAGCATCGGCAAACGCTTCGGGCCGCGCCGGCTCAACAAGTAAACCTGTCTCACCATCAACGACAATTTCATCAAGGGGAGGGATCCTGCAGGCAACCACCGGCTTAGCCATTGCCATTGCTTCTACCAACACTTGCCCAAATCCCTCCGAATTACTCGCAAACGCAAACACGTTGAGAGCGCCCAGGAAAGACACGACGTCATTTTGAAAACCGATCAATCGAACTTTTTCTCTCACACCAAGCTCATCAATCCGTCGCTGCAGAGTTATCCCGTATCCCCACGAATCGTGGCCGGCAATCAATAGCAAAGAGTTGGGCAGACGTTGACAAAGGGCAGGCACAGCCTCAATCAAGCAATCATGGCCCTTTTTCGGTTCTAGGCGACCTATTGAACCGATGATGACGCTTCCGTTAAGAGCCCAGTCCTTTCGGAGATCGACGCTCGGTTGAGAGAACTTATCTGGCTCAATGCCGTAATGGATGACTTTTGCCTTATCCGCCGGCATGCCACGTTTGATCAGCCAGTTCCTTACAGCGTGGGAGATGCATAGCATCGCATCCACGCGACGCCACAGAAATCCGAAAAGCGGAAGACTCCACCGCCCCGACCAACCGTCGCTGTAAATCCCGTGCACCGAACAGACCCAAACTACCGACGGATTTAAGATTCGCGCGAATGCCCCTACCAAATCTGCACGAGGCAGATGGGTATGGAGGATATTTGGCTGTTCCTTCTTAACTAGACGAGCGACTCTAGAAAAAGAATTCAGCTCAAATCCGTGACGGTCCCCTACGCGAACCACGCGGATCCCCTCATTCTCAAAATCGCAACGCAACGATCGACCGTCTTTACCATACTCGCTTAGACACGCGACTACGACTTCCACTCCTTTTTGTTTCATGCAACGGCATAGTGTCAGGAGATGAAATTCGGCACCGCCGCCGGACAGGGTGGTGATAAGATGGAGAACTTTCATAAGCTTTAACGCAATGCGCCGATAAGCATTATCTTTGATGAATCCTCATTCTTCAAAACACTCTTCTCCCTTGACAAGCACATTAAATTTCCATCGCATCGGCAGGTTTCGGAGAATCGGAATTTCTTCGGTCAACGCTAGTCCTCTGAGCGCCAAATCAGGCAGTTTCACCGTCATCGGTACGAAGAAGGGGCGCCAAGTAACTTTGCGAAAGCCCGCGGCCTTCAACATTTCGATGGCGCTCGCAAGTTCAACTCGACCCCGCGGATTAAGATCAAGAATAATTTTTTTTCGAATGCGAGGCCGCACGTGCCGCAGTAAGGTCAATGGATCCTGGACAAAAGTGAAAAAAGTGCCCATGTAAGACACGATAGCATCAAAAGGTCGCGACAAGAACATCTCATCGACCGCGCCAGTTACGAATTCACCATTTAATCCGTGTTTTTTTAGTCTTTGGTCTGCATTCGCCACCATTTTTGGCGAAACGTCTGCACCGTGATAATTCAAACCATGCTGCACGAGAAGCTGGGCCAAGTAACCATCACCGCAACCCAGTTCCAGTACAGAATCACCGCGCTGAAGAGGTATCCCCCATTGCGTTACAATCGTAAGCCGCCGATGCATGTCAAAATTTAAATTGGCGTACGTGTTTTCAGCGAAACCATCGGCGACTCGGTCGTATTTCTCTGCAAGAATTAGAGACATGACGGCTCTCCTCTCGTAAAAAGATGCTGCTCCACCACGACACTCAACGGTTTGATCTCCTTTTTCGTCAGTTGGAGAAAACAGCGAAGCAGGAGATGATTCCGGAAAGATAACAGGTCATAATCGTGAAGGCAGACAAGTTGATAGGGTACTCTTCCGTTGGTCCTTATTTTTCGGCCCCACTTAAACCACTCGCCCAAGCTACACGTCGTTGGTAGACAGAGCAGTTGACCGCGTGTGTTACGGAAGAATTGAGGTGCATCAAGCCAGCGATGATGTGGTGAAGACATTACTCTGGTTGGCCTCGGGACTTGAGCCGAACAATCATAGTCAAAACCGAGACCGATCAATGTGTCCAGGACCGTATCGTTGACATACCAAGCCCCAGCAGTGAAACCTCTAGGCAAAAACCCACTCTGTCTTAACGCTTCAAAGTCCCGTTCCAGGCAATGGACAACGTTCGTATCGCTGAGATCATCGATTTTCTCGTGCTTATGAATCTTTGCCCCAGCATAGAAATGTGTGTGCTGGGCAATCTCGTGCCCCAAACAGCCAAGCCAACGCACTCGCTGGACAATGTCTATGCCGACAACGGCAGCAGGAAAAGGGTAAACAAAAAATGTCGCCTTTACGTCACGGACCGCCAGCCGATGAGCAACCTTTTCTACTTCCCGCCAAACGTGGTCGGCGTGCAGTTTCTCAGCATGGAACACCAGAGCTATAGGTCTTTCAGACGCACCTTTTGCTCGTGGAGAAGATTCCGCCACCTTTAGCATCAATGGTCACCGCGCCCGCATTGAATCCGTTTCGATCGTCGGTCTCCCTCAGGCCGCTCTCATGCTCGTCCAGACTTCACGCGGAAGATCGTACTCCCGAGGAAAATCAATGAAACCGCAAATCCGATCACCGTCAACGCTTGAGGCCACACCTCGATGGAGACCCAAAACGTTTGGACGGCGCTGAGCAGGGCAAGCGTGTAGAGCGCAGCATGCAAATTGTCCTGACGAAATTTCAAATAGAGGATCTTAAGTAATGCCCCAAAAAGCAACATCACGATTACTACTACGCTGAATCCAAAATTTAAGTAAGCATCGCCGATCAAGGACGCATTGAGTCCCCACCTTTCCTGATCTTTTCCAAAACCTAGGAGTTCCTCTACTATAAACACGCCAGCACTTCTTTCCGGAAGGGATACGACTTTGGAGAGAGGCCAGCCCAAAGCCCCGATAAAAGTGTGACCGGCGAGCACGCCGGGACCGATGGCGATTGCTCCCGCAAGGCTGTGGAGCTGTCCCAGATCACTGAAGATACTCTCTTTAACATGTTGCCAAAATCCCGAAACCGATAAGGCTTCGGAAAAAGCGCCGAATCCAAATCCTCCGCGATACATGAGTCCAACATAAGATAGCCATACTATGCAGAGCGGGACCAATAGCCCGACGGCAATGTACTTAGGCGTTAGTGCCAATCTCTCCCAGGCCTTTTGTTCTCGACCAAGGTACCAAAGTAGAAGCAGCCCGCCGGCGATGGGAGTCATGGCTCGACTTCGTCCCCCAAGAACCCAGTAGAGGAGAGCCGTTACAATCAGCGGAGCCATTGAAAGTATGGTGCGGCCATACGCCAGTAAGTAGGAAGACACAAGAACGCCGCCGGCGATTAAGAGATACGCCAAGAAAAAATACTTCCCTGTGCCCACTTGTATGGTTGTGGCACGAAAATCACCGCTCCTGATTACGCCCAGCGACGCATTTGTCACGACAAACGCGAAAAGGGCCACCGCTCCGACCAGCATCCCCGCTAAAGAGGTATACATGACGCTGTCGCTTAAATTGAATTTCAAGTGCTTTTCAACCCTAGGTCCCCTTTGTATTAAGAACCAGCCCAAAACAACGGCCAATATACCTACCAACGCTAGTGCATTCCCCCACTCCCAATCGCTGTCCGAGAGTTTCGATCGAAAAAGAACCATGCCTTCGCCAGTCGGCTCGGTTCCGTTCAAAATTAGAATTCCAGGGAGTAAGAAACGAACGACGCCTACTATCAACACCAGGCAAAGAGGATTGAAAGGATCCTGCCAGGTGTGAAGCGTTCTTACAAATGCAAAAACAATTGCCAAATAAGCCGCCGGAAGAAAAAAAGAAAGAAGCGATGACTGTCCTGACCAGAACGCAATAAGGCCAACAAAAAATGCCAAAGCCGCAGTCCAAACACAGCACGAGCCACCGAAGCGCACGTTGGCGGCTTGAAAGAGAGGTTCGTCAATCTCACGCTGAGCGATCCTAATCACTTTCCGATCCTTGGTGTTAAAGTTTGGCGCGTCTTCCCCGTAGCTTCCTTTGAAGTCATCGCGGCAGTAAAGGTTTTCATCAGATTTTGAGCAAGCTGATCAATGGAGTGATTCGCTACCACTTCTCGTCTGAAGAAGTCCCCGATCCGCGCACGTTCATTATCGGGGAGTGCCAATGTCCATCTGAGGCGTTCAGCCAAGTGTTCTGGGTCGCCATAGCGGAACAAACACTGATTCGCATAAGCCCCAAGACTTTGTACGAATCCTTCGTTCGCTACGACGCACAAACGGCCGCAAGCCATTGCTTCCCACGCAACTTTATCGCCCGAGCCGGTCGGGGTCATGTTGACATGGACGGTACAACGTCGATACCAGAATGGCAGCTTTTCCATGCGAAGGGCTGGCTCAAAATCGACGATATCCTCAAGTCCTAACTCCTTAACCTGTCCATGGAGTAATCGGACGTAGGACGCGTCACGAGGACCAGCAGGTCCTCCGACTATCATGACTCGGAAGGGTTTGCCCCAACTTTGTCGCAATAGCCAAGCTGCCTTAAGCAGTGTCGGGTGATCTTTGACGGGTGAGAGCCGACTCACACAAAGGATTATAGGTGGATCTTCTGCTAGTACTTTGCCATCCGGCGAAAATACGCCAGTATCAATACCCTGGCCAACCACAGTCAGCTTATCATGTCTGTACGGATACGCCGTCGCTACACTTGCGACCATCCGGTCGGAAAGCTGATGAGCCAGCTTCAAAACCCACGTCAAACTGGGATGGGCAGACCAGGTCACAATGGGAATCCGCTTGGCTTTTAGCACGGGCGCACCCAGAACGGTAAAAATCGAAATCATGTGGGAAAAGCAGACATCGATACGATCTTCGCGTAAGATGCGAAACAGGTGCCGATAGAACTCCACCACCCGGTGCGGCTTATTGTAGCCCTTCTCCTTGCCAACCGAATAAACCCGCACATTCCCAGGCACCTCAAGCCGTCCTGCCCGCATCGTAATGACACGCACAAACTCTACTTGCTCAGCCAACGCGCAGATCCAACGCGTTGTAAAACCCAGAATGGGGTCGTCGGCATCGGTAGCCAGATTAAAGAGCAGAAGTCGCATGTTCCCTCAGCGCACTGGTCGTTTGCGCCAACTCAAAAATCTGCCTGTAGCCGTCAACATACCTATCGGTAGAAAACGATTCCGCGGCGAAGGCGCGGCCGCGCTCGCCCATCGCACGAGCCTTATCGGGATTGTTAAGCACCCAGCGGAGCTTTTCGGCCAGGGCTTGCTCGTCTCCCGGCGCAATCAAAAAGCCGTTGACACCGTCTTTGATTAGCTCCGGAATCCCGCCGACATCACTGCCGATTACGGGCGTAGCCGTTGCCATTGCTTCGATAATTACGCGACCCAATCCTTCCGATGTCGACGGCAATACCAAAACCGCCGCTTCGGACATCCAAAACGCCAATTCCGATTGCGGCCGAGGTCCCGTGAACCGTACGCGATTTTCCAGACCAAGTTTTTTCGCTTGAATCCGCAGACCGGCGCTATAGCTTTTGTTTTCATCTTTGCCGATTATGAATAGCGGCGCACTCGGAAACTGTTCCGCGACGACTGAGAACGCATTGATCAAATGATGAATCCCTTTAACCGGGCTCAGCACGCCGGCGTAAACTATTGAGCAGGTATCATCTGTTTTTATTCTTCCGGCTTCTAAAAATGTGTCGATATTCGTCCAGGCAGGAAATTGTACAATCGTCGTCTCCGGAGCCCATCGCTTCAATTGGTTTGTCGTCGATGACGAAATCGCTCGCAAGACGTCGGCTTGCGCCAAAGAATAAAGGGCGGCTTGTTTCATCAGAAAACGGTGCAGGGCTCGAAACCGGATCCTGCGATACAAGAAAAGGCTTTCTTCAAAATCGCCGTGGACCTCGACAGCCAATCCCACTTTATATCCAAACCAAGCTGCGAACTTGATGGCCAACGCAGCGACAAAGCCTTCATAGGGGCTTTGCGCGACGACAACTTTAGGTCGATGCCGAACGATCAACCAAAAGATGAGGAACTGCCCTAAAACGAGTAGCTCGACATAGCGCAAAATCGGAAATGGCAGTTGAGGCAGCAAATAAAAGTGAGCGTGCTCGGTGAACATTCGAGGCTGACGATTCGAGGAAAAACCAACCACAAAGGTTTCTCCAAGAGAACTGATCGTTCGAAACTTTTTTTCAGCGGTCTCGTCGAGCGGCCGGGTGTAACGGGCGGCGCCAAGAAAACAAACTTTAATGCTCATGGGTCAGCTCATCAGAACTTTTTTGTAGATCGGCACTAAGACCGACCAATCAAGATTCGTCTCCGCGTAGCTTCGACCGGCTTTCCCAAGTGAAGCGCGTTTTTCCTTATTCCTCGTAAGCTCCACCAACGCCCGGGTAAAATCCCACTGCGTTTTGCACACGATTCCACAGTTGGCTTCTGTAATGACAAAACTCTCGTCCAGATCTCGTGCAACAACCGGAATCCCGCTTGCCATGAATTGAGCGATCTTAACGCTGAACCGGGCAGGTGGAGGCGTCCACGTCCTGGGATACGCGCCGATGTCAACGTTTGCGAGATAGTTCAGCATCTCTGAAAAAGGCACATAACCAAACATTTTGACCGACGATTGGTGTCCCCGAGTGACATGTTGTTTTAACGCTTCACTTGGCACACCGAAAAGCCAAAGCTTAAGCCGCGGCTCTGATTTTCGCGCGTCGTCGAAGGCACGGAAGAGAAAATCCAGATCATCCTGGTCGCTCCGCCGTCGATTCGATCCGTCGGCAGCCATGGTCAACGTGGGAGCATGATACCCAAGGATCACATCATTTTCGTTTTTGAACTCTCTCCGGATCGCCGCCACTTTTTGCGGCTCCGTTTTGCCGACTGGGACTCCCTGTGGCACGACGTGGATGGGGCGCACCACACCCATTTGTTCGAAGATGCTTTTTGCTTTTTCGGTAGTGACAACGACCGCTTTAACTTGCGGCAGGTTGAGTGCTTCAACTTCCGCGGGCGAAAATACCGGATCGTCGATGTCGACCACCACGCTTTGTTCTTTCGGCCATGCGGCGATCTGATCACAACTTACTGTGAAAAGGGTCTCGTACTTCCGGGCTAAGTACTTAATCGCGGCAGGGTAAATCAGGCGCCGACTGAACAAATTCCACACGCGAAATTGCACGCCGCGTATCACTCGCTGGCGACTCAAAGTCACCTTACAAAAATCAACCACGGACGAGAGCCTCGGAAATAAGTCCGCATATCGAGGATTCGCATGGTGTGGGAACCACAGCGTGAAACATATGGCCTTGCCATTGCTTTGCATGCTCGGCTTCGCTTGCCTACGAGAACAGGAGGTAGAGTATGCTAGCGAGTTGGGAACTAAATCTTGGAAGTGCCCACCTCAGAGCCTTTGTTCGAAAGCGCGTTCCAAGCCTCGCATCAACGTGGCAGGATACAATAGACGATAATCTAACCGCAGCGCCTGCAGAAACAGTGACATGGAATCCGCAGTATTGAATCGCAATGCTTGTACCGCCAGAGCTGCCAACTTCTTTGCTGCATCCCAGGAAACTTCTTCAAAGCTCATGCGGTTCTCTTTTGTGAAGTTCCGGTAAAGGTCGTGGATCAGGGCCGCCGTCAGACGAATTGGTTGTGCTTCTTCCATACGCGGCCCTACTCTCATCCGCCGCAATCCCGCGACGGCCTGTATAGGCGGATCGAGGTTCAAAGTATCCTTGATATAAGAAGCCAGGAGCTGGACGTGACAGTCGTTCCGCACTTCCAATCCGGATTGATGAGTGCTGCCGGTCCAAACTCGGTGTTTGAGCAGGACCTCTGGAACATTTCCGAACTCGGCAATCGAGCTTGCACGGAACCAGAGGTCCACGTCCTCAACATGCTCTGCATCAGGGCGATAGAAGTTCAGCTGTGTCATGAGGTCTCGTCGCATGAGGACAGAGGGATGAGCCACACACACACCAAAAAACAGAGTCCATTTCAGCATTTTCGAGTTGGTGGGAGGACGCCAAGTTCCTCTCACCAAGCCGTTCTTGTCGATGTTGTGTATCCAAGTTCCCACAATCCCAATTTCTGGATGTTCCTCTATATATGCCAATTGTTTTTCGAGCCTGTAAGGGAAGCTGATATCGTCTGCGTCCATTCTGGCGATGAACTCGCCGCGTGCCAACCGGCAACCCCGATTCAGCGCCGCGATCATTCCTTGATTTTCCTGATGGTAAACCTGCATTCGGCTGTCTGTTTTCTCGTACTTATCGAGAATAGAGCCCGTATCGTCAGTGGAGCCGTCGTTGATGATAATAAATTCAAAATCTCGAAACGTCTGATCCAGCATGCTCCTGACCGCTTCATCCAGAAAGCGGGCCGCATTATAAGCCGGCATCACGATACTAATTGCTGGAGTTGACAACATTCACTTACTGCAATTAACAAACACAGGTGCTGTGTCAACACACCTCAGACGACGCTGTCATAGCGGGAGTGCTGCTATTGTCATACCGACGTAGCGAGAGCAGTGGAATCCTTCTGGCCAGCATTTACACTCGGCACCACATTTGATGAAGAAAGATGCGCGGCGTCGATAAGAATTTTTAGCAGACTTTTACCGGCGGACTTATCAAATCGATGTAACGCACTTTGGCGGGCTCTGATACCCATTTGTGCCCAATCAGTTTTGGCCAACCACGCTCTTTCCAGCGCGACGGCAAGTGATTTGGCACTCGGCGCCTCGGCCACAAAACCCGTCTGGCCATCTTCGACCCACTCGGCGTTTCCGCCCACATCCGTTACAACGGCGGGCCGACCGCATAACATTGCCTCTACAAGCGCCAAGGGTGTGCCCTCAGCCCTCGAAGGAAGCACCAGAAGATGGTTCGTTTGCCAAATCATCTGGATATCGTTGACATGCCCGCAAAACTCGACATGTTCTGCAATGCAATAATGCCGCGCTAGCGCCTCCAGATACTTCCTGTCTGGTCCTGCACCGTACAACCGCAGACGCCATTCACGACGACGCCAGATCGCGGAACCGAAAACTTCTAAAAGAATATCTTGACCTTTATAACCAGCGCGCAAGCGAGCAACATTTGCAATACTCAATGGCCTCGCCGACGAAAAAGGGATCGCTGAGAGGTCAGAAAGGTTCACGGGATTTTGCAAAACAATGCCATTGCTCAACCTGTGAGCAAGTTGACGCTCGACGGATTGGAGATTCTTTCTCGAAACAAATGCAACTCGAAAGGCGCGCTCGAAGAATTCCTTGGCTAACGTCCTATCCTCTCTTCCCGCATCATCACGGCAGAACTGACATACAACTACGTAAGGGATTTCCGCTTTGTAGAGTAGATCGGTTAAACTATAATCTAACGACTCGTAAGCCCCACCTTCACTAATGCAGACGACATCAGGTTTCCAACGAAATATTTCACTGAAAGGTGGTGCGAATTTAGAAATTATCTTTTCGACACGTGCGCCTAATACACGCCGACGACGAAAAACTCGAATATCGTTATGAAGAGCAGAAAATTTGGCCGGGATTACGGCTCCGTGGCAAATCGACACTGCCACTTGCAGTTGCTGCCTAGTAGCCTCCTCAACCATTGTAGCCCACAGCTCCTCACTACCTCCCCAGGAGGTGCCATTCCAAGTTGAAATCACGCCGATTTTCATCGGAGCCTCAACTTAATTCCGGTTGTTAAATTATTCGTCATTCTGCACTGAAGATTCATATCGATCTGACTAAGGCACATTGACCAGACTGTGCCGAACTCTCGTGCACCAAAAAGTATACCCTTCGTCGTCCCAACGAAGTCGGGAAATGCGGTGTAGGGACGAGCGAGCACGCATTTTGCCATACCCCCTCAGGGTGTGAATACGCTACTTTTGGCACGCCACTCCGCCATCCGTCGCGGCCTCCGATTGTTAGCCGCACGTCTTTATCGAGACGTAAAGCGTATTCTTGTTCTCAGTCAGTCATCATTGATGCGACAAGCATCCGCGCCGTTTGGCGAGTTGACTTGGCTGCTCTGAGAAACCGATTGCGGAGCTGGAAACGACTACGTAGCTTTTGATAAATGTTAGGACGCTTATCGTGGCGGCCGAATTTCGGATTTCGCGGTGGGAGTTTCAAATGCAACCTGAGTCGGTGATCAGGGGAAACCATCAAACACTCGGAAAGCAGGAGGTGTTTCCACTGCGTAACGCACCGCTCTTCGGAATAACGGTCCAAGATAGTTTGCCTTGCCGCCGCGGAGAGCTTAGACAACGCCTCTCGATTTCCTACCAAATAGGATACTGCATCCGTAAAGGAATTCTCCCGGTCTGTAACGATGATGCCATTGTTCATGTGACTGATGACCTCGTCAACTCCGCTGCGTGTCTTGAGGCAAATCGGTACAAGCCCAACAGCCATAGCTTCCATCAAGGAGATCGGCACTCCTTCGTAGTCCGACAACAGGATAAAAATCTGACATTCGGCAAGAGTTTGGTGGATACGCGCAGGATCCACCCGCCCTTTAAGAATCACTCTCTCCTCCATACCTTCCGCCCTGATGATGTTTCTGATATTGGCTTCAGCAGAGCCAGCGCCGACAATCCACGCCTCAAGAATCGAATGGTGGCGAGCAACACAGCAAAACGCCCGCGTCAAATCAGAAATCCGCTTCTGTTCTTCCACCAAGCGCCCCGTATACACGATGCGGAGCTTTTCGCTTGCCCGCGCTGCTCGCACTTCCGGCATTGCTACACCATACGGAATCTTATGAACGGGGATCGGCGGGCGCACGATTGACTGTACGGCGTCGTGCAGAAAGCTCGAAACTGTCACTAACTCATTCAAGCGCCATTGATCGCTCCCTCGCACAAATTCATCCACAATTCCCCAGTACATTGGGTCATCCGAGTGCAAGATGCCGATGGTGCGAGCGCCGCACCGCTTTGCCTCCGAGGCCGCAAAGTACGCCGGCAGCATACAATTGGGAACATATACCTGTGGAAAATCCTCCCTTAACCATCGCAAACACTGTCTCACAGTCTGCTTCGTATCATTCTGCCATCGGCTCCAACGAAACGGTATATTATGCGTCCGATACCACGCCGCGTTTGCGCCGATTTTGTTCTCGGAACAAAACAGATCCACGCGGGCATCAATGCCTTCGGCGCGGAGGCGAGGAACCATTCGTTGTAGCCAACTGCTGACACCCCCAACATCGTTCGGACTATCGTAGCTGACGAATTGCACGATTGGTCCCATACTAGATTTACAAATATGTAGACACGCCAATTTTATCGACAACTTGCATCAAGCCCCGCTTCAGGCGCCCGGCTCCGTCGAAGCGGTGACGCGAATTCCTTTTAACTGCCTCATGCAATCCGCGCTGCGACTCCTTAATTTCAAGTTTACCGGATCTTGGCTGCGGGAGGAGAACAGCACAGGCAAAACCACCCCACATGCTGCGCGGGTCGGCCGTATCGTAACTGTCGTAGTGATAAACGCCGGGAATGAAGTCTAACTCCACATAGTTTACAAAAGGGGACTTTGCCCAGTTTGCCTTCCGCATGCCTTCTCGGCATCCCGGATTAAAGCTGTCGTGCAAAACAAGCACGACTTGTTGTTGCGGCTTTAATTCAAGCAGCGCTTCAATGTCGCGCCTTACACCACCGCCTTTATGGTCTCCGTCAACCAGAACAAAAGCGAGCGGTTTTTTATGCATGTTTATTTCCCGTACTAAATGTGGCACTACCTGAGCAGATTCTCCCGAGCGGAATTCGACATTAGGAAATTTGCTCCCAAGACGGATTGCTACCTCTGGATCAATATCTACGGAAATCACCGATTTCGAAAAACACGACAAGACCTGTAATGATCCCCCCTTGTACGTTCCGATCTCAAGGGAAAGAGATGGTTGCAAGCGCCGTAGCAAACCTTGTAATGCAAAGCGCTCCCAGGTTGTCATTTGCCATTCCAGATCTAAGCCCGGCGCATCGATAAAACATCGCATTTCGGACGGCGCGTTTTCAAAAGACATATAATTCTCCATGCTCAGATTCACATCGATCCATTCATTACGGATCGGCGGCCGCAGCCAGGATGCAAGCCAAACCAGCCTGTTATCTCTACCCAAATTCTCTGAAACCTAGAATCGTGATAGCCCCAGATAACTAGATGTTGATCCATTCCATATAGCGCTTTGAGCCGCAACGAGCGCGGTTCAAAACGGATGTGATACCGAAATCTACAGCTAGAATTTCTGTAGATCTTGCTCGTTGGGAAAATACGACCGGTAGTCGATATAAATTCCCTTGACGTTATTAAGCTTGGACGCACAATCGATCCGAAGAAGTAATTGAGGCGGCCAATACGGGGCAACGCTTTGCGGCGTATGTCACCTCGATTCAATTACATTGTAGCCAATATCTTCTTGCAAACAGCTAACTCAGAATTCTCCGAGAAGCCTTGTTGAATAAAGTTGTCTAACAGCCGTTTTGCTTCGGTGATCCGATCCAAATGAACAAAATACATAACTTTCGCTGCAGCTATATTGGATGGTTTGCCCCCGATCAGTGACATAGAATAATCAAACGCTTCGTCAACCTCGCGGCTGGAAAACGATTTTGAGAGATCCGCACACCACTTAAAATCGCAATCCACCCGCTTTTTTACGCGAAAGACAACACTGCCAGAGTTTGGAATGTCCGACTCAAATGTAAAATAGTCACGAAGTCTGTATTGAACAAGGTGAATCCACGACGTGTAGTAATGCTTGAAATCTTGGTGTAATAATAGCGACCTTTCAGGAACTAGGCTCGGATAAAACTGTTCAACTACATATTGAGCGGTTTTCCACGACTTCATAACATCAACGAGAAGAAACTCTATAGGCTTCCCAATCCAACCGATCTGTTGCACGTCTCCAGGATAGATTTCTATCAAGTCGGAATACTTACGGGTTCTCGCTCTATATTCATCTAGAAAATTGTCTCCCGGGCTATACTTTTTTCGGCATCCCTCCATAAAAGGATTCATCCATTCTTCCCAGACAAACAGATCGTATGCGTGGATACGTTTCACTTTCGTGGACGTGTTTAAGTTCTTACGGAGGCCCTGAGCCAGAGGGATGGTAGTTGATCCCAACCAGCATCCGAGGTCCACTATTTCACCCACACCCGAGTATATATCTTGGGCATAGCGCCTAAAATAGTTCTGCTCTTTAGTTGAAGTCATTCCATGAACTGTAGGATTGGTCGGTCTTCCTAGGCTGCGAGCCAGCCGTACGAGATGCGTAGAATATGGAATCCGCTTAATGAATATTTTCAAGTTGTCGTTCATCTTGCTTTTGCTGTGCTATCAATACGGTGAACTCGCGGTTTGAATATATATAGTCGCGCCACATCCATGCCCATCTCGATCTTAATCAACCAGACCAAAAGCGGGTACCTTTGTCTTCTTGTAGATTTCGCGCGGTAGATCGCTCTATCACTCGTAATTCAATACGTCTCCCACCCGATGACGATACCGTAGGCTGAAGCTTGATATCCCAGTGCTGAGTCCCACGCACGAACTTCTAGTTCGAAAACGCGCCAGTTTTGTCGCCCATATCCAAGGACAAACTGTACGCCAGTACTCGGTTGAATTCCGCCGTCGTGGTACATACCACAAGCCGCTCGGTTCTCACGCTTCGGGCCTTCGGCTGCGTGCTGCAAGTCCTATATAGATTGTATGTCGATCAAACTTATCGCATTGCTCCGGGACGACCCGACAGCCGGGATAATGTCGGTCACATTGCCGATGGATACAGGCGCGTAGGCGGCTAATGAGTATGCTCAGCGCCCATATACTAATACCGAAGGGAGTTTTTCGGGAGGTTCCCAAGAGACCCAAATGGCGATCGAGTTGAAACATCAATGCACGCGCCCCTGTCGTCACTTTTTCAAGCCGGACGTCCACAAAACCCGCCTTTGTCAAATCCCTCCTAAGTCCCTCTGCGGTCCAGCGTTGAAAATCATATGGCACGCCATGATCTTCAAAGGCTCCATGCGTTGTGCAATACAACATCCCTCCAGGTTTAAGTAATCTGTAGCACTCGGTCAAATAAAGTTGAGGATCGATCACATGCTCTATGACCTGTGTCGACAGGATCATGTCAAAGACTTCCGGTTCTTCATCGACTCGCCCATCCTCATCGAGAATATAATCAAGCTGGTCAGCATCGCTTTGCACCAGATCGGCACGTCGGTAGCGCGCATTCGGGAAAAGAGAACGATATGGTGATCCACCACTACCATAGTCTAGAATTTCGATTGACTGCTTCGTCGCAACAGCCCCGAGTGAAAGGCGCAGGTCGGCTAGATGCATGTAAAGGGTGTCGCCCGGACTTGGCGCAATGCGTTCCCGTAAATATTGCCCGCCGTTAATTGCGTGAATAATCTCAGTCGTGTCTGAATTCATGGCAATCTCAGCCGTCGCTCGGCAGCCAGAAATACATTCCGAATGGTTACGAAGACTATATTTCCGACCCTAGCTTCTGTAGGTCATGCAGAGCTCAGACCCTGTGGAATATTCCTTGCGGCGCAACCAACCACTTGGGTGATGCGTGATTAAAAATCGATCACACCGCCGACTATCGATTTCAAATGCATCCGTTCGTCGTAAAAAATCCTGGATCGCCAACAAAGGCCCTGGGCGGTAATTATGAAAGGCTGAAAGTGTGTCAATTACTCCGTCTTGAACAAGGCAATAGCTACCCGGCGTAACGAACGGTGTATAACAGACAAGCTCACGAAGCACATGAGCGCGGGAATGATCGCTGTCCAGTATTACCATCACAGGTCCGCCAGTACTCGAGACCCTTTTTTGAATCACCCGGAGAACCTGTTCCGATATTGAGCTCCCGATGAGGTACGTAATCCGGGGATGAGCTAAATTATGGAGCCGCTCGACGTCAACGGTTATTACTTCGCCGTGACCAAGCAGATCAAACAAATGCGCGAAAAAAAGCGAGGAGCCACCGCGGTTTGTCCCACTTTCTATTAACAGCGACGGCTTAATCTCGGCAATTGTTTCCTGAATCGTCCAGAGATCTAATATGTTCTGCCAGATCGGTTGCCCGAGCCACTTCACGTTGCCAAAGTTGTTAGTTTTATTCACAAGCTCGGTAAAAAATCTTCGGTGCACTATAGGTGAAAGCATTCTTCGATTAATAAGGCTGGTAACACGTCTAACACCGGAAAGGTCACGAACCTTGCGACCAATTTCGTGAAATTTCGTGCGCATGTAAAATCCTGGGCTTAAGCTTTGGCTATAGACTCTATACACGTTTGTTTTGCGAATGATTAAAGAATCTCTTTCACTCCGCTTATGTTATCTCCTGAACAGGAGTCCATGTTGCGTCCTCCAGGTAGACGCAGTCCCCTGCCGACCATTCGTACTCCTGCCGATTAACACCTTGCATGGTGATCTCAAACGAACAGATACCCGAAAGGGATTCCAACACCGTATTTGCGCGGCGGTCAGCAAGCCAAGTGGTCAGAGTATAGGAACCCATATAAAGCCGGAATCTGGGCACTTCGCACCTTAGGAGGAAAAGCCCGGGCCGACGCCGGTAGGGGACTTCATCGTGAAATAAACAGAAGTGACACGATGGCTGCTGAAGTCGGTTTACAACCTGGAAGGAAAAGCACAAGCTGTCCTGTGGTTTTGTCACTCGAAGAGCAAACTCAAACGTTATAGGCTCTCCCCAACGATGTAGCAGTTGGTCATCGCAGGTATGTACTCGACACCACGCCACGTGGTTATGTGAAACACCCTGAGGTGCTTCATAGTAGAGAGAGCCATTCCGACTAGTAACAAGCATCGCGTTATAAGCATCAACTGCACTTGCTGTCGGGCCGTCAAATTCACGCTCGCCTTTTACGAGTAGAACACAACGTTCTGTAAGCTGTGACACCGCTTGCATATTATGACTCACGAACAAAACCGTTCGTCCTTCCTTTGCGACTTTTCCCATCTTTCCTAAACACTTTTTCTGAAAGGCAGCATCTCCGACGGCGAGTACTTCATCTACCAACAAGATCTCTGGTTCCAAGTGAGCGGCCACGGCGAAGGCAAGGCGCACATACATGCCACTGGAATACAATTTGACCGGGGTGTCGATGAATTTCTCAACCTCCGCAAAATCCACGATCTGGTCGAACTTCCGGTCGATCTCTTTCTTCCTCATGCCGATGATGGCGCCGTTCAGGTAGATGTTTTCCCGGCCAGTCAGTTCCGGATGGAAGCCAGTGCCTACCTCTAGGAGGGAACCGATCCGGCCTTGAATTCTGACGTACCCTT
>Ga0114129_10003348_pt1 | contig 22517 bp, 21 predicted proteins | sample RhiMetdeltSRZDD1_FD_80071 | JGI IMG/M metagenome (GOLD analysis project Ga0114129, IMG submission 80071) | Populus rhizosphere microbial communities from Tennessee, USA - Rhizosphere MetaG P. deltoides SRZDD1 (version 2) (version 2) | ecosystem: Host-associated > Plants > Roots > Rhizosphere >... | reverse complement strand
GCCGTCGAACCGCGCCAGGAGTCCGCCTTCGGCGCCCGCCAGGCGGGTCGCGTTCTCGATGAGCGTCTGAAGGACCGGCTGTAGATCGAAGGTCGAGCGGCTGATGACTTTGAGCACTTCGCTGGTCGCCGTCTGCTGCTCGAGAGCGACACGCAGCTCGCTGTTGCGTGCCTCCAGCTCTTTGAACAGCCGGACGTTCTCGACGGCGATCAAGGCCTGGTCGGCAAACGTGCGAAGCAGCTGGACCTGCGTGTCGGTGTACTCGCCCGGCTCGGCGCGACCGAGCGTAATCGCGCCGATCGCGCGCCCCTCGCGGAGCATCGGCACGCCGAGCACCGCGCGGAAGCCGGCCGTCAGAGCGGGCTCCTGGATCCGGTACTGCGGATCGGTCAGGACATCTGCGATGTGGACGATGGCGCGATCGCGAATGGCGCGGGCCGCGCCTCCCGCGCCGCTCGGGCGCATGGGGAACGTCCGCCGAAGGGCGTCGATTCCGGCCGCGCTCGAGCCGTGGACGGTCTCGAGGTGGAGCCACTCACCATCGAAGCGGGTAACGGTGGCCACCTGGGCCTCACACAGCCGGACCGCGCTGGCACCAATGACATTGAACACCGGCTGGAGGTCAGTCGGCGAGCTGGAGATCACGCGCAGGATCTCGCTCGTCGCCGTCTGCTGCTCCAGCGCCTCGGTGAGGTTGGCGTTCTTGGTTTGTAGCTCGGTGAGCAGGCGGGCGCTCTCGATCGCGATGGCTGCCTGAGCGGCGAACGTCTCGAGCAGAGCCACCTGCCGCTCGGTGAATGGCCGCACCTCGCTGCGCCGTAGGCTGATCGATCCCAGCGCGTTGCCCTCGTGCAGCAGGGGAACGTTGAGCACCGTGCGGTGACCCCACCGGCGGGCGGTCTCGCTCCCCTGCGGATACTCATCCACCTCCAGCTGCAGATCGGTCACATGAACCGTCCGCGCCTCGAGCACGGCGCGACCGTTGGCCATGCCCGGCACGAGCGCAAGGCTGAACTCGCCGACGGGTCCGTAGGGGATCGGACCGTGATGCGCGACGAGAAGAAGATGATCGCCGTCACGGCGGAAGATCGCAGCGTCCTGCGCGTCGCACAGGCGCGCCGCGTTTCTGGCGACCGCGTCGAGAACCGGCCGAACGTCGCCGGGAGTGCGGCTGATGGTGCCAAGGATCTCGCCGATTGCAGCCAGCGACGCCTCGAGCGCCGCTTTCTCGGCCTGAACCGCTTCGAGCCGTGCGGCGAGCTCGGCGGTGCTCGCGGTGTCCATGCTCAGCGCCGACGAAGCCGCGTCATCGGGCGAGCTTCGCCATCAGCTCCATCGCCTCGGGCTGCTCGGTGGTGATCGTCAACCCGGTGATACCGCAGTCGGCCCACGTGCGATAGCGGTCGCGGATGCGGTCGATCGGCCCCACGAGCGCCGTCTCGTCGCAGAACTCGTCGGGCACGGCGGCGACCGCCTCGTCTTTGCGCTTGGCGAGGAACAGCTCCTGGATGCGCTGCGCGGCGTCGCCGAAGCCGCGCCGCACCATCATGTCCTTGTGGAAATTCTTGTCGCGATGACCCATGCCGCCGACGTAGAGTGCCACACGCGGCTTCATCCGCGCCAGCGCGCCGCGCACGTCGTCGGTGATCGCCACCTCCACGCGCGGCTGGATCTCGAAGCCAGCGAAGCCCTTGGCGCCGCCGGCGCGGCGGAAGCCCTCCTCGAGCCATGGCCGCAGCATCGGCATGAGCCTGGGCACGAAGCCCAACGGCAGCCAGCCGTCGGCGATTTCTGCGGTGAGCTTGACGTTGGCCTCGGTGCCCGTGCCCAGCCAGATCGGCAGGCGCGGGTTCATGTGCAGGATCGACATCAGCGGCTTGCCGACGCCGAGCGCGCCGGGGCCGGTATAGGGCAATGAGATCTCGCGTCCGTCGTGCGCGACGGGCTCTTTGCGCTCGAACACCTTGCGCATGATCGTGACGTAATCGCGGATGCGCCAGTACGGCCGACCCCACGGCTGACCGTACCAGCCCTCGACGATCTGCGGACCGGAAACGCCGAGGCCGGCGATCACGCGACCGCCGCCCGCGAGCGCGTCCACCGTGGCCGCGGCCATCGCGGCCGCCGCCGGCGTACGCGCCGCGAGCTGCATGATGCCGGTGCCGAGACGGATGCGCTTGGTCAGCGCCGCGAGATACGCGAGCGGCGTGATCGCGTCCGAGCCGTACGCCTCGGCCGTCCACACAGAATCGAAGCCGAGCCGCTCGGCGAGCAGGATGCGCTCGACGGGCAGACGCAGCTCGGCGCCGGCATAGCCGACGCCGAGCCCGAGCTTCACAGGCGACAACCGCAGCGGCGGAGCGTCATGTGCCGCGGCCCCATAGACCGCAGTAGCGACGCAGCACCATCGGCAGCCCCGCCTCGTAGCCCGGCATCTTTTCGTACTTCGGCAGCTTCAGCTCCTTCTCGACCCGGTCCCAGCAGCCGCCGTTCTGCGCCTCGGCCTTCACCGCCGCGGAGGCATCCTGGAGCAGCGTCAGCATCGTCTGCACGTCGTCCTTCGTGCCGAGGCGACCGCCGGGCGCGCCGGGATGGCCTGGAATCAGCGTGTCCCAGCTCATCGCCATCACGCGCTTGAGCGAGTCCTCCCACTCGACCGGGTAGGAGTCGATCATGCCGCGGCCCGGAAACGTTCCGACATTGATGAAGTCGACGGCAAAGAGGACCTTCTCCTTCGGCAACCGCATGACGATGGTGCTGTCGGAGTGATTGAGCCCGACGTACGTGAGCTCGACCGTGGTGCCGCCGAGCTTGATGTTCTTCGTCTTGTCGAACGTCTCGTCCGGGATCACGGTGTGCGGATCCTGCACCATGACCAGCCGCTCCTTGGCGCGCTTGTGCGCGATGACCTTCGCGCCCGCGTCCTTGAACGGCTTGCCACCCGCGATGTGGTCGAAGTGGTGATGGCTGTAGATCAGATACTTGATCGGCTGGTTCGTGACCTTGCGGATCTCGTCGACGTACGTCTGCACCATCTGCGGGCGGCCGTAGCCGATGGGGTCGGTCGCGATGACACCGTCCGACGTGACGACGAACATCGACTGATGGGTCCCGCCGCGGAAGATGTAGACGTTGTCGGTGCCTTCGACTTTCATGGTCGCGAATGGCGGCTGCGTCGGCGCCGGCTGCTGCGCGTAGGCGACGACGCCGAGCGTCGCGGCAAGAACGACTCCGGCGACTGCGTAGGAGATACGGGTCATGGCGCCGCTCCTTTCGAGGTGCGAAAGCATCCCCCGGCTCTGCGCCAAGCGCAAGAACTCTCGGCGGTGTAGGCTCGACACTCCAGGGGGTTAGGGGATGAGACTCTGCGTGCTTGCGGTGCTGGTTGTCTCCCTCACCGGGACGTCGGCACAGGCCGCCGACCTGGATCGCGCGGCGGTGGATTTCAAGACTCCGGACGACATCAAATGGGTCCGCAACGCCACCGGGACCAACGAGCAGGCGGTCTTATTCGGTGACCCCAGCAAGCCAGGCCCCTATGTCGTGCGAATCAAGTGGCTGCCCGGCAACATGAGCCGTCCGCACTTTCATCCCAACGACCGCTTCTTTGCCGTGCTGTCGGGCACCTGGTGGATGGGCACGGGCGAGACGTTCGATCCGGAGAGCACCGTCCCCGCGCCGGCGGGCAGCTACGTCATCCACTACGGCGGCAAAGTGCACTACGACGGCGCGAAGAGCGAAGAGACCATCATCCAGGTCTGGGGCATGGGGCCGGCAACGGCGACCCCAGCGGAGAAACGATGAAGATCCGAATTGGGATCGGCGCGTCGGGCGCGGCGTCGACGCCCGAAGCCTTAGGCGAGCTCGTTACCGCCATCGATGATCTCGGCTTCGACTCGCTCTGGCTCTCCGAGGTCCTCACCGGCCCCGTCATCGACCCGATGGTCGGTCTCGCGTGGGCCGCCGCGAGCAATCCGCGCGTGAAGCTCGGCACGACGGCGCTGCTGCCCGGACGCAACGTGCTGCGTCTGGCCAAGCAGCTCGCGAGCCTGGACGTGCTCTGCGCCGGTCGGCTGCTGGTGACGCTGGTGCCCGGACTGACGTACGCGCCCGAGCGCGACGCCATCGGCGTCGAGCCGAAACGCCGCGGGCAGGTCATCGACGACGCCCTGCCGCTGTTGCGTCGTCTCTGGGCGGGCGAGACGGTGAGCCACGATGGCGTCTCCGGCACGCTTCGTGACGTGAAACTCTCGCCATTGCCCGTGCAGCAACCACTCGAGGTATGGCTGGGCGGCACCGCACCGGCCGCGCTGGAGCGCTGCGGGCGCCTCTCCGACGGCTGGCTGCCGTCGCTGTGCACGCCGGACGAGGCGGCCGCCGGTCGTGTCGTCATCGAGGAGGCCGCGGCAAAAGCCGGGCGCTCGATCAGCACCGAGCACTTCGGCATGAGCATCGGCTACGCACGCGTGCCGATCGATCCCGCCATGGCGCGCGTGATGACGGCGCGGCGACCGCGCTCGGTCGAGCTCACGCCCGTCGGCCTGCCGGCGCTGCGCGCGCTGCTCGAGCGCTTCATCGCCGTCGGCTTCTCGAAATTCGTTCTGCGGCCGGTCGTGCCGCCGGCGTCGTGGCGCGCCGAGCTGGAGGCGCTGGCCTCGAGCGTCGGAGAGCTTCAAACGTGATCCCGGTCGTCGATCTCGGGCCATTTCTCGCCGGACATCCCGGCGCGTTCGAGACGACGTCCAAGGCGCTCGGTCAGGCGCTCGAAAACGTCGGCTTCTTCGTCATCGTCAACCACGGGGTGCCGCAGGTGTTGATCGACCGCACCTTCGCCGAGGCCCGTCGGTTTCACGCCCAGCCGATGGAAGCCAAGCTCGCGCTGCGCATGAACGAGCACAACAACGGCTACATGATGCTCGGGCGCTACGCGGTGTGGACGTCGGACGTCAACGCCAACGACAAGCCCGACCTCAACGAAGCGTTCTTCATCAAGCGCGAGCGCGGCGCCGATGATCCGCTGGTGCGCGCGGGCCGACGGTTCGCCGGCCCCAACCAGTGGCCGCAGAGCTTGCCGGGCTTCCGCGAGACGCTGCTGAGCTACACGGGCACGGTCGACGCGCTCGGCCGCCGGCTGCTGCCGCTCTTCGCCGCGTATCTCGGCCTGCCGACCGACACGTTCGACGGTGCCTTCGCGGAGAGCCAGTTCAGCTTTCGCCTGACGCACTATCCGCCGGTGACGGCGGAGCCGAATCAGTTCGGCATCGCGCCGCACACCGACGCGAACTTCATCACCTTCCTCGCGCAGAGCGACGTGCCCGGGCTGCAGGTCCGCATGCCCGGCGGCGAGTGGCTCGACGTGCCGTACGCTCCGGGCTCGTTCGCGGTCAACTCGGGCGACATGATGCAGCGCTGGACGAACCATCGCTTCAAGTCGACGCCGCATCGCGCGCTGCCGCCGGTGGGCCGCCCGCGCTACGCGATTCCATATTTCATGGGACCGCATCTCGACACCGAGATCGCGTGTCTGCCTACGTGCCACGATCGCGACAACCCGCCTCGCTATGCGCCGATCACGTACGCGGCGTATCTCGACTGGTGGTACGACGCCAACTACAACGCCGCGCGCCAGCGCGACGTCGCCTGACATCTGATAGGCTCGCCGCCACCGAGCGATGTTTCCCTATCACGACGAGAACCAGACCCAGCGCACGCCCGTCGTCACCTACCTGCTCGTCGGCCTGAACGTGCTGACGTGGCTCCTGGTGCAGGGCGCCGGCTCGCCGATCGAGCTCGCGCGCTCGGTGTGCAACCTCGGGCTGATCCCCGGCGAGCTGACCGCTTCCGTACGCCCGGGCACGCCATTTCCGATGGGCGAGGGCCTCGTCTGTCTCACCGACCCCGGCCGGCAGGTCGGCAACGTGTTCACGTCGATGTTCCTGCACGGCTCGTGGATGCACCTGCTCGGCAACATGTGGTTCCTGTGGCTGTTCGGCAACAACATCGAAGACTCGATGGGCCGCGTGCGCTATGTCGTCTTTTATCTCGTCTGCGGCGTGGCGGCCGCCCTTACGCAGGTGTTCCTCAACCCGCGCTCGGTGATTCCGATGGTCGGCGCCTCCGGCGCGATCAGCGGCGTGATGGGCGCCTACCTCGTGCTCTATCCGCGCGTGCGGGTCTACACGCTGGTTCCGCTCGGGTTCTTTCTCACCACGGTGGCGCTGCCTGCGTGGACGATGCTGCTGTACTGGATCGGCATCCAGGTCGTGAGCGGACTGTTTGGCCTGCTGACGACCTCCGAAAAAGGCGGCGTGGCATTCTGGGCGCACATCGGCGGCTTCGTCGCGGGCATCGTGCTCGTCAAGCTGTTCGCGAACGGGAACGACGTCCGCGCGCACCGCGAGGGCCACTTTCAGCCGCGCCGCGTGAGCGCGCGCTGGTAGCTACGCGGAAAAGAGCTCCAGCAGCAGGCGGTTGACCTCGAGCGCGTTCTCGTAGGCCGACCAGTGACCGGCGCGCGGAATGCGGTGGACGTCGAGCGCGGGCACCGCGTCGCGGATCTCGCCGATCAGCAGATTCGCCGGCCGGAACGCCGAGTCGTCGCCCACGCCCCACAGCAGACGGATGCGACACGCGAGCCCGGCGAGATCGCCGAGCAGCGTGCCGCCGGCGCTGACCTTGCGGCTGTCGAACCGCGCGTGGCGGACCCCGTACGCCTGAATGTCGACGGCCTCCTCCGTCACGCTCGCCGGATCGCTCAGCATGTTCACGAGCAGGTTGTGGCGGCAGATCTCGCGGAAGTGTTTGTCGTCGTCGCCCGCTTCCTTATAGCTGCGCGTGGGCCGGTCGCCGAAGCGGCGACGCGGAAAGCCGCCGGGCGAGATCAGCGCGACGTGGGTGACGCGGGGGCCGAGACGGCGCGCGAGGTTGGCGGCGATGGCGCCGCCGAACGAGAAGCCAGCGAAGCGCAGCGGCGCGTCGCCGGGGAACATCTCCACGAATAGGCGATAGACGAGATCGAGGTATTCGGGGCCGGTCGTCTCGCGCGGCACGGGATCCGACTCGCCGTACGACGGATGATCGAGCGCGTGCACCGTGAAGCGCGCGGCCAGCGCGCCGACGTTGCGGACCCAGTGCTTCCACCACCCCATTCCGCCGTGAAAGAGCACGACGTCGGGACCGTGGCCTTGCCGGTGCACCGCCATCCGCATCGCAATGCCTCCGCGTCGACTATACTCCGCGTCATGGTCTCCCGAGCCGTGGCCGACAATCTCACGAAGGCGTCGTGGATCCGCCGCATGTTCGAGGAGGGCGCGCGCCTCAAGGCCGAGCGCGGCGCGGACAAGGTGTTCGACTTCACGCTCGGCAATCCCGAGATCGAGCCGCCGCCCGCCGTGCTGGCCGCCGCGCGCCGCGTGCTCGAGAGCGACACGCCGCATCTGCACGCCTACATGCCGAACGCCGGCCATCCGCGCGTGCGGGAGGCAGTGGCGAAGCGACTGCAAGCCGCCACCGGCCTGCCCTACACCGCCACCCACGTCCTCATGACCGTCGGCGCGGGCGCGGCGCTCAACACCGTGCTCAAGGCGCTGCTCGATCCCGGCGACGAGGTGCTCACGGTCGCGCCGTTCTTCGCCGAGTACACGTTCTACGCCGAGAACCACGGCGGCCGCCTCGTGGTCGTCAAGCCGAAGCCCGACCTCACGCCCGACGTCGCCGCGCTGGCGGCGGCCATCACGCCGCGGACCCGCGCGATCCTCGTCAACTCGCCGAACAACCCGAGCGGCGTGATCTACCCGGCGTCGGCGTTCGTCGAGATCGAGGCGCTGCTGGAGCGCGTCGGTCGCCCGATCGCGCTGATCAGCGACGAGCCGTATCGCGCGCTCGTCTTCGACGACGTCAAGGTCCCGGAGGTGCCGCCGCTCGTCACCCGCTCGATCGTCGCCACCTCCTGGTCAAAGTCCCTCGCTTTGCCCGGTGAGCGGATCGGATATCTGGCGATCTCACCGCGGATGCCGGAGGCCTCGGCGCTGTTCGAGGCGTGCACGTTCACGAGCCGCGTGCTCGGGTTCGTCAACGCGCCGGCCTTGTGGCAGTGGGTGGTGGCGGAGGTCGGCGACCAGGTCATCGACATCGCGCCCTATCGGGAGAAGCGCGATCTGATGTACGAGGGGCTGACGCGCATCGGTTACCAGTGCGTCAAGCCGCAGGGCGCCTTCTACGTCTTCCCGCGCACGCCGATCCCGGACGACGTCGCGTTCGTGCGGCTGCTGGCGGAGGAGGGCGTGCTCACGGTGCCGGGCTCGGGCTTCGGCATGCCGGGCCACATCCGCATCTCGCTCACCGTCGAGCGGGAGACCGTCATCCGCGGGCTGCCCGGCTTCGAGCACGCGTTTCAGAAAGCGCGTGCGTCGTGAGCGTCATCGTCGAGCCGAACGAGTCCCTCATTCGCTGGACGCATTTGATCTACGGACTGCACGCCGCCAGCCTGGTCATCGGCATCGTCGGCGCGGCCACCGTGGTGGGCGCCTTCCTGTTCGGCTGGCCCTCGATCATCGCGGTGATCCTGAACTACGTGAAGCGCACCGAGGTGCGCGGCACGTGGCTGGAGTCGCACTTCCGCTGGCAGATCCGCACGTTCTGGTACGGGTTGTTGTGGGTCGCGCTGTGCGGCCTGTTCATCGTCGCCACGCTCGGAGTCTTCCTGCTCATTGCGTGGATTCCGCTGGGCGTGGTCGGCATCTGGTTCATCTATCGCATCCTGCGCGGCTGGCTGGCGCTGAACGACCGGAAGCCGATGTACGTATAGGAGCCTCATGCGGTAACATCCCGCCCCAACGTCGATCCCGACTGAAGGGGGAAGCGTCATGACCGATCTGACTCGCAAACTCCGGTCCCGACTGACGGTCGTACTCGTGGTGATCGCACTGACGGGCCTCATCGTCGGCGGCGCGTTGGCCCAAGGCGCCGGCAAGAGCCTCATCGGTAAGCTCGAAGGCCCCGAGGTCGTGACCGACGCCGCGAAGATGCCGAAGACCTTCAAGGAGGCTCCGCAGCTCGCCGAGCAGGTCAAGGCCGGCAAGCTGCCGCCCGTGGCCGAGCGCATCGGCCAGGACCCGCTCGTCATCAAGCCGCTGCAGTCGATCGGCAAATACGGCGGGACGTGGCGCGCGGGCTTTACGGGCCCGGCCGACTTCTGGAACGGCTTCCGCTGCTGCTCGGGTCCCGATCACCTGATGTTCTGGGATTACACCGGCGACAAGGCGGTGCCGAACATCGCCAAAGGCCTCGAGATGCAGGAGGGTGGGCGCTCGTGGCTCGTGCACCTGCGTCGCGGCATGAAGTGGAGCGACGGCAAGCCTTTCACCGCCGACGACTTCGTGTTCTGGTACGAGGACATCTACACCAACAAGGACCTCGTGCCGACGCCCTCGGCGCAGATGGCCATCAACGGCAAGCAGGGCTCGATCGAGAAGGTCGACACGCACACGGTGCGGTTCAAGTTCCCGGAACCGTACTTCATGCTTCCCGATGTGCTGGCCGGCGCCACCGATCTCGCCGGACAGGGATTCGCCTACCGCGGCATGGGCGGCTTCGCGCCGGCGCACTATCTGAAGCAGTTCCATCCGAAATACGCAGGACAGGCCGAGGTCGACAAGAAGGTCAAGGAGGCGAAGTTCGACTCCTGGGTGCGCATGTTCCTCGCCAAGAACGACTGGGCGCTGAATCCGGATCTGCCGGTCGTCTCGCCGTGGAAGACGGCGACGCCGATCAACACGCCCACGTGGACGCTGGAGCGCAACCCCTACAGCGTCTTCGTCGACACCGCGGGCAACCAGCTCCCCTACATCGACAAGGTCGTGCTCACGCTGGCGGAGAACCTCGAGGTCCTCAACCTGCGCGCGATCGCGGGCGAGTACGACTACCAGCAGCGCCACATCGACCTCGGCAAGCTGCCCGTCTTCATCGAGAACCAGGCCAAGGGCAACTACAAGGTCTTCCTCGATCTCGCGGATTACGGCAGTGACATGATCATCAAGTTCAACCTGAACTACGACGCCGACCCTGAGATCGCGAAGTGGTTCAACACGGCGGACTTCCGCCGTGCGCTGTCGCTCGGCATCGATCGCGACCAGATCAACGAGACCTTCTGGCTCGGGACGGGGACACCAGGCTCCGTGGTGCCCGCCGACAACAACAAGTACAACCCCGGGCCGCAGTACCGGAAGCTGTGGTCCACGCTGGACATCAAGAAGGCCAACGAGATGCTCGACAAGATCGGGCTCTCGAAGAAAGACGCCCAGGGCTACCGGCTGCGCAGCGACGGCAAGGGCCGGCTGCGCATCGAGATCATGACGCTCGGCGGCCAGTTCGTGCAGTACACGCAGATCTCCGAGATGGTCCGCGAGCAGTGGAAGAAGATCGGCATCGACCTCCAGGTGCAGGAGGTCGAGCGCAGCCTCGCGCTCAAGCGCACCGCCGCGAACGAGCAGCAGCTCGGCGCGTGGAACAACGACGGCAGCGAGCACCTGTTCACGTTCCCGCTGCATGTTTTCCCCTTCGAGCTCGCCGCCGTCTCCACCTCGGGCCCGCACTACGTCAAGTGGTTCCACTCCGCCGGCACGCAGGGCAAGGAGCCCGACCCGCGGATGAAGGAGCTCATGGAGAAGTGGAAGAAGGCCTTCGGCGTTCCCGAGAAGGAGCGGATCCAGCTCGGCAAGGACATCTGGAAGATCGCCGCCGAGGAGGTCTACATCATCGGCGTGGTCGGCCTCGGTCCGGCCGCCAACGGCGTGCGCATCGTGAAGACGAACATGGGCAACATCCCGTCGCGCCAGTACAACAGTCCGGACGGCAAGACCCCGGCCATCTCGCGGCCGGTGACCTTCTATTGGAAGTAGGCTGAGAGCGGGAGGGCGCGGCGTTGCTGGCGTACATCGGCCGTCGCGCCCTCCTCGCTGTCTTCACCGTCTGGGCGATCTCCGTTCTGTCGTTTGCGATCATCCAGCTGCCTCCTGGCGACTACGTGACGTCGTACATCGCGCAGATGGCGTCCAGCGGCAGCTTCGTCAGCGAGGAGGAAGCGCAGAACCTCCGCATCCAGTACGGACTCGGACAGCCGATCTATGTGCAGTACCTCAAATGGATGCGGCTCGTCGTGCAGGGCGACTTTGGCATGTCGATGGAATGGCGTCGGCCGGTCAGCGAGGTCATCGGGGATCGGCTGTGGTTGACCGTCGTGGTGTCGGTCGCCGCGTTGCTGCTGACTTGGGTGCTGGCGCTCCCCATCGGCATTTACTCCGCGGTGCGTCAGTATTCGCCGGGCGATTACGCCGCGACATTCATCGGGTTCATCGGCCTCGCCGTGCCCAACTTCCTGCTCGCGCTGGTGATCCTCTATTTCGGCTTCACGCTGTTCAACGCGCACGTGGGCGGCCTCTTCTCCGCTGAGTTCCAGGACGCGCCGTGGTCGTGGGCGCGCGCCTGGGACCTCGCCAAGCACCTGCCGGTGCCCGCGCTCATCCTCGGATTGGCAGGCACCGCGCAGCAGATCCGCATCATGCGCGCCAACCTGCTCGACGAGTTGCGCAAGCCCTACGTGGTGACCGCGCGCTCGAAGGGCCTCACCGAGACGCGCGTCATTCTGAAATATCCGGTGCGTGTCGCGCTCAACCCGTTCGCGTCGACCATCGGCTACACCCTGCCCTACATCGTCTCCGGCAGCATCATCGTCTCGCTGGTCCTGAGCTTGCCGACGGTCGGGCCGCTCCTGCTCAGGGCGCTCATCTCCCAGGACATGTTCCTGGCCGGCACCATCGTGCTCCTGCTCGGGCTGATGACGGTGATCGGCACGCTGCTGTCCGACATCCTCCTGGTGTTGATCGATCCGCGCATCCGGCTCGAGGAGACGTGATGGCGACGCTGGTCATGGAGCGCGAAGAGCAGCGCGTCTTCGTCGCCTCGCAGTGGCAGCTGATGTGGTGGCGATTCCGAAAGCACAAGCTCGCCGTCGCCAGTGCGGTCGTCGTGGTGGGCTTCTACATAATCGTCGTCGGCGCGGACTTCCTCGCCTACGCCGATCCCGACGCCTCCGAGGCTCATCGCTCGCTCATGCCGCCGCAGACGATCCACCTCTTCGACGGCTGGCGCTTCACCCCCCACGTGTACGCGCTGAAGGGCGCGCGCGACCCGCAGACGTTCAAGCGCGTGTACCGGCCCGACCCCACGCAGAAAATTCCCATCCGCTTCTTCGCCGAAGGCTTTGAATACAAGTTCCTCGGCCTCATCCCCATGAGTCGCCACCTGATCGGCGTGGCCCCCGGTCTCGACGCCTCGCAGACGATCTTCCTGCTCGGCACGGACGTGCAGGGGCGCGACCTCTGGTCGCGGCTGATGTACGGCACGCGGATCTCCCTGACCATCGGACTGCTGGGGGTGACGGCCAGCCTTGTGCTCGGCGTGGTGCTGGGCGGCATCTCCGGCTTCTACGGCGGCGTCGTGGACACCGTGATCCAGCGCATCATCGAGATCTTGAGATCGATCCCGACCATTCCGCTGTGGATGGGGCTCGCGGCGGCCTTGCCGCGCGAGTGGTCGATCTTACAGGTCTACTTCGCCATCACGATCATCATCTCGCTCCTCGGCTGGACGGAGCTGGCGCGCGTGGTGCGTGGCCGCTTCCTCGCCATGCGCGAGGAGGACTTCGTCGTCTCCGCGCGGCTCGTCGGCTGCAGCCAGATGCGCACGATCTTCGTGCACATGGTGCCGTCGTTCATGAGCCACATCATCGCGGCGACGACGCTGGCCCTGCCGGCCATGATCATCAGCGAGACGGCGCTGTCCTTTCTCGGGCTGGGCCTGCGCCCGCCCGCGATTTCCTGGGGCGTCATGCTGCAGCAGGCGCAGAACGTCCAGACCGTCGCGATCTCGCCGTGGCTGATGTTCCCCGCCATCCCCGTCATCGTCGCGGTGATGGCGTTCAACTTCCTTGGCGACGGCGTGCGCGACGCTGCTGATCCATATGGACGCTAGAACCCTCGCCGAGCGGCTCGCCGGACCGCTGCTGTCGGTGCGGAATCTCAAGACGTACTTCCATCAGGACGAGGGTCTCGTGAAGGCGGTGGACGGCGTGAGCTTCGACGTCACCCCGCGCGCCACGCTGGCGGTCGTGGGCGAGAGCGGCTGCGGCAAGAGCGTCACCGCGCGCTCGATCTTACGAATCGTCGACCGGCCCGGCCGGATCGAGGAGGGCGAGATCCTGTTTCGCCGCCGGCCGGCCAACGGCATGCCGGGAGAAATCGTCGACCTCGCGAACCTCGATCCCAACGGTCCGAAGATGCGCGCGATCCGCGGGGCCGAGATCGCGCTGATCTTCCAGGAGCCGATGTCGTCGTTCAGCCCGGTCCACAGCGTCGGCAATCAGATCGTGGAGGCGATCCTGCTGCATCAGGAGGTCAGCCGCGGCGAGGCGCGCGACAAGACCATCGCCGTCCTGCGCCGCGTCGGCGTGCCGTCGCCGGAGGAGCGGATGGACCAGCTCGCTCATCAGCTGAGCGGCGGCCTGCGGCAGCGCGCGATGATCGCGATGGCGCTGTCCTGCAAGCCCAGCTTGCTCATCGCGGACGAGCCGACCACCGCGCTCGACGTCACAACGCAGATGCAGATCCTCGAGCTCATGCGCCAGCTCCAGCGCGAGGACGGCATGGCGATCATGCTCATCACGCATGATCTGGGCGTCGTCGCGGAGATGGCGACCGAGGTCGCGGTGATGTACCTCGGCCGCGTGGTCGAGCAGGCGCCGGTGGACGCGATCTTTCACGCGCCGAAACACCCTTACACGCGCGCGCTGCTGCGCTCGATTCCACGCATTCGCACCCGCACACGCGAGCGGCTGACGCCCATCGCGGGCGCCGTTCCGCACCCGTATGACCGGCCGCGGGGCTGCCCGTTCCATCCGCGCTGTCCGGAGTTCAAGGCGGGCCGGTGCGATCAGGAGACCCCGAGCCTGCTGCCGGTGGCGCCCCGCCACGCCGTGAGCTGCGTGCTCTATCAGTGAGTGCCCCGAGCGCGCCGCTGCTGCGGATCGCCGGGCTGCAGAAGCTCTTTCCGATCCGCAAGGGGTTCTTCAAGCGCACGGTGGGCCACGTCCGCGCCGTGGACGGCGTGAGCTTCCACATCGACGAGGGCGAGACGCTGGGCCTCGTTGGCGAGAGCGGCTGCGGCAAGACGACGACCGCGCGCTGCATTCTCCGCGCGATCGAGCCAACGTCGGGCGAGATCTTCATGCGGACGGCGGACGGCGCGGTCGTCGAAATCGGTGCGCTGCGGCCGGCCGGGCTGCGCGCGCTGCGCCGCGAGATGCAGATGATCTTCCAGGACCCGTACACCTCGCTCAACCCGCGCATGACGCTACTGGATCTCGTCGGCGAGCCGCTGCTGGTGCACGGCATGAAGAGCCGATCCGAGCGCGAGGCGCGCGTGGCCGACCTGCTGCGCCGGGTTGGACTGCGTGCGGAGTACATGCGCCGGTTTCCGCACGCGTTCAGCGGCGGCGAGCGGCAGCGCATCGGCATCGCGCGGGCGCTCGCGCTCCACCCGCGCCTCGTCGTCGCCGACGAGCCCGTCTCCGCGCTGGATGTTTCCGTGCAGGCGCAGATCCTGAATCTGCTGCTCGACCTGCAGGCGGATCTGCGGCTCACGTACCTGTTCGTGGCGCACGACCTCAGCGTTGTGCGTCACATCAGCAATCGCGTGGCGGTGATGTACGTGGGACGGATCGTCGAGCTGGCGCCGACGGAGGAGCTGTTCAGCGCGCCGAAGCATCCCTACACGGCGGCCCTCCTGTCGGCGGTACCCGAGCCCGATCCGCGCGCGCCGCGGCGGCGGCTCATGCTGGAAGGCGAGGTCGCCAACCCCGCGTCACCGCCGAGCGGATGCTACTTCCACCCGCGCTGCCCGCATGCCGTCGACGTGTGCCGCGTCGAGACGCCGGCGTGGCGCGAGCTCACGCCCGGCCGTTTCGTCGGCTGCCACCGCGCCGAAGAGCTGAAGCTCGCCGGCGTGGAGTGAGCGGCCGGCGAAGCGCTGGGGCGCGCTCCGCCGGCGCTCGGCTACTTCGCGAGCCAGGCGGCCATCAGCCGGCCGCCGTAGTCGTGCCCGAGGTTCGGCGCGAAGTTCCGCACGTACGGCTCCCACGCCGACACGGTGCTGACCGACGGGCCGTACGAGTAATAGACCTGCTCGGCGAGGTAGCGCTGGATGTCGTAGACGATCTCGCGGCGCTTGGCCACGTCGAGCGTGCGGCGCTGCAGACGGAGCATCTCCGTCAGCTTGGGGTCGTCGACGCCTGACGCGTTCAATGGCTCGCCGGGCACGTGCGCGTTGTAGAGCGTGATGTCTGCGATCGGGCTGCCGCCGCGAAGGCCATGACCAAGCTTGTCGAACTTCCCATAGATCGTCGTCGCCATGTAGGCGCCGAAGTCCTTGGGCTTCAGCTCTGCGTCGATGCCGGCGTCCTTCCAACCCCGCATCGAGACTTGGAGCGCGTCGACGTAGTCGGGACTCCACGCGAGGGTGGCTTCCACCGTGGTCTTGAAGCCCTGAGGAAAGCCGGCCTCGAAGAGCAGGCGCTTGGACTCGTTGACGTCGCGCTCGTAGAGGCGTCGGCCCGTCGGCGTGAGCTGATCGATCGGAATCGCCCACTCGCGAAGCGCTGCTGGGACGGCGGGATTCGGCAGGCCTTTGCCGAGTGACCACGCGTTGGTTTCGAGAATCTGCTTCCAGTCGTCGGACATTCCGAGCGCACGTCGCACACGGACGTCACGGAACGGCTCACGGTCGAGCTTCATCGCCGTAAAGGCGCCGAAGAGCACGACGAAGTCCTGCGTCTTGAGCCCCGGTCGCCGCTGCTGCGCAACCGGCAGGTCCAGCCGGCGCACGCACTGACCGTACTCCGGCGCGAAGTCGTACTTGCCCGCGATCCAGCTCGCCATGCGCGACGAGGGGTCCTCGTCTACCGTGACTTCGACGCCGTCGGCGTACGGCAGCCCCGGCATGAAGTAGTCTTTGTTCCGGACGAAGATCAGCCGGGTGTTCGGCTCGTAGCGCTCGAGCATCCACGGCCCGGTGCCAATGACGGACTCGGCCCGCCGCAGGTCGCCGTACTGCTCTACGGCCTCGCGCGGGATGATCCACATCACGGTGTTCGCCAGGTAGTCGAGGAACCAGCCGAACGGCTCGCTCAGGGTGAACCGCACCGTGTACTTGTCGACGACGTCGATCTTCTCGACGTGCCCGAGCATCGAGCGGTTCGGGTTGCCTTTGACTTGTAAGAAGCGATCGTACGTGTACTTGACGTCGTCGGCCGTGAGCTCGCGTCCGTTCACCGGCGGCTTGGGATGCCAGCGCACACCCTTGCGCAGCTTGAAGACGTACGTGCGGTCGTTCGGCTGCGACCACGACTCCGCCAGGTCCGGCTCGATCGGCTGTGTGCCCGGGACGACGCTCGGCCCCGCCTTGATCTTCACGAGGCGGCTGTGCGTGAAGGACAGATTCGTCGAGATGCGGTGGTGATTCACCACGAGGTGCGGGTCGAACCCGGTCGTCGCGTCTTCGCCGCGAATGCGGAAGACCCCGCCGCGGCGCGGTGTCTCCTGCGCCGACGCACCGGCCGGAAGGATCGCGTGGGCCGCGACGGCGGCGCCACTTAACTGGAGGAAATCACGGCGGGTGAGAGACATAAACGCCTCCCCGAATGATGAAAGTGGGGCGCAAGGTATCCGCTTTCCCCTCGACCGTCAATGGGCCGTCGGCCCTGTTCGGCTCGGTGACCGGCCGAGCAGGACCAGCGTCGCCGCCGCCACCTGAAGCACAGCGCAGACACCGAGCGCCGGCGCGTATCCGCCCGACCAGTCGCGCACGACACCGACCAGGGACGGACCGAAGGCGAACGTCAGTTGGTTGATGCCGACGGCGAGCGCGACGAGCGCTCCGAACTGCTCGGTCGGCCATTCGGCGGCCACGATCAGCCCAGGCAGCGTCGTGAGGTTCCCCACGCCGAGGCCGAACAGCGTGCAGCCGGAATACGCGACCGCGGCCGATGGCGCCCACGCCAGCAGCATGACGCCGAAGACCTGCACGCCGAGTGTCGCCGCGGCGACGAACCGTGGGTCGGTGCGATCGACGACGATACCGGTCAAGAGCCGACCAAGAATCGCCGCAGCCGTCGTCGTGCTGACCGCCACTGCGGCGCCGCTTGCGCCCAGCGTCGGCATCACGAGCGCCACCAGGTGCGTCAACACACCGACCTGCGCAGCCAGACCGAGCGCAAACGGCACGGACACGCTCCAGAATCGCCAGGTACGCAGCGCCTGCCGGCGCCATCGGCGCTTCTCCCCGAGTCGGGGCGCATCTGGTGTCGCCGTCCCGGGCTCGCCATCGGGACTGAGACCGATCGACTCAGGCGTGCGGCGCATGATGCCGACGGCCACGCCGACGACGACAGCCGCCACGACCATGGCGCCCATCGCCATCGCGGAGGCGAATCCGACGCGCGCGATGAGCGGGATCAGCAGCGGCGCGACGATGACGCCACCGAGCGTCGCCCCATTGAACGCGATGCTGACGGCGAGCCCGCGACGACGCCGGAACCACGGCGCCAGGATGATGTTGATGGCCGCGCCACTCATCGCACCCCAGCCAAGCGACATGAGCAGAAAGGCCGGATACAGGTGCCACGGGCGCGTGACCGAGCCGAGCGCCGCCACGCCACCAGCCAGCGCCACGCTGGCCGCGCTCACCACCACGCGTGGCCCAAAACGCTCATAGAGCGTGCTGATGACCATCGTCACGAGCGCGCCGCCGACGTAGTACACCGTCACCGGAGCCGACACGAGTGACGCCGACCACTGGTGCAGCTGCTGCAGCGTCGCGACGTACACGGTCAGCCCGTAGAAGCCGAGCCCAAAGCTGAACAGCGCCATGACGAACGTCGCCGCCACGACATTCCATCCGTAGAAGTAGCGTGCGGTCATGCGTGTCCCGACGGTAGCGGCGAAAACCGCCGACCGTCTCGCCGTTTTCGGACGTGATCGTCCGCCGGCGCGGACGCACCGCCGCGGCGATGCTACGCTGCGCCCATGACGAGCGACGGCGCGCTCCTCGATCGACGCGTCTGTGACCGGGCGCGCATCGCGCGCGACGCCCGATTCGATGGACGTTTCTTCACCGGCGTGCGGACGACTCGCATCTACTGCCGCCCCACATGTCCGGTGAAGCCCGCCAAGTCGCGCAACGTCGTCTTCTTTCCCACCGCGGCCGCTGCCGAGCGCGCCGGCTTTCGCCCGTGCCTGCGATGCCGGCCCGAGACCGCGCCCGGAACACCGGCGTGGCGAGGCGCCGCCGCATCAGTGACGCGCGCGCTGAGACTCATCGAGCACGGGTTCCTCGACGATGGACGGTGCGTCGAGGATCTCGCGGCGACGGTCGGCATGACGTCGCGGCACCTGCGCCGGCTCTTCCTCCGACACGCCGGCGCTTCGCCGAGAGACGTGGTGACGACCGAGCGGGTGCGGCGCGCGAAAGCGCTCATCGACACGACCTCGATGCCGATGTCGGCCATCGCGTTCGCGGCGGGATTCTCGAGCATTCGGCGCTTTAACGCCGCGTTTCGCGCCGTCTATCGCCGCTGTCCCAGCGCGCTGCGCCGCAGCCGCCGAGGTTGACGCTCGGACGCGCTGCACTACAATGCGGCCGTGCACGTCGGGCTCTTCGTAGAGGAGATGCGTCAGGGCGTCGGCCAGGCCGACGCCTTCCGCGACATCTTCGACACGGCGCAGCGCGCCGATCGACTCGGGATCGACTGCGTCTGGCTGGGCGAGATCCACTTCACGCCAACGCGCTCGGTGATCTCCGCGTCGCTCCAGGTCGCCAGCGCGATCGCCAGCCGGACCGAGCGGCTGCGCGTCGGCACCGCGGTCCAGGTGCTCCCGCTCAATCATCCGCTGCGCATCGCCGAAGAAGTGGCGACGGTGGATCACATCAGCCGGGGCCGCTTCGAGTTCGGGATCGGGCGCAGCGGTGTCGTGCGCACCTACGACATCTACGGCGTGCCGTACGCCGAGAGCCAGGCCCGGTTTCGCGAGGCGCTCGAGATCATTCGTCAGGGCTGGCGGGGCGAGCCGTTCAGCTACGCCGGCGAGTTCTACCGCGTGGACGGAGCGATCGTGACGCCGCGGCCGTACCAGGTGCCGCACCCACCGATCCGCATGGCGACGACGAGCGACGAGACCTTTCCCGCCGCGGGTCGCCTGGGGCTCCCGATCTTCGTCGGGCTGCGCACGACAGAGATTCCGGATCTGCAGGCGCAGCTCGCGCCATACCGACAGGCGTGGCGCGACGCCGGTCATCCCGGCCAGCCGAGCGTGTATCTGAGGATTCCGGTCTACGTCTCGACGACGCAAAAGGGAGCGGTGGAGGAACCGCGCGAGAGCCTGGCCGCGTTCTTCCAGCGGCAGACCGAGCTCGCGCGCGCCGCGGTCGGACGCGCCGGCGCGGGCCCCGCGGACCGACGCCGCTTCCAGGCCGAGCGCATGGCCAGCCTCACGTACGACGACATCTTGGAAAAGAAAGTCGCGTTCGGCACGCCGACCGGCGTCATCGAGCGGCTGCAGCGCCTGCGCGACGAGCTCGGGCTGGACGGAATCGTCGCCGAGCTGAACCCCGGCGGCCGGATCCCGCTGGAGCTCGAGACGCGGAGCCTCGAGCTGCTCGCGCGCGAGGTCGTCCCCGCGTTCCGGTGAGGGAGCACATGCTGATCCTGTCGTCCGACTCGCACGTCTTCGAGCCGCCGGATCTCTGGTCGACCCGCATCGATCGCGCGTTTCGAGACCGGGCGCCGCGGATCGAGCGGATCGACGGCGCGGACGAGATCGTGATCGAGAGCGATCAGATCCTCTCCGGCATCGGTCTGATCTCGAATGCCGGCGCGCGCTTCGACGCGCCGGAGACGATCAGCGGCCGCGGACGCCTCGAAGACGTGCCGCGCGGCGGCTACGATCCCCAACAACACCTCGCGGACATGCGACTCGACGGCGTCGCGGGCGAGGTCCTGTACCCGTCGCAGGGACTGTTCTACTTCCGGATCAAGGACACGCCCCTGATGTCGGCGATCTTCCGCGCCTACAACGACTGGCTCGCCGAGTTTTGCAAGACGGATCCCGCGCGGCTCAAGGGCATCGCGATGGTCAACGTCGACGACGTCCAGGAAGGCGTCAAGGAGCTGGAACGATCCGCGCGGATGGGCCTGGCGGGCGCGATGATCACCGAGTACCCGCTCGACCAGCGTCGCTACGATCAGCCGGAGTACGAGCCGTTCTGGGCGGCGGCCGAGTCGCTCGGCATGCCGCTCTCCCTGCACACGGCGACGCGCCGCGAGGGCAAGATCCGCGGAGCCGGGGCGAAGACGCTGCGCGACGCGACCAGCCGATCGACGAAGGCGTTCTATCCCGCGATGTCGATGTGCGACATGATCTTCTCGGGTGTGTTCGAGCGCCACCCGCGGCTGATGCTTGCCATCGTGGAGTTCGAGCTGTCGTGGGCGCCCAACGTGATTGCCGCCATGGACTACACGTATCGCGAGCGCCACGAAGAAGCCTTCCATCGCTTCAAGGGCAACATGCGCCCGAGCGACTTCTTCCACAAGAACGTTGTCCTCAGCTTCCAGGAAGATGCGGTCGGCATCCGCCTGCGCGACGTGATCGGTGTCGACAACATGATGTGGGGCTCGGACTACCCCCACAGCGAGTCGACGTTTCCGCAGTCGCGGAAGATCCTCGCCGAGATCCTTGCCGGCGTCCCGGCGGACGAGCAGGCGAAGATCGTCGGCGGTACCGCCGCGCGCGTGTACGGCTTCGACGCGGAGCGCTTAGCGCGCGATCACACCGCCTTCAGCGCGTCGTAGACGCCCCGCTCCAGCTGCCCATAGAGCTTCACCGCGCGCGCGTCGGCAAAGGGCAAGATCTGCGTCATGATCAGCCCGGTGACGCGCTTGACGGGATCGAGCCAGTAATACGTGTTGAACAACCCGCCCCAGCTCACCGTGCCCGCGCTGCGGCCATTCGGTCCCGGCTGCATGTTGAGCATGTAGCCGAGGCCCCAGCGGACGTCGGCGCCGGGGAAGAAGTCGACGTCGTTCGAGAGGTTGCGCAGCTCGGCCTTCAGCACCCCACACGGAATGTTGCCGGCGTGGTTCTGGTTCATCAGCGCCACCGTCTCCGGCTTCAGGATGCGCGCGCCGTTGAAGCTTCCGCCGTGCAGCAGCATCTGTAGGAACGCCAGGTAATCCCGCGCGGTCGAGTAGAGCGGACCGCCCGCGGACCAGAACTCGCCCTTGACCGGCACCGGCTCGAGCGGCTGGACGGCGAGCGCGCCGTCGGCCCCGCGCACGTGCAGCCGCGCCTGCCGCGCGCGCTGCTCGCCGGTGGTGACGTAGCCGGTGTCCTTCATCCCGAGCGGGCCGAAGATTCGCTCGCGGAAATAGTCTTCGAGCGGCTGGCCGCTGAGTGTCTCCACGAGACGGCCGACCCATTCGATGTGGATGCCGTACAGCCATCGGTCGCCCGGATCGAAGACGAGCGGCGTGCGAAGCGACGCCACCTTGCCGGTCGAGCGGTGAGGCAGGTCCGTCGCCTTCGCGTAGCGCACGGTCTCCGGACTCCAGATGTCGTAGCTGAAGCCGGCCGTGTGCGTCAGGAGATGGCGCAGCGTGATCGGCCGCTTCGCCGGGCGTAACTTCGGCATGCCGGAAGCGTCGAAGCCCTCGAGCACCTGCGGCGAGCCCAGCCACGAATCGATGTTGGGCACGGGCTCCTCGAGCTTGAGCTTGCCTTGCTCGACCAGCTGCATCGCGGCCACGGATGCGATCGCCTTGGTCATCGAGGCGATGCGAAACACGGTGTCCGGGGTCATGGCGGCGCTCGCGTCCAGCGCACGCGGACCGACGGCGCCCTCGTACAGCACGCCTTTCTCGGTTGCGGCCATCGCCACCACGCCCGGGACGTCCCTGGCGTCGACCGCCTGCTTCAGCACGCTGTCGATGCGCGTCTTCGCTTGCGCGACACTGTCCTGGGCGCCCGCCCGACGGGGACACGAGGCGATGGCGGCGACGGCGGCGGCTCCCTTCAGCACCTCACGGCGGCTGTGCGTCATGGCGCGATCCTCCTTGTTACGACGGATCGATTCCCACGACCTCGTTGAATCGGCCCCACCCGATGTAGAGCGTGGTGTGCGCGACGAGCTCGATGATCTCGGCCTCGGAGAAGTGGCTGCGCAGCTCGGCCCAGAGCGCGTCGTCGATCTTGCGGTGGTCGACGGCCAGCTTCTCGGCAAAGCGCAGGGCCGCGCGCTCGCGCGGCGTGATCAGCTCCGACGTCTCGTCCTCGATGGCGGCGATCTTCGCTTCGGTCGCTCCCGCATGCCGGGCCCCGGCATAGCGCACGGTCATTCAGTATCGGCACCCGTTG
>Ga0114129_10003347_pt1 | contig 22518 bp, 23 predicted proteins | sample RhiMetdeltSRZDD1_FD_80071 | JGI IMG/M metagenome (GOLD analysis project Ga0114129, IMG submission 80071) | Populus rhizosphere microbial communities from Tennessee, USA - Rhizosphere MetaG P. deltoides SRZDD1 (version 2) (version 2) | ecosystem: Host-associated > Plants > Roots > Rhizosphere >... | reverse complement strand
TCATCGACCTTGTCGAGGAAGCCGGTGGTCGAGAGCCACTTCTGGTCGGCACCCACCAGCAAGGCGAGGTCTTTGGTCATGAAGCCGGACTCGACGGTGTCGACCGTGACTTTCTCCAAGGTGGCCGCGAACTTTGCCAACTCGGCATTGTTGTCGAGCTTGGCGCGGTGCGCGAGCCCGCGCGTCCAGGCATAGATCGAGGCGACGGAATTGGTCGACGTCTGCTCGCCCTTCTGGTGCTGCCGGTAGTGCCGCGTCACCGTGCCGTGGGCGGCCTCGGCCTCCACCACCTTGCCGTCGGGCGTCATCAGCACCGAGGTCATCAGCCCAAGCGAGCCGTAGCCTTGCGCCACCGTGTCCGACTGTACGTCGCCGTCGTAATTCTTGCAGGCCCAGACATAGCCGCCCGACCATTTCAGCGCCGCCGCCACCATGTCGTCGATCAGGCGGTGCTCGTAGAAGATCTTCTTCTTCTCGAACTCGGCCTTGAACTCGGTGTCGTAGATCTCCTGGAAGATGTCCTTGAACCGGCCGTCGTAGACCTTGACGATGGTGTTCTTGGTCGAGAGATAAACGGGATAGCCGCGGTTGAGGCCGTAATTGAGCGACGCGCGGGCGAAGTCTCGGATCGAGTCGTCGAGATTGTACATCGCCATGGCCACGCCGCTGCCGGGGAAGCGGAAGACCTCGCGCTCGATCTTGGTGCCGTCGTCGCCCACGAAGATGAGTGAGAGCTTGCCTTTGCCCGGTACCTTGAAGTCGGTGGCGCGGTACTGGTCGCCATAGGCGTGGCGGCCGATGATGATCGGCTTGGTCCATCCGGGCACGAGCCGCGGTACGTTCTTGCAGATGATCGGCTCGCGGAAAATGACGCCGCCCAGAATGTTGCGGATGGTGCCGTTGGGTGAACGGTACATTTCCTTGAGGCCGAATTCCTTCACCCGCCCTTCGTCGGGCGTGATGGTGGCGCACTTGACGCCGACGCCGACCTTCTTGATCGCCTCCGCTGCTTCAATCGTGATCTGGTCGCGCGTTTCGTCGCGCTTCTGCATGCCGAGGTCATAGTAGAGCAATTCGACATCGAGATAAGGATGGATCAGCTTTTCCTTGATGAGATGCCAAATGATGCGGGTCATCTCGTCGCCGTCCATTTCGACGACCGGATTCTTGACTTTGATCTTCGCCATTGGGGACCTTTGCGAGCGCCTTCAGGCCGAAGAGGCGCTTCGGGAGGGAGAGAAAGACGGCGAGCGCGTCTGACGGCGCCTCGCCCGGCGGGCGTCGCTATAGCACTGGCGCGCCAGGGGTGAAAGCCGCCCGGTCGCAGGCTCTGCCTTTTTCTCGGGCATTCGCGCTATACCGCCCGCAGAGAGGAAGGATGCCCGGTACCGACAGCGCAAAACGGACTGACGTCGAGGTGGTGACTGCGGCCGTGGTGGACGGGACGGTCGCCGTTGGCGATGTCCCCGATACCCCGGTCCCATGGTGGAGCTTCACTAAAACCGTGCTCGCTGCCGCCGCGCTCGTGCTCGTCGATGCCGGACGGCTCACGCTGGATGCGCCGCTTGCCGGCCAGCGCTATACGCTGCGTCAGCTGCTGCAGCATCGTGCGGGCGTGCCGGACTATGGCGCACTCGCTGAGTACCATGACGCGGTGGGCCGCGTCGAACCGCCTTGGCCCGTTGCGGACCTGCTCGCACGGGTGGACTCGCACGCGCGAGGGGCCGAGCCCGGCACGAGTTGGACGTATTCGAATGTCGGTTATCTGCTCGTCCGCCAACTGATCGAGCATGCCGACGGCAAAGAGATCGGCGAGGCGCTCACGCGCCTGGTGCTCAAGCCGCTCGGCATCGCCAATGCGGGTCTTGCCCGCACGCCAGACGATCTGATCGGGACCCGATGGGGCAACGCCAGGCGCTATCATCCAGGATGGGTCTATCACGGGCTCATGATCGGATCGCCCGCCGCGGCGGCGTTGCTGCTCGATCGATTGCTGCGCGGCGACCTGTTGTCCCCGTCCTCGTTGCGTGCCATGCGGGAGAGCTTCCGCCTCGACGAACCGATTCCGGGCCGGCCTTGGCAGGCACCGGGCTATGGTCTCGGATTGATGATCGAAACCACCACGCCGCCGCGTTTCATGGGACATACCGGTGGGGGACCGTCGAGCACCGCCGGCGTCTACCATTTCGCCGCGCCCGGCGCGGTGGTGACAGCGTCGGCTTTCTCGCCCTGCGACGATCCGGGACTGGTCGAGCACCGGGTGGTCGACATCGCGCGCACCATCGCCGCCGGCGACGATGCGTGTGCGCTCAGCGGCGCGCAGGACTAAGCCGCCATGCCGGGCGCCGGAACCGACAAGACCAGGAACTGGATCGAAACGCCTGGGCCGGTCATCGTCCTGGTCGAGCCGCAACTCGGCGAGAACATCGGCGCGGTTGCCCGCGTCATGGCCAATTTCGGACTCGGGCGGCTGCGGCTGGTCAAGCCGCGCGACGGCTGGCCGAATATTCACGCGCAACGCTCCGCCTCCGGGGCCGACCGCATCCTCGACGATGCGGTGCTGTTCGACGAGCTGGGTGACGCCATTGCCGACTGCACGCTCGTTCTGGCCACAACGGCGCGCGCACACGACCAGGCGAAGCCCGTGCTCGGTCCGGACGATGCGGCCTCCTTCCTGGCGCCGCACGTCGCCGCGGGCGAGAACGTCGCGGTGCTGTTCGGGCGCGAACGCTACGGCCTCGAGAACCACGAGGTGGCGCTCGCCGACCGCATCGTCACCTTCCCGGTCAATCCGGCGTTCGCATCGCTCAACCTTGCCCAGGCGGTCGCGCTCGTCGCCTACGAATGGTTCAAGCTTGCATCCGGCAACAAGCTTCCTTTCACCATGCCGCGGAAATCGGAGCCGGCGGGCAAGGAGCAGATGCAAGCCTTCTTCGCCAATCTCGAACGCCAGCTCGATGCCATCGAATATTTTCGACCGGCGGATAAGCGCGCCACCATGCTGGTCAATCTGCGCAACATCTTCGCGCGCATGCAGCCCACCAAGCAGGACATGCAGACCCTGCACGGGATCGTGGTGGCGCTGACCGAAGGCCGCAAGGGCCCGGCCCGCGGCGGCGTGCTCGACGGCGAGGAGGCAGTCGCCCTGCGCGGACTGCTCGCGGAATATTCCGAAGCGCGCGCACCGGGCGAGCGCGGGCCCGTGCGCGGGCTGGCGCGGCTTCTTCGCCGCAATCCGACCGACGCCGAACGTTTGCTGTGGGAGGCTCTCACCACGGATCGACGCTTCGCGGGGAATGGTTTCAAGCGCCAGGTCCCGGTCGGGATGCACATCACCGATTTCGTCTCATTCCCGCTGCGCGTGGTAATCGACGTCGTGCCCGCGCAGGAGAGCGAGGTCGCGGCCAAGGCGCGCAACGGCAAGCGGGCTTGGCTGGCTGAACGCGGCTACCGCGTGCTCGCCGTCGATGCGAGCATGGTCGAGGCCGATCTGCCCCAGGTGCTTGATCAGTTGGCCCAGGCGGTGGCCGACGGGGCAGGCACCGCTAGCCGAGACCGGCAATCGGAAGGCGAAGGCTGACTACTGACCGCCTGGTTTCAGCGCCTTGAGCGCTGCCGCCGCGCCGGCGCGCAGAAAGCCCATGTCACTGCCGACGGCGAGAAAGCGCACCCCGCGCTTGGCGAGCGCGACCGCGCGTTCCGCGGTGTGGCAATAGGCGCCCATGATCTTGCCGGCCTTCTGCGCCGCGGCCACGATGCGATCGAGCTCGCGATCCACCTCGCGCGACATCGGGTCTACATCGGCACCGTTGCTGAGCGCGATCGAGAGGTCCGCAGGACCGAGGAAAAGCGCGTCGATTCCAGGCGTCGCGGCGATGGCCTCGACATTGTCGAGCGCGGTACGCGTTTCGATCATGGCGAAGGTCACGGTGAGGTCGTTGGCTTCGCGCAGGTAGACTTTCTGGTCCGACATATTGGCGAGCGTGGTCGCCCGGTGCGGCCCCCAGCTGCGTTCGCCGATGGGCGGAAACTTGGCGAACGACACGTAGGCAAGCGCATCCGCCTTGGTGTTGATCATCGGAGCGATGATGCCTTCGGCGCCGAAATCGAGCGCGCGGCTCGCGGTCGCGAATTCACCGACTGGGATCCGCACGATCGGGGCCGCACCGCCCTGGCGCACTTGCGCCACCGCTGCCAGCACCGAGGCGGTGTCCCACAATCCGTGTTGTCCGTCGAGGGTGACCGCGGGAAAGCCTTCGCGGCCAACCAGTTCCGCGACGATGGGAGAAGGCAGGCCGCACCAGCCGCTGTGGACGGTCTCGCCCGCGCGCAGCCGGCGGGCGAGCGAGAAGGCGGATTGCGTCGTCATGAGGGAAGCGTCCTTTGCTCATCGTCCGCGAAACATATGCCGCGGGGACAGGAGGCGGACGGTCCGGTCATCGCCGGCGGGTTGAACTCATTTCAGCGGCAGCGTGACTGATCGGCCCCGGAACTCGGCTGGGAATTGACCGGAGACGATGATGACGCCGCGCGTAGCGTCGCTATTTGCCGGCCTGGATCTCCAGGACTGCCTTCGCCATCAGTTCACTCATGACGCGGCGAATCTGCTGCTCGGATTCCGTGACGCCCTTGGCGTCGAGATCCTGACGGATCTTGCGGAAAACGTCTTCCTCGCCTGCCTCCTCGAAATCCGCCGCCACGACATCCTTGGCGTAGGCGTCGGCTTCGGCCCCGGAGAGTCCGAGCTTGCCTGCTGCCCACAAGCCGAGCAGCCTGTTGCGACGGGCGTTCGCCTTGAACTTGAGTTCTTCGTCGACGGCGAACTTCTTCTCGAAACCTTCCTCGCGTTTGTCGAACGTGGTCATGCCTGCCTCACTGTCTCGGGAGCGGCCGGCCGCTCTCGCCTTCGACACCTGGTCCCCAACCGTTCGGTCGGAACGTATGCTGCATCAAGTCTAGCGCCGATCCTCTGCACATATCCATCCACCGGTGGAACTACATGCGGCCTTGCATAGCGGGCCACCATCGTCAAGGCAACCGACCGGCGAAACGATTCGCCGGCCTTTGGACACGCGCAACAAAACGACTTGACGCGATTGTGCTGCGCAGCGTGATCGGCTAGTTTGGCCATGTGGACGCGTCGCATGTTCAAGCTTTTTGTCGCGCCGCCACGCGCCGCCGCCGCGGACATCACATCAAACCGGAGCCACGGCATCCAGATGGACATCAACAAACCACGGTATACTCCGATGAGCCGCCGTCGCCGCATCTATGAAGGCAAGGCGAAGGTCCTCTATGAAGGACCGGAGCCCGGAACGCTGATCCAGCACTTCAAGGACGACGCGACCGCCTTCAACGCAAAGAAGCACGAGATCATCGAAGGCAAGGGCGTCCTCAATAACCGGATCTCCGAATACGTCTTCCAGCACCTCAACGACATCGGCGTTCCGACTCATTTCATAAAGCGCCTCAACATGCGCGAGCAGTTGATCCGCGAGGTGGAGATCATTCCACTCGAAGTGGTGGTGCGTAATGTTGCCGCCGGTACGCTGTCGCAGCGGCTCGGCATCGAGGAGGGTACGCAGCTTCCACGCTCGATCATCGAGTTCTACTACAAGAACGACCAACTCGGCGATCCGATGGTGTCGGAGGAGCACATCACGGCGTTCGGCTGGGCGACGCCGCAGGAAATCGACGACATCATGGCGCTCGCCATCCGCGTCAATGATTTCCTCTCCGGCCTGTTTCTCGGGGTCGGCATCCGTCTGGTCGATTTCAAGATGGAAACCGGCCGGCTGTGGGAGAACGATCTCATGCGGATCGTGGTCGCAGACGAGATCTCACCCGATTCCTGCCGGCTCTGGGACATCAAGTCGAGCGAGAAGCTGGACAAGGATCGCTTCCGGCGCGATCTCGGCGGATTGCTGGAGGCTTACACCGAGGTCGCCAAACGCCTCGGCATCATGAGCGAAGGCGAGCGCCCGCAAGGCTCCGGACCGGTCCTCGTGAAGGGCTGACCGCTCCCCAATACGAAGGGCGATGCGATGCTGCCGCATTGGTCCCGGGCAATATTCAAGGGCGCCGTCACCGGCGCCCTTTGTCTTGCCGCTCTCGGCTCCGCCGCCGGCCAGGATCCCGCAGGCAAGAACTACCCCGCCAAGCCCGTGCGCATCGTGGTTCCCTACGCGGCCGGCGGCGGGACCGACGCGCTGGCGCGATACCTGGCGCAGGGCCTCGAAAGGCGATTGGGCCAGCCCTTCATCATCGAGAATCGTCCGGGGCAGGGGACCGCCACCGGCGGCGCCTACGTGGCGCGCTCCGCGCCCGACGGCTACACGCTGCTGGCGGCAACGAGCTCCACGCTGGCCTTCAACCCGAGCGTCTACAAGAAGCTGCCCTACGATCCGCTGGTGGATTTCTCGCCGATCTCGCTCGTCGCCGCGGTGCCGTTCGTGTTGGTGGTGAACCCGTCGTTGCCCGTCGGTTCGGTGTCCGACCTGATCAAGCTCGCCAAGGCGAGGCCGGGCGAGCTCAGTTATGCGTCGGGCGGGATGGGCGCGCCGCATCACATCTACATGGAATTGTTCAAGAGCATGACCGGCACCGACATCAGGCACATTCCCTATCGCGGCGGCGGTCCGGCGCTTGGCGATGTCGTAGCCGGCCATGTACCGATCATGTTCGGCGATATCGGACCGGTGACCGGCCTGGTGCGAGAGGGCCGCGTGAAAGCGCTCGGCGTCACCGTCGGCAAACGGGTCGAGATCCTGCCCGACGTGCCGACCCTGCTCGAAGCCGGGCTTCCCGGCTATGAGGCGAATTCCTGGCAAAGCCTGGTGGCGCCGGCGAACGTGCCGTTGCCGATCGTCGCGGCCTTGAACACGGCGCTGACCACATTTCTCGCCGAACCTGCGACCCGCTCGCATTTTCTTCAGCTCGGGATGCAGCCGTTGTCGAGCACGCCGCAGGAATTCGCCTCCTATCTGCGCGCCGAGATTGCGAAATGGGCGCCCATCATCAACGCCGCGGGTGCGACCGAGGATTGACGATGGCGCTGCGCTTTGGTTGGGCAATGCGAGGAGACTGACATGCGCAAGGACTTCACGATCGGGCTCGTGGTTCCGTTCGCCACCGATACCGTGCCCGACGAGGGGCTGCGGATGTATCCCGACGTGCGGTTCATTCCGCGTGGCGTCGGCGTGCGATCGCTCACGCCGAGCGGCTATAACGGCGCATGCGAGGCGATTCTCCCCGCGGCCGAATATCTTGCCGGCAAGGGCGTCGATGCGATCATGGTGATCGGCACCTCGCTGACATTTTATCGCGGCGCGGACTTTCACGACCAGCTGATGGAGCGGCTGCGCGCCACGACCGGACTGCCGGTAAGCACCATGAGCCAGGCGGTGGTGGACGGGCTGCGCAGTTTCGGCGCGCGCCGGATCGTCGTCGCCACCGCCTATGCCGACGACGTCAACGATCGGCTGCAGGCGTTCCTCACCGCGCAAGGCTTCGAGGTGATGGCGCTGCAAGGCTTCGGTCTGTTCGGGTTCGGCGAGCCCGGCAACAAGAGCGAGGCCGACATCATCGCATTGGGGTCGAAGGTGTGTGCGGAGGCGCCCGACGCCCAGGGCCTGCTGATTTCGTGCGGCGGCCTGCGCACGTTGGGGGTGGCGAGGCCGCTCGAGGAACGCCATGGCATTCCGGTCGTCGCCAGCACGCAGGCGGCGTTCTGGGCCGCTCTGCGGCTGGTCGGCGAAAGCGGTCATGTGGCCGGCCGTGGGCGGCTCTTGGAGCAATCGGCAGTCGCCGCTGTGCACTGAAGCATTTTGCGCTAAAGTTGGGTGCGGTCAGGTGTTCCGCTCCGAATCGGGGGTGAGGTGCCCCCCGCGCTTGTGGTCCGGGCCATGGTCGCCATATCGCAAATGAAGGAATTCTGATGAAGGCTCGTGTGACCGTCACCCTCAAGTCTGGCATCCTCGACCCGCAGGGCAAGGCGATCGAGGGCGCGCTCAAGTCTCTCGGCCTCAATGGCGTGGCGAGCGTGCGCCAGGGCAAGGTCTTCGACATCGAGATCGAGGGCGACAACCGCACGCAGGCCGAGGCCGCGCTCAAGCAGGCGGCGGACAAGCTCTTGGCCAATACGCTGATCGAGAACTACGATGTGAAGCTGATCGGTTGAAGGCCCCGGAATGATGCGCCCCACCATCCTGCTGGTTGCGCTCGGCGTCGCTCTTGCCGGCGACCCGATGACGTTCGGCGGCGGTTGGCCAGCGTCCGCGGCGGAGCCCGCTCGCGCCGCCTGGAGCGAGATCAAATGGCCGTTTCCGCTCGACCAGTGGGGCGTGGGGCGAGCATTCCGCTGCCCGGCTTCCGCCTGCGGCACGGACATCGCCCTTTATGTGCGTCCCAAGCTGGGTTTCTGCAATTGTGCGACGGGGGTGTCGGACGACGCGGAGCTCGACCGGGTGGGTGACCTCGAGCTGCTCAGCGACAAGTTCAAGGGGCTGCGGGACGGGCGCCCGATCGCCGTCGGATGGATGAACGGCCGCAGCCGGGCGTATGAGGTCACGATGCCCCGTGCCGCGCCGCGCACCGCCCTTGCCATCGGCTTCAACGACAAGTGCGACGTGGTGGTCGCGACCGTCGTCGCCGACGACGTGCCGGCGGCCGAGCGCGCCGCTCTGGCCTTCCTCAACGGCGACCTCGTCCGCCGTTGGGTCGAGAAGGAGCTCGGGCTGTAATGAAATCCGCTGTTCTGGTCTTTCCCGGCATCAACCGCGAGCGCGACATGGCGCGCGCGCTCAAGCTCATTTCGGGGCGCGCGCCGGCGATGGTCTGGCACGCCGACACCACATTGCCCGCCGGCACCGATCTCGTCGTGCTGCCCGGAGGCTTTTCCTATGGCGATTATCTGCGTTGCGGCGCGATCGCCGCGCGCGCGCCGATCATGGACGCAGTGCGCGCGCATGCCGGGCGCGGCGGGCTGGTCCTCGGCGTCTGCAACGGTTTTCAGATCCTGTGCGAGGCCGGGCTCCTGCCCGGCGTGCTGATGCGCAATGCGGCGCTGAAATTCATCTGCCGCGACGTCTATCTGCGCGTGGAGCGCTCCGACACGCCGTTCACCCGCGGCTACAATGCCGGCCAGGTGATCCGCGTGCCGGTCGCGCACGGCGAGGGCAATTACATCGCCGACACGGAGACGATCGCGCGGCTCGAGGGCGAAGGGAGGGTGCTGTTCCGTTACGCCGCCCCCGACGGCACGCTCGATCCGGCCTGGAACGTCAATGGCGCCACCAACGCCATCGCCGGCGTGCTCAACGATCAACGCAATGTGCTCGGCCTGATGCCGCACCCCGAGAACCATGTGGAGGCGGTGATGGGGCCGACCGACGGCCGCGGCCTGTTCGCGGGGCTCACCGATCACTTCAAACAGGCCGCATAGCTGATCAACGCCGGAGCGCCTGCGCGTGCCTCAATACCGGGCGTCATGCCTGCTTCATTTGCGCGCATGATGCTGTGGAACTCACATTGTGGTGGATTGCCGGCCGCGGCCGGCAATGACATTTAGGCCCTATGGCAAGAACATCCAAAACGCCGCCGCGAGCGACCAAGCAACCGGCGGCGCGGAAGGCGCCGCCGAGCAGCGCCAAGGGCGCGAAAATCACCCCTGAACTGGTCGCGGCGCACGGCCTCAAGCCGGACGAGTATCAGCGCGTGCTCGATCTCATCGGCCGCGAACCCTCGATCACCGAGCTCGGCATTTTCTCGGCGATGTGGAACGAGCATTGCTCGTACAAGTCCTCGAAGATTCATCTCCGCACCCTGCCGACGCAGGCGCCGTGGGTGATCCAGGGCCCGGGCGAAAATGCGGGCGTGATCGATATTGGCGACGGGCTTGCGGTCGTGTTCAAGATGGAGAGCCACAACCATCCGAGCTACATCGAGCCCTATCAGGGCGCGGCCACCGGCGTGGGCGGCATCTTGCGCGACGTCTTCACCATGGGCGCGCGTCCGATCGCCTGCCTCAACGCGCTCTCCTTCGGTGCGCCGGCCCACGCCCGGACACGCCATATCGTTTCGGGGGTGGTCGCCGGCATCGGCGGCTACGGCAATTCCTTCGGTGTGCCGACCGTCGGCGGCTCGGTGCGTTTTCACACCCGCTACGACGGCAACTGCCTGGTGAACGCGATGGCGGTGGGCCTCGCGCCGAGCGACAAGATTTTTTATGCCGCGGCTTCCGGCGTCGGCATGCCCATCGTCTATCTCGGCTCCAAGACCGGTCGCGACGGCATCCACGGTGCCACCATGGCGTCGGCCGAGTTTGGCGAGGGCACCGAGGAAAAGCGTCCGACCGTGCAGGTCGGCGATCCGTTTGCCGAAAAACTCCTGCTCGAGGCCTGCCTCGAAATCATGGCGAATGACTGCGTCATCGCCATTCAGGACATGGGGGCGGCGGGGCTCACCTGCTCGGCGGTCGAGATGGGCGCGAAGGGCGATCTCGGCGTGACGCTCGATCTTGACCGCGTGCCTTGCCGCGAGACCGGAATGAGCGCCTACGAGATGATGCTCTCGGAAAGCCAGGAGCGCATGCTCATGGTGCTCAAGCCGGAGAAGGAACAGGAGGCAGAGGCGATCTTCCGAAAATGGGGCCTCGACTTTGCCGTGGTCGGCGAAACCACGCCGACCACGCGCTTCATCGTGCGTCACCGCGGCGAGGTCGTGGCCGACCTGCCGATCAAGGAGCTCGGCGACGAGGCGCCGGTCTACGACCGCCCGCATGCGGACACGCCGAAGCCGGCGATGCTAAAGGCCGCCGACGTGGCGCCGCCGATGGCGACGGCGGACGCCTTGCTGCGGCTGATCGGCTCTCCCGATCTCTGCTCCAAGCGTTGGGTCTGGGAGCAGTACGATCATGTCATCCTCGGCAACACCGTGCAGCGGCCGGGCGGCGACGCCGCGGTGGTTCGCGTTGTGGAGGGCCCCAAGGCGCTCGCGCTGACGTGCGACGTGACCCCGCGGTACTGCGAGGCCGATCCGTTCGAAGGCGGCAAGCAGGCAGTGGCGGAGGCCTGGCGCAATCTCGTGGCCGTGGGGGCGCGTCCGCTGGCCGTCACCGACAATCTCAATTTCGGCAATCCGGAACGGCCGGAGATCATGGGGCAGCTGGTGGGTGCGATTCGCGGGATCGCCGAGGCCTGCATGCAGCTCGAATTCCCGGTCGTGTCGGGCAATGTCTCGCTCTACAACGAGACCAATGGCCGCGCGATCCTGCCCACACCCACGATCGGCGGGGTGGGCCTGATCGAGGATTTCACCAAGGCGGCGACGCTCGCCTTCAAGGCTGCGGACGAAGCCATTTTGCTCATCGGCGAGACCAAAGGCTGGCTTGGACAGTCGCTGTACCTGCGCGAGATCTGCGAGCGCGAAGACGGCGCGCCGCCGCCGGTCGACCTGGCGGCTGAGCGCGCGGCCGGCGATCTCGTCCGCGCGCTCATTGCCGAAGGCATCGCCACGGCGGTCCATGATGTCTCCGACGGCGGCCTCCTCGTCGCCGTTGCCGAGATGGCGATGGCGTCAGGCATCGGCGCTGAGCTCAATCGCGCACCGCTCGCCGCGCACGCTTTCTGGTTCGGCGAAGATCAGGGGCGCTACGTCGTCACGGTTGACGCCGGCGTCGCCGAAAAGGTGATGATGCGCGCCCGCGCCGCCGGCATATCCGCGCGGCAGATCGGCCTCACCGGCGGCGATGCATTGACGCTGCAGGACGAGCGCCCCATTCTGGTCGCAAAGCTGCGCGAGCGCTTCGAGGGCTGGTTGCCCCGCTACATGGCGGGCGGTCCGGCCTGATGCGTTGAGTGGCTTTCGACGCGGGCGCCAACGACGCCACGCCGAAGTCCTTGCGTTAGTGGCGTTTGTACGCCGAACCGGGCCGACCTCGCCTGAGACGCATGGGAGATTGCTATGGCAATGGACGCGAGCGAGATCGAGCGGCTGATCAGGGCGCGTATCCCGGATGCCCAGGTAACGATTCGCGACCTGGCGGGGGACGGCGACCACTACGCCGCGACCGTGCTGGCCGAATCGTTCCGCGGCAAGTCGCGGGTGCAGCAACACCAGATCGTGTACGAGGCGCTCAAGGGGGAAATGGGCGGCAAACTGCACGCGCTCGCCCTGCAGACCGGCACGCCCGAGCATTGACGCCCCGGCGTCAATGGCGGCCGTTTCCGCATCGGTGAAAAAGTGACCAGACGGAGGCCCTAGGCCCTTGGGCTCGGGCGGGTGCTACGCTACATATAGCCCGAATTGACGGGAGCGCCGCAGGCGCGCTCCGCCGACACACGAGGGTTCCAATGGCCATCGAGCAATTCATCGACAACGAGCTCAAGGGCAACGACGTGGTGCTGTTCATGAAAGGCACTCCGCAGTTCCCAATGTGCGGATTTTCCGGACAGGTGGTGCAGATCCTCGATCACCTCGGCGTGACCTACAAAGGCCTGAACGTGCTTGATTCGGACGATCTGCGCCAAGGCATCAAGTCCTATTCGAACTGGCCGACCATCCCACAGCTTTACGTCAAGGGCGAATTCGTCGGCGGCTGCGACATCATTCGCGAAATGTTTCAGGCCGGGGAATTGCAGGGCCTGTTGAAGGAAAAGGGCGTGACCGTGAAGGAGAGCGCCTCGGCCTGATTGGCCTGTTGGCGGCCGCGGCTCCGTTGCATGGGCGTCACGCCGCCAGCCGCGCCGCCCGCGCTCAAGGACCTTTCCACCCATTTCGCCTTTGGGCGGAATTGGGCAAGCTATTCCACCATCATCGACGATGCGCGCGTTGCGCAGGCCGAGGACGGGCTCGCACGTCTCCTGGGTAAGGAGGGGCTGGCCGGCAAATCCTTTCTCGACATCGGCTGCGGCTCGGGCTTGCACGCGGTTGCCGCGGCGCGGCTCGGTGCTGCACGCATCATGGCAGTCGATCTCGATCCCGTCGCGGTCGAAACCGCGCGGGCGGTGCTGCGCCAGCACGCGCCGCAAACTCCCGCCGAAGTTCGCCAGGTCAGCGTGTTCGAGCTCTCGCCGGAGACGTCAGGAACCTTCGATATCGTCTATTCCTGGGGCGTGCTGCACCATACCGGTGCGATGCACGAGGCGCTGCAGCGCGCGGCACAGATGGTGGCGCCCGGAGGCCACTTTGCGTTTGCGCTTTATCACCGCACCCGCATGTGCGGGTTCTGGCGGCGCGAGAAGCGCTGGTACGCCGCAGCGTCACCGCGGGCGCAGCGCACGGCGCGCGCGATCTATACCGCGTTGATGCGGCTGCGGTTCGCCCTGACCGGCGGCGACTTTCGCGCTTACGTCGCGAACTATCAAAGCCAGCGCGGCATGGAGTTCGGCCACGACGTGCACGACTGGATGGGCGGATACCCCTACGAATCGATCTCGGCGCCGGAAGTCGAGACCTTCATGCGGCGTATCGGCTCTGCTCATGTCCGCAGCTTCACCAGCCCGTTGACCATCGGCTTGTTTGGCTCCGGCTGCGACGAATACGTCTATCGCAGGTAGCCTGACCGACCCGTCCCGGGTGTTAGCCGCCAGGCGGCAGCGAAGCGGACGGCTTGCTAGTCGCAGGCGATTTGTCCCGCCGCGATTTTGCAGGCGAACAGCTTCGCGCTGCTGGTATCGCGGAAGGTGGCGGCCCAGCCGTTGCCGCCCGCCGCGGGTTCGAGCATCGCGAAGCCGAAGCGGTGGTCGGAACGGCCATAGGCCACCCGCCTGCCTGCGATCGTCTCGCCGGTGAGATTGGTCTTGATCTTGCCGGCGAGCAGCGTGCCACCGGTGCCCAGCACGAATTGCGGGCTGCGCTTGTCGGCAAAGCTCAAGACCTCCACCACGTGGATATGGCCGGCGAGCGCGAGCGCCATGCCCTCGGGCAGGTTGCCGCTCCAGTTCGCCAGCGCTTCCTGCAAGGTGGCATTGAGGATGCGGCGCCGCGGTCCGAAGCCCCAGACTGGGCGGTGGGTGAGCAGCCATGTGCCTGATTTGGGCTTCATCGCCGCGAATTGCGCCGCATAGGGAGCAGGATCGCACGGGCAAACGTCGGCGGCATTGCTCGAGTCGAGGACGATGAAGGATTGCTCCCCCAGCGTCACCGTGAACTGCGGGATCAAATCGACGCAGGGCGGCGGAGACTGTGCCGGCGTCGTCCGTGCCGGCGTGGGATCGAGCAGGCGAAAATAGCCCGGGCCGGCACGGCGGCAGCTCTCGTGATTGCCGCGCACGACGATCCACGGCGCCGCGCGCAGTGCCGGCGCGGCGGGCGCGAAGAAGTCCGCCTTCCAGGTTGGCCAATCGTCGCCGTAGGGGCTACGCGCGCAGCCGGCGTCGCCGGCCGGGCAGGCGCTCTCGCGATAGAGGTAGTCGCCGACATGGATGACGAGGTCGGGCTTGGCGTCCGCGACGCTCTGGGCCACCTGTGCGAATGGCCAGAGCGCGGGATTGTTGCAATCCTGGAATTTGCCGCGAGCGTCATCGTCGTCGGTGTCGCCCTCCTTCGCCGTCGTCTTGGCGGACTTGAGGTGACAGCCGGTGTCGCCGAAAGCGGCGATCGCCTTCAAGGCGGGCCTGGGAACGGGGAGGGGCGAATTCTCGAGGCTGGCCGAGCGGGCGCCCGCCGGAATCATTCGCTCGCAGACGAGAACCGGGAAGGCGGCGTCGGGCAGGGCGCGAACGCTCATTGGCTGCTGTGCCCCGTCGATGCTGATCGCCGGGCACTCGTTCGCCTGCGCGAGCACCGCGCGTGCCACCGCACCCTGCGGACCGAGCACGACATAGGCCGCTTCGAGCCTGGGAGACTGTGCGTCGGCGGTCCGTGGCGCGCAGAGGGCGGCAAGCGCCAACGCCGAAGCCGCGAGCCTGCACCCCAATCGGGCCGTTCGCGCCGGGACCATGCGACGTGTCTCCTGTTCACGCTTGATGGGGGTTCCGAAGGGGGCACGCGGGGCGATCGGTGTATTGCTTTGGCAGCCTATCATGGGGCTCGACGGGTGCCCATCAAACGCAAGACGGCCGCCCCCAAGGGGGCGGCCGCCTTTACGCGGGTGCATGAATCGAACGTTCAGCGCGAATAGAACTCGACCACCAGATGCGGCTCCATCTGCACGGGGTAGGGCACCTCGGTGATCGCCGGGATGCGCGTGAGCTTCGCCGTCATCTTGGAATGGTCGACCTCGATGTAGTCCGGCACGTCACGTTCGCCGAGACCGGTCGCTTCCAGGACCAGCGCAAGCTGCTTCGACTTGTCCTTGACCTCGATGACGTCGCCGACCTTGACGCGGTAGCTCGCGATGGTCACGCGCTGGCCATTCACCTTGACGTGGCCGTGGTTGACGAACTGGCGCGCGGCAAACACCGTGGGCACGAATTTCGCCCGGTAAATCAGGGCGTCGAGCCGCCGCTCGAGCAGGCCGATCATGTGGGCGCCGGAATCGCCCTTCATGCGAATGGCTTCGGCGTAGATGCCGCGGAATTGCCGTTCGGAAATGTTGCCGTAATAGCCGCGCAGCTTCTGCTTGGCGCGCAACTGCACGCCATAGTCGGAGAGCTTACCCTTGCGGCGCTGGCCGTGCTGGCCGGGCCCGTATTCGCGGCGGTTGACGGGGCTCTTCGGGCGGCCCCACACGTTCTGGCCCATGCGGCGGTCGATCTTGTACTTCGCCTCGTGGCGCTTGGTCATCGCGTCCTCATGTGATTGCGTTTTCGAGGATCGCGCCCTCCTCTGTCCCGGCTTTGCCGGAACCGACAGGTTTTGGCCGAAGCGTCGGGCAAAACCGCGGGTCGCGAAACGCTGCGCGGGCCCGAAAGCCCGCGTCGCGCGCGGTTTCTAGGGGGAAAGCGGGATCAAGTCAAACCCGCTCAAGTGATCAAACCGGCCCCAGGGCCAGCGGCCTATACCGCTTCCTGGTAGACGTCGATTTCGACCGATCCTGGAAAAAACGAGCGCCAGGTCCGCAAATAGGCCTGTACCTGCGGGTCGCTCGCAACGCGCTGGCGGTTGAGCTCGATAACCTCGTGGGTGTCGTATTCGATCTCATGGATGAACCGGGCCGGGTCGTCCACGTTCTGCAGCAGGCGCATTCGCCGCCCCCCGAACGCCTCGTAGAACGGCGCCGCCGATCGCAACAGCGATGCCAGCTGGCTGGAATTCGCCGCCGGCAGGGTGAACTTGAATTGCACGGTCCGTCGGACGGTCTGAGTTTCGTTTGCCATCGTTTGCGCCCCCGTCGCAGGAATCCCATCGGACTTGGCCGATCTGCAATGCTAGAGCGGTTTGTGTTCCGTTGAAATCGGAAACCGCGTAGCCGACTCAGCCGCCGATGCCGAAACGCGCCAGCGCGGCTTCGAGCGTGACGGAGGGCGGGCGGCCGGACGTGAAGATGATTCGCGCCGGGGCGGGGGCGTCGCCACTCACCTTGGGCCCGCTCAGATCGGTCACCCGCCGGGCGATCGCCGGTGCCGGATCGATGAAGGCCACCGGCCATGGTGCGAGCCGCTCAAGACGGCCGAGCAGCAAAGGATAATGCGTGCAGGCGAGCACGACCGTGTCGGTGCGCCGCCCATCCGCATCGACGAAACAGGGGGTAATTTCCTGCGCGATCAACGGATCCGCGACCGGAGCGCCTTGCAGCTCCGCCTCCGCGAACGCCGCGAGCCGTGCCGATCCCACGAGCGCCACGTCGGCACCATTGGCGAAGTCGCGGATCAGCGCGCGGGTGTATTCGCGACTGACCGTCGCCTCGGTGCCGAGTACCGTCACCCGCTTGGTGACGGACTGCGCGCAGGCCGGCTTGATCGCCGGCACCGTGCCGACGAAGGGAACGGAGAACCGTGCGCGCAGATGGGGGAGGACCAGGGTGGAGGCGGTGTTGCAGGCGATGACAATGAGATCAGGACGATGCGCCTCGATCAGGTCGCCCATGAGGGTCACCACACGTGTGACCAGCTCCGCTTCGCCATGGCCGCCGTAGGGAAAGAAGGCATCGTCGGCAGCGTAGACGTAGCGGGCGTCGGGGCGCGCCTTGAGGACCTCGCGAAACACGGTGAGGCCCCCGAGCCCGGAATCGAACACGAGAATGGTCGGTGCAACAGCCACGGCGCACATTTGGTACGAAAAGAATGGCCGCCCGGCAACGCCGGAAGAATGGCGGTGCGGTCCGCAAGCGTCCCATCAACCGATTGATCGCTCACGCGGTTGCCGCACGACCGCCGAGGCTTTTGCGCAAGGTCCGTTCAGGGGCCTTCCACAACCAGTAAGCGCAGCCGCGCTAGGTGCGGCGCCGTTGACGGCAGAAAAGGTGCTCACTAGGCTCGCTCGGCCGCTAATCGAAGAGAACGGGGGCCGCCGTGGCTGTCTTTCGACCCATCGTGTGCTCATTGCTGGTCCTGCTCGGCGTTCTCGCGTCTGCGCTGGCAGCGACCGCGCAGGAGAAGATTCGGCTCGGCCTGCTGCCGTTCTCGGAGTCGCTCGGCGCGGTGATCGCCGAGCGCCAGGGGTTCTTCAAGGCCGAGGGTCTCGACGTCGAGGTCACTAAGTTCGAGAGCGGTGCCCTTGCCGTGCCGGTGCTGCAGTCGGGCCGCATCGACATCGCATTCAGCAACACGGTCTCGACTTTGCAGGCGATCGAGCAAGGGCTCGATGCGATCCTGCTTGCGCCCGGCGCGGTGGTGCGCAGTTCGCCCCCGGACACGACCACGGCGCTCATCGTGCGCAAGGGCGCTGTGAGCACGCTCAAGGACCTCGAAGGCAAACGGGTGGCGGTGAACGTGATCAACAGCTCCGCGTGGCTGCACGCGGTCGCCGCACTCGAGAAGCACGGCGTGGACCGGACCAAGGTGCGGTTCACCGAAGTACCGTTTCCGCAGATGAACGATCCGCTGTTGAATGGCCAGCTCGATGCGGTGGTGCAGGTGGAGCCATTCCGCTCGGCGCTGATGGCGACCGACAAGGCGGAGATCGTGAGTTGGACCTATGTCGAGACCGCTCCCAACTCGGATATCACGCAGTACATCGCGCTCGCGCCGTGGGTTGAAAAGAACCGCGCGACGGCGGAAAAGTTCGCGCGGGCGGTGATCAAGGGGGCGCAGTTCGCCAATGCCAACGAGGCCGCCACCCGCGACATCAATCAGCAGTTCACCGGCCTCAACCCCGCGCTGAAGGACAAAGTGCTGCTGCCGCGGCTCGGGACGGCGGTGAATGTCGGCGAGACCACGCGCACGATGGAGCTGATGCGAAAGTATGGGCTGCTCAAGACGCCGATCGACATTTCACGGCGAGTGCTGATGGTTCCCTGAGCGTATCGTCGATGACGGACCCGGCCCGGTCGTTCCTGCGGATTCGCGGCCTGTGCAAGGCCTTCGCGGCGCCGGGCGGTACGACGGTCGCGCTAAATGGCGTCGATCTCGACATCGAGCGCGGCAGCTTCGTGTCCATCGTCGGCCCCTCCGGATGCGGCAAGTCGACCCTGTTGCAGATCATGGCCGGCCTCGTCGCTCCCACGTCGGGTGCCGTGTTCCTCGACGACCGGAAGGTGGAGACGCCTCCGCCGAGTGTCATCTACGTCTTTCAGCAGTACACGCGTTCGCTCTTCCCCTGGAAGACGGTGGAGCGCAACGTGGCGTTCGGATTGGAGAGCCGCGAGTCGCTGTCGCGGCAGGCGATCGCCGCGCGCACGCAGGAGCTCATCGGTCTGGTGAAGCTGACCGGCTTCGAGCAGCACTATCCATGGCAACTCTCGGGCGGCATGCAGCAGCGCGTGGCGATTGCACGCGCGCTTGCCTGCCGTCCCGCTGTGCTGCTGATGGACGAACCGTTCAGCGCGGTCGACGCGCTCACGCGGGTCGGCCTGCAGGAGCTCGTCCGCTCGCTGTGGCGGGAGCTCGGCCTCACCGTCGTCTTCGTCACCCATGACGTCGACGAAGGGGTCTATCTCTCCACCCGCGTCGTGGCGCTGACCCGCGCACCCGGGGCGGTGGCGGCCGACCTGCCGATCGAGCTGCCGCACCCGCGCAACCAGATCACCACCCGCGAACTGCCGCAGTATCTCGACTACCGGGGGCGGCTGCTGGCGCAGCTCTTCGCCGACGAAGGGCTGGTCGCGGCGGAGCCCGCGTGAGCGATACATTGGGCACCGAGCGCGCGGCGCTCGCCGCCCCGGCGGGCAAGCCAACCCGCCGGCGGGCGGCGCTGTGGGAGAGCCGCTGGCTCGGCGTAGGGTTCATTGCGGCCCTGCTCGTGCTGTGGGAGATCGCCGCGGCGAGCGGCATGATGCCGGCCATGAGCTTCCCGCGCATGAGTGCCATTCTTGTGACCTGGTGGGACCTCATCATCTCGGGCGAGCTCCCCGGCGAACTGGTGCCCAGTCTCTGGCGGATGTTCGCGGGCTATTTCATCGGCGTTGCACTCGGCGTCCTCGTCGGGCTGCTCATGGGCTACGTGCGCTTCTTCTACACCCTGCTCGAGCCTATCACCGAGGTGCTGCGCCCGATCCCCAGTCCGGCCTACCTTCCGATCGTCATCCTCTTCCTCGGCATCGACGATCAGATGAAGATATTCATGATCGCGTTCGCTTCGTTCTTTCCCGTACTGCTCAATACCTATAGCGGCGTGCGCAGCGTCGACCCGGTTCAACTGCAGACCGCGCGCACCTTCGGCGTGGCAGGCTGGAAGCTCCTGTGGCAGATCGTGCTGCCTGCATCGTCGCCCTACATCTTCACCGGCATGCGCGTGAGCCTCGCGGTCGCGCTCATCGTCATGGTGATCAGCGAGATGGTGGCGGCTTCGAGCGGCATCGGCTACTTCATCTTGAGCGCGCAACGCGGCTTCAAGATCCGCGAGATGTTCGCGGGCGTGCTGACGCTGGCGGCGCTGGGCTACGTTCTCAATCGGCTGTTCCTGGCGATCGAGAACCGGGTGCTGGCCTGGCACTACGGCTACACGCAGCAGCAGCGCAATTAGCAACGTGTGAACAGAGGCCAACCGCCATGGCGCGCATCGTCGATCTCACGCTCCCCGTGGTCAGCGGGATGGCGGGTATCCCGAAGATTCCATTGTACGAGCAATACCCGGTGAAGGTGCAGGCGGTCACCATCGTGGACGATGACCAGCGCGCGCGTCTCGCGCGGGAAGGCGTCGACGTCCTCGCGGATGCGCCCGCCGTTGGCCACATGGATACCGTGCTGAGCTTGAACACCCATATCGGCACGCATATCGACGCGCCCCGCCACTTTCTTGCGGATGGCGCCGCGGTGGACGAGCTACCGCTCGATCGGCTGGTGATGCGTGACGCCGTGGTGCTCGATGTCAGCGGCAAGCCCGCCGGCGCCGGCGTCACTGGCGACGACCTCGAGCGCACCGGCGTCGTGCCTGCGCCGGGCCAGATCGCGGTGATCAAGACGCTGTGGACCGACCGCGCCTGGGGCAAGCCCGAATTCTGGAACGACACGATCCATCTCGAACCGAGCGTGAGCGAGTGGACCACCGCCCGCGGCGTCGCGGCGGTCGCCATGGACTGCTTCCCGGAGAAGCCGTTCTGGCGCATGACGCTGCTGCCGGCCGAGCGCGGCGCCAATCACAAGCGATGGCTCAAGGCTGGCATCCCGATGATCCAGCTGCTCACCAATCTCGGGAGCATCGGCGGGCGCTTCAAGCTGGTGGCGCTGCCGCTGCGGCTGCGCGGCATGGATGGCGGGCCTGCCCGCGTGGTGGGCGTCGAGGAGTGACCGGGAGGATCGCGCCGTCGTGCAGCGAGGGCGGGTCAGCTTTCTCTGCCAGGCACGAATCGGATCGAGAACGTGTCGCCGGCGCTCGTGATCGCGCCGACATGCGGGGCGCCGAAATGCACGGGGAAGAGCAGGGCGCTGTGCTCGGCGCAGTGCTCCAGGACCCGGCGGCGCGTGCCGCGCGCCTCCTCCGGGAGTTCGCAGAAGCGCGAGTTCCAGTGCGGCGCGTAAACCTGCAGCGGATGGTGCAGGGCGTCGCCGCAGAAAAGCGCGCGCTCGCCCCGGTCGACAAGCTTGAGGATGACGTGCCCCGGCGTGTGCCCGGGCGCAGGCTCGACCAGCATGGCGTCGTCGATGGCGTGCATGCCGTCGAGCAGGACCGCCTGGCCGGCTTCGATCACCGGCAGCACGCTGTCGCGATAGGCGCGGCCGCGCTGCGGGTCGGCATCCGCCACCGGGTTCCGCCGCGGATCGCCGTACGCGTTCTCCGCACGTGAGAACAGGTATTTGGCGTTCGGAAACGTCGGCACCCAGCGTCCATCACGCAGCATCGTATTCCAGCCGACATGATCGGCGTGGAGATGGGTGCAGAGCACGATGTCGATGTCTTCGGGCGCAGCGCCAGCCTCGCGCAGGCGTGCGAGATAAGGCGTGTCGCGCTGATGGAACCGCGCCAGTCCGGGCCGCTCCTTGTGGTTGCCGCCGCAGCAGTCGAGCAGGATGGTGTGCCGACCGGTGCGGATGAGCCACGAGTGCACGCTGGTGACGAGCCGGTCGTGCTCCGGCGAGTAGTGATGCGGGAGCAGCCACGGCAGGTGCTGCTGGAGCAGGTTGCGCTCGAAACCGTCGAGATATTGCTCGGGCGGGAAGCTTGCGAATCCGATCTGCTCCTCCACGCGCGTGACGTTCACCGCGCCGATCGTCCAGGTCGCCACTACCGACGCCTCCCTGTTGCTCGTGCGCACGCGCGCGTGCGCGTGACGGCCAGCCGATCTTTGGCATCTTAAGGAAGCGACCCCGCGGGCCGCAACGTTGACAGGCGGCACGGCCCGCTCGATAGTTCATGTCCACATTCTCCCCCACGAGCGCGACGTCGTGCCGACCATCCAGGCGAATGGCTGCGATTTCTACTACGAGCTCGAGGGCGATGGGTCGGACCTTGTCTTCGTCCACGGCGAGATCCACGGGCTCGAATACTGGGAACACCAGATCCCGGAATTTGCGCGCGATCACCGCTGCTTCGCTTACAACCGGCGCGGGCACGCGAAGACGGGGGCAACGAACTACGGCTTTTCACTCGTCAATCAGACGCGCGATCTCGCGCAGCTGATCGATCACTTCGGCATGGAGCGGCCGGTGATCATTGCCGTCGCGTTCGGCACCACGATTGCCGCCAACTACGCCATTCAGTACCCCGACCGCGTGAGGGGCGTGGTGCTCGCCGCGTGGAGCGAGATGCACGACGCGATACAGTATTTTCAACGCTGGGAAAAATACAACGAGCGCGCGGCGGACGTGCTCGAAAAGCGGGGCAGGGACGCGCTGATCTCGCTGTTGCGCGACGAGGGCGGCAAGACCATCTACCGCGTCATCCCGGTCGACTCGCCGCTGCGCGAGAAGGTGGTGCAGATGTTCGCGAGCCATCCTCTCGAAGAATATCGCCACGGAATGCTGGAGTTCGGCTCCTCGGTGCCCGATCTCGTCCCGGCCTTTCGTCGGCTCGATCTGCCGGTGCTCGGCATCTGCGGCG
>Ga0114129_10003346_pt1 | contig 22523 bp, 20 predicted proteins | sample RhiMetdeltSRZDD1_FD_80071 | JGI IMG/M metagenome (GOLD analysis project Ga0114129, IMG submission 80071) | Populus rhizosphere microbial communities from Tennessee, USA - Rhizosphere MetaG P. deltoides SRZDD1 (version 2) (version 2) | ecosystem: Host-associated > Plants > Roots > Rhizosphere >... | reverse complement strand
TACCTGGCCATTTTGGGCAGGAAAAAGACCGCGTAGTATGCGGCCTACACAATCAAGTGTCAACTTTGTGAAAAGAAGATCAGATTTTGTCGGATTAGTCACAAAAAGTCGTTGACTCCGTTTTCCACAGGTGTATAATTCCACGCGTTGAGGGTGGGGCTGGCGCCCAAAAGTCGGCCGGTCGAAAGACACCATCCAATGCAAAATTGACAGTGCCCGCCAGTGCCAGCTCGGCCGCCGATCGCGCCCCCCGCAGTCGCTACCTTCGAGCTGGCACAGCTTTTTTCGGGCCTTTCTCATACCTTCGTCGCTTTCCCAAACTTACTTCGTCTTAATTCCTACAAATTCGATAATCCGGCCCGCTCGAAAAGGAGCTGTGCCTCGCTCCCCGCTTGCGCCATCACCGACGCCTCATCAAGGGTGCACAGTTCTCGATCCTTCATCAGCAGCCGCCCGCCAACGATTACCGTTTGAACGTCGGAAGCTTCGGCCGCGTAGACGAGTGCTGAAACAAAATCTCGGCTCGGCACGCTATGCAATACCCGCAATCGAACAACACTGACGTCTGCGGATTTCCCTACTTCAAGAGTACCAATCTCTTTATCTAAGCCGAGTGCTCGCGCTCCGTCGATTGTCGCCATTCTTAAAACGCGTTCCGCCGGAAGAACCTCAGGCCCACCAAGGACCTTTTGCAAAAGCGCAGCAGAACGCATCTCGGTGAACATGTCGAGGCGATTGTTGCAAGCGGCGCCATCTGCACCCAGCGAGACTGAGATGCCACGGGCCAACATCTTCGCAATCGGCGCTATTCCTGAGCCCAGTTTTAGATTCGAGGAAGGACAATGAACCACATTTGTTTGAGTTCGAGCCAGCAGTTCGATTTCTTGCGGCCTCACGTGCACACAGTGAGCCAGCGCGACCTGCCTGCCACTTAGACCAAGCGAATCAAGGTAGAGTATGTTGCTTAGACCAGTTTCGCGCTCGACCATCGCGCATTCATTCAGATTCTCGGATGCATGAGTGTGTATGAGGACTTGATGTTCGCGCGCCAAATGGGCCACTTCCGAAAGCAACTCGGCCGTACAACTAACTGCAAATCTTGGTGCAAAACAATATCGAATCAACCCATTCGAACTACCATGCCATCTCTTGAGTAGATCCAGAGAATCTCTGATCGAGTCAGCGGTGTTCTCTCGCAAGCCGGCAGGCACTTCGTCGCCCTTGTCCATCATGCATTTGCCGATGGTCGCCCTGAACCCGCTCTCAGCAACGACCTGGAAAACTGCCTCCGTGTGATTGACAGTTTCCATAGTCAAGGCGCAAGTTGTGCCGCCCTTAATCAACTCAGCGATGGCCAATCGAGCAGCAGCAGCAATCGATTCGCGTGTGTGAGCTGCCTCCATCGGCCATATGCGCTTCTTCAACCAATCAATTAACGAAAGATCGTCGGCCGCGCCCCGAAACAGAGTCTGACAGAGATGTAGGTGGGTTTGGACGAAGCCGGGAAGAACTGCGCAGCCTGATGCATCGATTATGGTCTCAGCACCTTCTAGTTGGTCACCGATTCCGGCAATGCGCCCATCCTCAATGAGTAGATCCCCAGTGAATACGCTGTTTTGTGAATTTAGCGTCACTAGAGTGCCGTTCTTTATGAGCAGAGAATCCGCCATTGATTGCCAACCCTACGCTTGCGTACACAGGTCACGGGTTTGTGGTAAACATGATTTTACAGCAGCGAGAACTGAGCTAGACAATTCTTTCGCAAGGTTATCGTATGTAAGCAGTAACCATCCATAGTAATTGTGCCTGTTCTAATACGCACAGCCTTCAGCCAAACACTCGAATCGCTTAGGTGTGTACCGGCTGAGTGCAAACAGAAATACCTACCAAGGAAGGGATTAAGGTCATGACCAAACTATCAAGAGCACTGGGTGCGGCAATGCTCTGTCTAGGACTCCTCGTATCAGCCAATGTGTTGGCGAATCAGGATCCTATGGCACAGCCAGCCAAAGAAAAACAGAAAAAGCCCGACATGGTTACTATCAGTGGAACCGTTTCCGCTATAAGTGACTCGTCGCTAACGATAGTAGATAGCGACAAGAAGGAACACACCATCGCTATAACTGGCGATACCAAGGTAACAAAAGCCGGCAAGGACGCCGCCCTTACCGATGTAAAAGCCAATGACAGTGTCGTCGTAGAAGCAAAGAAAGGCAGCGGTGACACATGGACCGCGGTTAAGATTCTAGTGTCTTAAAGCGGTTAAAGGTCGATCGAGGCAAACCCTCGATTTCCGGCTTGGTGAGGCGAACGAGGAGTGGAAGACATTTTTTCACTCCTCGTTTTTTGTGCAGTTACTTTGTCGATTTACCGGCGGTGGCCGAGGCTTCCTTTAAATCTGGCGCTGCGGCTTTCACTGCTAATCCGAGTTTGAGTTTCACTTCGTTCTCGATCTTCGTTAATAACTCGGTGTTCTCCTTGAGCGACTGCTTGGCATTCTCGCGACCCTGACCCAGGCGTTCTCCTTTATATGAAAACCAGGCACCGCTCTTTTCAATTACTCGCTGCGCAGCTGCCAGATCAATTAAGTCGCCTTCGCGTGAGATGCCCTCACCATACATGATGTCAAACTCGCACTCGCGAAACGGAGGGGCCACCTTATTTTTTGCGACCTTCACTTTTGTGCGGTTCCCAACGACTCGGTCGCCATCCTTTATTGCGCCAATACGTCTGATATCCAGTCGCAGAGATGCGTAAAACTTGAGCGCGCGCCCACCAGTTGTCGTTTCGGGATTGCCGAACATGACACCGATCTTCTCACGAATCTGATTGATGAAGATGAAGCAGGTATTTGACTGCGACACAATCGCTGTCAATTTGCGCAAGGCCTGCGACATTAATCGCGCCTGAAGGCCTGGAAGCGCATCACCCATTTCACCATCTAGTTCCGCGCGAGGCACAAGCGCAGCAACCGAATCGACAACGATCACGTCCACCCCGTTCGACCGTACCAGCGCTTCGGCGATTTCCAGCGCCTGTTCGCCTGAGTCGGGCTGAGAAATCAACAGTTGATCGACATCGACGCCTAACTTGCCGGCATAGTCGGCATCCATGGCATGCTCAGCATCAATGTAAGCGGCAACGCCTCCTGCTTTTTGAGCTTCAGCAACGATGTGCAGCGCAAGCGTGGTTTTGCCAGAGCTCTCAGGACCGTAGATTTCCACAATCCGCCCCCGGGGTACGCCACCAACGCCTACCGCGGCATCAAGGCTCAATGAGGTAGTCGAGATTGCCGGCACATCCGAGATTTCGCGTTCCCCAAGCCGCATGATCGATCCTTTCCCAAACCTCTTTTCAATATTGGCAAGTGCTGCTTCTATAGCTTTACTGCGGTCAGTCATCATTCGATCGTCAGCCATAACATACATCGCTTTCTTCCGCTCCTTTTCTCGACCTTCATGGCCCTGCTTCCGTACAACGAGTGCCGAAAGTGTAGCACACAAACTCCGAGAATGGAACAGTGTTTCACGCTTGCAACAGCGGTAATTGTAGCCTGAGGGTGGTGTGCGAATTGATTGCGCGCCCCGGCAGCCCTCTCTGCTTGTCCGGTTCGGTGAGGCGGCGCGTCAACGTTCAAATCGCCGGATTATGATGACCGGCTCTCATCTTATTGGAACAGCTCTGCGACGGTTCGGCCCGTACGTTGTTCGGCCTGCTCGTAAAGAGCAGGAATACCACCTGAAGGTTCGTCTTTCGAGATGCGTTCGACTCGCCACATCGGGAAGAACAGATCGCCAACCCCAATGAACGGTTCGTCGTGAGTTACCGCACGCAGCCATTCGTCAAAAGAATTCAAGTCAATACCGCGCAAGAATACTCCAGCAAGATTGATTTCGTCGAGCACTCCCCAACATTTTTCTCTTGGAGAGTGGAGGATCACGATCACAGGCGTCCCTGCTTTCATTTTTGATCTTGGCTTTTCTTCATTCATAACCTGCTCGTAGATACCCCCTCAATCTGTGGTATTAGACTTTCCACGAATCTGACGACTTGCGGCACCAGATCCGGAGAGCGGCTCAGGCGTTCGATTTCGCCAACGATGGCCGATCCTACGACCGCCGCATCAGCATACTGCCAAGTTCGCAGCACTTGCTCGCTAGTCGATAAGCCAAAGCCCACCGCAATCGGAAGCTGTGAAAACTTTCTAATACGATGAACCAACTCTTCCGCCTCGCGGCTGATGTTTTGTTGTTGCCCGGTTACGCCTCGTCGTGAGACGGCGTAAATAAAGCCGCTGGCATGTTTCGCAATCAACGCCAGTCGCTCGTCAGTGGAGGTGGGCGCCACCAGAAAGATCATGTCGAGCGCTTTTGCGTGCAAAGATGCTGAAAGATCGCCTGCTTCTTCGGGAGTCAAGTCCGTCACAAGCACTCCATCAACCCCGGCCGCTGCCGCCTCGCTCACTAGACGATCGATACCAAATTGTAAAAGCGGATTGAAATAGCTAAACAGGATGATTGGTGTGTCAATAAGTGATCGCGCACTCGCCACCGTCTCCAAAATGCTGGCGATGTTGAAGTCGTGTCTGAGCGCCCTTTCCGATGCCCGCTGGATAACTGGACCGTCAGCCATTGGATCGCTGAACGGAACGCCTAGCTCGATCACCGTTGAGCCTGCGCGACCGAGCGCAACCAACAGTTGCCCCGTCGTCTGCATGTCCGGGTCACCTGCAGTAATAAACGGAATGAAGCCTTTTTGCTTCTCTTTCTTTATGCGCTCAAATGTCGCTGCAATTCGGCTCAATCCCTTAACGCTTCCTTAACGATATCAACGTCCTTATCGCCGCGCCCGGACAGATTAACAACAATAACTTTGTCCGCCCCTAAGCTGGGGGCAGTTTTCAATGCGTATGCGACAGCATGAGCCGATTCGAGCGCCGGAATTATCCCTTCCCGCTTCGAAAGAGTTTGGAATGCGTTGATTGCTTCTCGATCGGTTACCGAGGTGTATTGCACGCGACCTGAATCATGCAGGAAAGCATGTTCGGGTCCGACCGATGGATAGTCGAGTCCTGCTGAAACTGAATGCGTAGAAGCAATCTGCCCGTGCTGGTCCTGCAATACATAACTCTTCGTGCCTTGTAACACGCCGGGTCTACCTCCTCCACCTTCAGCGAACCGGGCAGCATGCTCTCCGAGGTTTTTGCCCGCTCCGCCTGCCTCGACGCCAATCATTCGCACCGACTCATCTCCCAAAAAGGGATGAAACATACCGATAGAATTCGAGCCGCCGCCGACGCAAGCGATGAGGAGGTCGGGTAAACGACCCTCAGCGGTCAGAATCTGTTCACGGGTTTCCTTTCCAATGACGCTCTGAAACGTGCGCACCATGACTGGATATGGATGTGGGCCCAAAGCGCTGCCAAGCAGATAGTATGTGTCCTCTACGTTCGTGACCCAGTCTCTTAAAGCTTCATTAATTGCATCTTTCAAGGTGCGTGAACCGGCATCTACTGACCTCACCTCGGCGCCAAGCAACTGCATGCGAAAGACATTCAATGCCTGGCGGCGCATGTCCTCTGCGCCCATGTAGATCACGCACTTCAATCCAAACAGTGCACAGACCGTGGCCGTTGCGACGCCGTGCTGACCTGCTCCAGTTTCAGCGATGATTCGCCGCTTGTTCATTCGCCGGGCCAAAAGAGCTTGTCCAAGTGAGTTGTTGATCTTGTGGGCGCCGGTATGCAGAAGATCTTCGCGCTTCAAATAGATTTTCGCGCCGCCTGAGTGTTCCGTAAGCCGACGGGCAAAAAACAACGGTGTGGGACGACCGGCATATTCGGCTAACAATGAACTGAATTCCCGCTGAAATTCGTTGTCTGCCTGCGAAGCATGGAAGGCGCGCGTCAGCTCTTCCAAAGGCGCCATCAACGTTTCCGGGACAAATCTTCCCCCGTATTCACCGAAGTGTCCGTGCTCATCTGGATGTCTTTTGGTGGAGATCATTCGTGATCTGGCTTAATTCGCGTGACGCCGTGTTTACTGGTGCGACAGCGACTCGATTCCGACCTTCATTCTTCGCCACATAAAGCGCGCGGTCACTCGCAGCATACAATGATCGATCTGAATTAGCGTGCGCGGGGCATGCTGCTACTCCGATGCTGACCGTAACCTGCCCAATGCCCTCGACGTGCCGCTCAGCAATCACGATTCGCAGGCGTTCGGCGGCGGCGAGCGCCTTTTCTGCTTCGATTCCGCCCAGGAGTAGAGCAAACTCTTCACCTCCCAGCCGAGCGGCCGTGTCTGTATCCCGCGACACTGTTTCCAGCAAATGACCGACGTGTTGGATTGCCGCATCACCGGCTGTGTGCCCGTACCGGTCGTTTATCGCCTTCAGGTAATCAATGTCGAGCGACAACAAAGCGCACGGTACACCGTAGCGGCGCCATCTTTCAATCTCTTTCGTCAAAGCTTTGCGAAAACGGCGGCGATTCGCTAATCCTGTAAGCGGATCTAAATCAGCATCGGCCTTCAGGCGCTCGATCCTCAGGCGGAGAGCAACGAGTTGTCGAACGCGATCTTTCAACAGATCAAGCTCGGCCGGCAATTGAAAATAGTCGAAGGCGCCGAGTTCAAATGCGCTGCGGCGTCGTTCGAGCGTGGATGACTCGCTTCCAGTGAGCACAAGCGGAAGATTGTCGTGATTCTGGCCCAAGGCTCGAGCTAGCTCAGCGTCAGTGAGCCCCTTTCGATTTGCGCTGGCAACCACAACGTGCGGACGCGAACGTTGTAGCGATACCAGAGCTGCAGCGCCGGTAGAAACGCCGACAACTTGAACGCCGATGGATTCAAGGGCATCGACTTGAAGCAAAGACTGCTCATCGGAGATTAGGAGAACACGACCTCGATCGCGCCCTTTCGTGGGATCTGGCACATTCCGTCGATCTTTTTCAGTCATATTTCGGGCCGCCGGACAAGGAGGACGCCGTAGTTGCTCGAAAAACGAGCTTCCAAATCAGAGGGCTGATTTTAGCGGGGCTGATTCAGGATAACTTGTCGGTGAGAAGAGTCAAGGTTTAACACGATGGGCTGCTTCGATAAATGCCCGCACCCGTTCAGCATCCTTTTTCCCGCCGCGGACCTCGAGTGAGCTGCATGCGTCCACTGCGTAAGGACGCACTTGTGTAATAGCCTCACCCACATTTTCAACGGTCAAACCACCAGCCAAAAATAGCCTCGGTACCAACTGCTGCACCGAGCGAGCAAGGGACCAATCCACTATGCGTCCAGTACCGCCACGCCACTGAGGATCAAAAGCATCGACCATGTGTGCAGTCACCGCGTATTTGAGGGTTGACTGCGGATTGAAGCCGGGCGCAACCGGAAAGACCTTTATCACATACCGGTGCGACAAACCGTTGGAAAACGCAGGAGATTCATCACCATGAAGCTGAATAGCTTTGACACCCGCTGCATTCGCGATGTTTTCAACGGCTTCGGGAGTTTCCTCATTGACGAATACACCTACCGTGAGGACATGAGGTGGTAGTTGCGCAATGATTGACTGCGCCGCGTGCGGCTCGATGTAACGGGAACTCGGCCTGTAGAAGTTGAAGCCCAGCGCGTCGGCGCCCGCACTGACTGCGCTCAACGCGTCCTCGAGATTGGTAATGCCGCAGATTTTTACGAGTGTCATTAATTAGAAAAGGCTATCCCGCCACACCAACTCCAAGAAGACCGCGCAGCGTGGCAGCAGGATCATCGGAACGCATTAGTGTTTCGCCGATCAGGAACCCTTTGTATCCCAATTCGCTGAGGCGTTTCAGATCGGCTGAACTCTCGATCCCGCTTTCGCTCACCAGGGTAACTCCCTTAGGCGCCCTGGCCGCGAGTTGTTCGGATGTTTCAATCGAGACTTTGAAGGTCCGCAGATCGCGATTGTTGACTCCAATGAGTTTTGCGCCCGAATCGACAGCTCGGTTCAGCTCTTCCAAAGTATGAACCTCAACCAGGGCGTCCATCTGTAGTTCTTCTTCGGCCACGCGTCTCAAATTCTTGAGATCAGCATCATCCACAGCAGCAACGATCAAGAGCACAGCATCGGCACCGGACGCAGCAGATTCGTAGACCTGATAGGATTCAAAGAAGAAATCCTTACGCAGCGCAGGAAGTGAAACAGCCATCCGCACCTCGCGCAAATCCTCGAGACTCCCCGAAAAATAGTCCTGCTCCGTTAGCACGGAGACCGCCTTTGCCCCCCCGGCCTGATAACTTCGCGCGAACTCCGCGGCATCCGCGTTGTCGCGGATTAAGCCTTTCGAAGGTGAGCGCCGCTTGAACTCTGCAATTATGCTGATGCCATCGGTTTGTAGCGCTTTTGCGAAGGAGCGAGGAGTTGCAATCTCTCTGCGCTTGAGCGCTTGTCGTTGGATGAGAGCGTCAGACAAAACTTCCCTTGCTGCTTCAACACGCGCGCGTTTGCGATCAATGATTTCCGTCAGCAGGTTGCTCATTACACTAGCCATTTGTGGCACGAATCAGCTCTTCGAGTTTTCTTTCAGCTGCGCCATCATCAATTGTTTTCTCGGCAAGGAGCGCGGCCGCGCGCAATTCATTCGCAACTCCGCCAACGAATAGAGCAGCTGCCGCATTCACAACGACTAGAGCGCGTGCTTCGTCGCGTCTCACGCCAGATAGTACTTCACGAATAATGCCGGCATTCGCTTTCGCGTCACCACCCCGCAAGTGGTCTACCGTACTCTTCCAAAGACCAAAATCGTCCGGCTGTAACGTGAAACTTTTGACCGCTCCATTTTTCGCTTCCGCAATCTTAGTAGAACCGGTGATCGTAATCTCATCCAGTCCGTCTTCGCCGTGTACAACCCAGGAGTGTTCGGTGCCCAACGCAGCGAGCACTTTCGCCAACAGTTCTACGAACTCTTCACGCCAAACGCCAACGACCTGACGCGGCGCGCCTGCCGGATTGCTCAGTGGGCCCAACAGATTGAAAACCGTGTGAACTCCCAACTGCCGGCGAACTGCTGCAACGCGCGCTGTCGCTCCATGATACAGGGGAGCAAACATAAAACAGATGCCGATCTCGTCTATGCAACGTGTCGAAGTTTCCGGTAGAGCTTCTACGTTCACGCCGAGAGCGGTCAGGACGTCGGCGCTTCCCGACTTGCTAGTTGCGGCGCGATTGCCATGCTTTGCAACAGGCAGCCCAGCCGCGGCGATTACAAACGTTGCCGCAGTTGAGACATTAAATGACTTCGCCTTGCTAGATCCTGTTCCTGCGGTATCAACAAAAGTCTTATGGCATGGATTGATTCGAACCGCTTGTGATCGCATTGCGTCGGCCATGCCTACCAGTTCATCAACTGTTTCGCCCTTGACTGCCAGCGCAATAAGTGACGCAGCAATTTGCGCGTCGGTCGCCTCGTTGTCCAACAGCGCATGCAACAGCTGTGACGCCTCGTCGCGAGTGAGATCTTCACGCCGTAGGAGCTTTGTTAGAAATGAGCGCAGCTGTTCGGACATGTAAACGCGTTAAGATCTCGTTTGAGCCACAAAAACGGACGCAAGCCGTCAGCTTGGCTTACAGTCGCAGGAAATTCTCCAATATTTGTTTGCCTGCCGGGGTCAGGACCGACTCGGGGTGGAACTGAACGCCTTCTACCTTCAATGTTTTGTGACGTACGCCCATGATGATGTCATCTTCAGTACTTGCCGAGACTTCCAACGTATCAGGTAGCGAGTCTCGGTCAACGATCAACGAGTGATACCGGCCGGCGAGGAAGCCATCCGTGATTCCGGAAAATATTGTTTTGCCATCGTGAAAAATCTGCGAGGCCTTCCCGTGCATCAAGTCCGGCGCACGCACCACGTTGCCTCCAAACACCTGCCCAATGACCTGGTGGCCGAGGCAAACTCCAAGGATAGGAATGCGACCGGCAAAGCGCTCTACGACGTTGAGCGAGATGCCGGCATCGGTCGGTGTTCCAGGTCCAGGTGAAATTACGATTCGTTCTGGTTTGAGTTTGCTTTCTATTTCCGCAGCCGTAGTTTCTTTATTTCGACGCACTTCCACTTTCTGGCCTAACTCGCCCAGGTACTGTACGAGGTTGTAGGTGAATGAATCGTAGTTGTCGATGACCAATAACATTCTTGATTTTGATTTTTGATTTCGGTTTTCGGTTTTTTCGTGTGACTTCGCGTGAATTCGTGGATCCATCCGCCGTCGTATAAAACACGATCCACGAAATCACACTAAATCACACCAAACATCACGAAAACTTTGACAACCTTACAATCCCTTCTGCGCTAGCTCAATCGCCTTGAACATTCCACGAGCCTTATTGACGGTCTCTGCGTACTCATGTTCAGGAACCGAATCGGCAACTATGCCGGCGCCCGCTTGCACAGTCGCAGTTCCGTCACGCAACTCGATAGTTCTAATTGCGATACACGAATCCAGGTTCCCAGCATAATCCATGTATAAGACTGCTCCGGCATAAACACCACGAGCTTCAGGTTCGAGTTCACGAATGATCTCCATCGCGCGAATTTTCGGGGCTCCCGTCACCGTGCCCGCGGGAAAGCATGCTGCTAACGCGTCAAAGCGATCGAGTCCATCACGCAAACGCGCGCGTAAACTCGTAACCAGGTGTTGCACGTGAGAATAGCGCTCAATTGACAGAAGATCGTCGACTTTAACTGAACCATAATCAGCAACTCGACCAAGATCGTTACGCCCCAAATCAACGAGCATCATGTGCTCCGCAACTTCCTTTTCATCTGTGCGCAAATCTTCACCGAGCATCCAATCTTCAGTTTCAGTAGCTCCGCGCTTCCGGGTTCCCGCGATTGGCCTGTAGTCTAATCGCTGACCTCGACAACGGACCAACATCTCTGGCGAAGCGCCAATAAGAGTCTCTTCACCTAGCCGCAGGAAAAACATGTAAGGCGACGGATTAAGTGTCCTTAGCGCCCGATAGATCTCGATGGGAGGGCAGCTAAACGACGTCGAAAACTTCTGCGACAACACGACCTGATAGCAGTCTCCAGCCGCGATATATTCCTTAATTCGCCGCACGGCATCTTCGAACGCTTGTCTGGTCCAGTTTGATTTGGGCGCCGAATCGCCAGTTTGCTCGGCTGGCTTAGTGGGTCGTTCTGGTGTGGCCAGCTGTCGCAGCTTGTCCTCCATCCTTTGTGTTCTGCCAACAGCTGCATCATAGAGCTGCCTGAGGCGTTCGTGACTGCCCTGCGCCTCTTCCGTCAGTACTATTGAAACAATTTCCATTCTTTGCCGAACTCGATCGAACACAACCATCGTACGGCAAAACATCCACACCGCATCGATCGGCGTGGAGATCGGCAGCGTCTCGTCGCCGCGAATGGCGCTTTCAAACCAACGCGCAGCGTCGTACCCGAGATAACCCACGGCCCCTCCGGCGAAAGGAACTAAACCGGGTCGTCGCGCAAGTTGCCGTTCACGAAAGTAGTCGCGCACCCAATCGGTCGCCAACCCGGGAAAGACTTCTTTTTTCCCGTTACGTTCGACGATTGTTTGAAAGCTTGTACCGCGAACGATCATTTCCGGATCAGCGCCGAGAAATGAATACCGCGCGATTCGTTCGCCACCCTCGATGGACTCGAGTAGAAAAGCGTAGGGAGACTGGGACGCCACCCTCATGAAAGCTCCCACAGGCGTCTGTAGATCGGCAAGCATTGAACGCACAACAGGTACGACGTTTCCTTGTCGTGCTTCTTTCTCAAACTCCTCAAATGACGCAGGTTGCAATTCCAGCATGGCTGTTTTCACTCTAACGCAGTCGAGCGAGTTAATCTAGATGATCTTTTTTGAACGTGAGGGGAAGGTAATTCTGTTACAACAACTTATTAGCAGCCAACCAATGACCACCATCGACCACCAGAATCGCGCCGTTAATGTAGCTCGCGGCATCGGAACACAAGAATATGGCTGCTTTTTCTATGTCCGCGATTAACCCGAAACGGCCCAACGGCACGCGCTGTCGCAATTTTTGTTTGATCTGTTCAGGAACTAACCTCGTCATACCTTCAGTGTCTTCGATTGGCCCCGGCGCAATGGCATTGACGCGAATGCCGTGGCGACCCCACTCAACTGCGAGGTTGCGCGTCAATGCATCGACGCCGGCCTTGGCCGCGGAAACGTGCAATTGCATCGGTGTGCCCAGATAGTGGAGAGTCGCGCTGATGTTGAGTATTTGACCATGATTCTTTTTTAGTTCGGCAAATGTCGCACGGCAAACATTGAACGTACCCTTGAGATCAATATCAACAACAGTACCAAAACCATTTGGAGACAGCTCTTCCGGGGCGCAAAGAAAATTTCCCGCCGCGCCATTTACGACGATGTCTATCTTACCCAATCGTTCTATGGTTTCGGCGACGGCGTGATCAACTGCTGCGGGGTCGCGCACATCGGCGGCTACTGCTATTGCTTTTCCTCCCCGTTCATTTATCGCGGCGGCGGCAGGTTCCAGATGTTCCATCTTGCGACTGACCAGCGCAACAGCTGCGCCGGCATCAGCAAGCGCCCGGGCAACTCCACCTGTGATCCCGGTCCCGCCGCCAGTGACAAAGGCCACACGGTCATTGAGAATTCCTTCAACAAAGATTGAGTTGGTCATATAAAAGTTCTCTTTGGAGTGCGGCAACTTGTTGCCGCTTTTCTAAAAGTTCTCTTTGGAGTGCGGCAACTTGTTGCCGCTTTTCGAAACGTCACCTCAACGCGGAAAGCGTTGACAAGTCAGCGCACTCCAAAGAGCGTCCTAAGTACCAGGTATGAATGGCCGCGCTTGGACCACGTAGATCTGTCCCTTCATGTATGCCCACTCGATATCCTGATCGCGACTGCCAAATACTTGTTTGATAGCCATTGCAGCCTTAACCAATCTCCGAATGACGTCATCGGTAAGCACGTTTCGTTCGCCGCTGATTGGCACTTCTTTCACTCCACCATTCTCGTCGAATTCCAGCAGACTATCCTCGTCAGAGCGTGTCAGAACCTGAATCGCGTTTGTTCTTGGGCGGTAAATCACTTGTTCGGCGATCTTTTTGCCTTCAACCACTTTTATTCCCAGGCCACGCTTCGCGCTTACGTAAATCGCGCCTTTATTGTCTCTGTCGAAAGGATCGGCGGTGATCATTACACCGGAACTCTCTGAATTTATTCCCTCTTGTAGCAAGACAGCCATGAAGATCTTGGAGTGATCTACACCCGCTCGCTCACGTGCTTCATAAGCCTCGAAGTTCCATAACGATGCCCAGACCGTTTTGATAGCCGTGATTAGCTGTTCTTTTCCACGAACATTTGGAACAGTCGTATACAAACCGGCGCCACTGAAATTCGGCAAGTCTTCAGAATTTGAGGAGCTTCGGACAAACAATCCCTTGCCGAGAAAATTTTGCCCTACACGGCGCAGAATTCTTGCGCTGAGCTCTTCGTCGAACTTGGCGTTCACTATCTTCTGCCGCAAGTCCGCCAGCTGCTCGCGCCTGTACGCGGGATCATGAACGAACCGTTGGTTGTTCATTAACGCATAAATCAGATCATCGAGCTTATTCGCCTGGATAAAATCATCGTAATAGTAAAACGGAATCGTAAAACCGTCCGGCACCACGATTCCCGGCAGATGCGCAGTCAGCAATTCGCCAAGATTTGCCGATTTGCCTCCAAATGCAATCGATGATGTCGCTTTCTGCTGCGCCAATCCGAGGAGCCGCCTTTCAGAGAGGTCGTATTTCGGTTTTAAAACATCCAGACGCTGGGCCAGCCTTCGTTGATACTCCCGCAGCTGGTCCATGTCCGCCCGTTTTATTGAATAGCTGTCGCGTTTCGTTTCAAATGAAACCCACCAGCCATCATACTGTTTGAACAGCTCCTGCGCGTTTTTGATATATGCGTTAGGGATTCCCCAACCCTTCGCCAGCAGATTAATGTGCGAAAGCGGTGTTGAAGGCTTTGTAGTGATTATTCCGGCGACTGGAGGCAGCTGAACGGGAACTTCATCGAGCACAAGGATCTCGTTGAAGCCGATCTCAACATGTTCGTCCAATTTTGGAATGATGTGGATGCGACCGAGTCCTTTAGCGGCATTCAAAGCCTGATACTCTTGTTCCTTCGAAATGTCACTTTGAAGCACACGGTCCAGGCCTTCCATCGATGACGTGTCCTGCTCCTGCCGGATCGAGTTCGGTTTAAATGCGACAGGCTGAAAAAAACTTTGACTGATTACTTCTGCGGCAAGCTTGATCTGCTCTGCCGTGATTAAGTCGCCTTCCCAGAACTCAAAAGTCCATCGTTTTACGGGAGTCTGGTAGGCAATCGTTCCCAAAATGAATCTTCGGTTCGTTTTCAGGTAATTGTTATCGAAAAATTCTCGCCCTCGTTCCAAAGAAAGGTAAGTTCCATTCACAAAGTCTTTGTGAAACGGATAGCGCTTGGTATTGACGTAGTAAATCCGATTATTGTCCTGCCGATCGATGACAAACAGTATGTGCGGCAAAGCGTAAGGCGTTTCAGGATCATAAGTGACTGCAATAGAGTCGAATTCGTTCTGGGAAGACACTCGCGGCAACGACTTAACAGACGTTTGACCATGGAGGGTGCTGATTGTGACGCCGCAGAACATCACAAGCAGTCCAATTCCTTGTCTGAGCAATTGCGTTGGTGAACGTCTCATTTCCCGACTTCTCTTCCAGTTCGTTGCAACAATTCGAGTAGATCATCAATGTGCCGGCGCTCAGTCAGAAAGCTGTTGATATTGACCCTCAACACTCGCCGCCCGTGCAATACCGTGGTCGTCAGCCATGCTTCGCCACCACGCTCGATGCGCTGCTGAAATTCTTGCTGCACGCGGTCTTGCTCCTCGCCTGACGCTGCCCGAAGCCAACCCGGATGAAACTTGAAACACACCACGGCGGTTTCGACCGGGGATACTTGCTCAAATTCATTCAGTTTGTGGATACCAGCTGCCAGATGCTGCGTCAGGTCAATCTGTCGCTCGATTACTTCCGCATAACCTCTGCGACCCATGAACTGCAGTGCCATCCAGAGCTTCAACGAATTGAATCTTCTCGTTCCCATCTGTCCATAGCGGAAGAAATCGAATTCGACATCAGTTCCACCGCGATCTTCGTTGAGATATTCCGGGGTGATATCGAAAGCGTCACGTAAGACGCGTCCCCCACCCCGCGTCAAAACAGCGCCACAGGCAAACGGTACGAACAGCCATTTATGTGGATCCAATGTGATGGAGTCAGCTCTCTCAATGCCCTTCAACTTCTTACGGTGTGTGTCCGAGAAAGCAAGCGCGCCACCGTATGCAGCATCAACGTGGAACCAACAACTGTTTTCCCTCGCGATAGATTCCAATTCTTCCAGCGGATCGATTACTCCAGTCGACGTAGCGCCGGCCACAGCAACAATACAACAAGGTAGCCGGCCCTCTTGACGATCCTGAACAATGGCCTCGCGCAGGACGTCGACGCGAATATGAAACTGATCATCTGTCGGAATCTTACGCAATGCTGCCCGGCCGAGCCCGAGAATGTCGGCACTCTTTTCTACTGAATAATGACATTGCTCTGAAGCATAGATCATCAGATCGGCCGGCGCTGAACGGACGCCTCGGTGAGTAAGTCCATAGGAAACATTGTCGCGTGCACACTTCAGCGCAATCAGGTTGGCCTCGGAGCCTCCGCTTGCAAGCGTACCAAAGCTTTCTGCCCCATAACCCACGAGTTCACATAACCAGCTCATCACGCGAGCCTCAATCATCGCGGACGTTGGACCATTGCGCCATGCGCCCGCGTTTTGATTAAGCGTTGACGAGAGTGCATCTGCCCATACACCGATGGGCAAAGGTGTCGGATTGAATTGACCGTAGTAACGTGGGCTTGGCACCTTCATTGCATTCGGCGCAATCTCTTTTTTGAACCGTTCAAGGATGTCTTCAATTGAATTACCGTTTTCCGGCAGCGGCTCAGCGAAAAGTTTTTCAAGGTGAGCGGGTGCAGCTTCCGGCGTTACGCGGCATGAATCGAGTTGAGCCACGTAGTCGGCGATTATCCTTGTGACGGCACGGCCAAGTTGTTCGTGTTGTTGGACGATGTCTTCAATCATGTGAAAGACCCTTTTCTCACGGTCTATGGTGATCAGAATTGTCACGCAACGTATCAATACAAGCAAATCCCACCCAACGCAGGGTTTGGCAAAAATTCAAGATCCCTGCTTCACGCTGGGTAGCGTTTTTCGTTTGACGACCGTGCATTTACCGTTCTATCCAACCAAGGTACGATCAACGTGGTTGCAGGAATCAAAAATGGCACAACTCGACGGCAGCGAACTCCTGCGGGAGGTCCTTTCAACGGAAGGTCCTGACTATGGACTGAAATTATCGGCGAAGATTCTTGAAGAACTGGTCCAGTATTACGAACTATTGGAGGAGTGGAACGCACGGCTGCATCTGGTTGCACCGTGTTCGGCTAAAGAGTTTGCCCGACGCCATCTGCTGGAATCGCTTTTTATGACAAGGTTCCTATCGCATGGTGCATCAGGGATTGATGTCGGATCCGGCGCCGGACTGCCTATGATTCCATGCTTGATTGTTCGCCGTGATCTGAAAGCAACCCTTGTCGAGGCATCGCAAAAAAAGAGCGTCTTTCTACGAGAAGCGTTGAAGCAGGCCAACCTTGGCGACTCTGCTACTGTTCTAGGCGAAAGATTCGAAGCCCTCCCCGAGATAGCCGCAGATTTCGTAAGCTGTCGAGCATTGGATAAATTCGAAAGCCAGTTACCGGAGTTGGTGAAATGGTCTCCGCGGGAAGCCACTCTGTTTTTCTTCGGCGGGCCTTCACTACGCGCGAAACTGCAAGGGATGCATCTCGATTTTCGAGAGGAATCTCTGCCGAAATCTGATCGACGCTTCTTGTTTATAGTGAGTCGGGATTAAAGCTGTGATTTTACCGTGCGATTCTCGCACACGTAATTTCGGCTTGAGGCAGCTCACCCGGCTTATAAGTCGCAACGTTCGTTTCGTTTTCCTTACTACCCCATACGACCACAGAAGCGTATGGACCAGTTTTCGTATTAAAACCTTCTTTCCACAATTTTAGTGGCGTGGCCCACGCTCGAGAGATCAGGTTTGCTCGAATCAGACGTGGCGCAAACACTACGATTCCTTCCGCATCCGTCAATTGCATCTCTTCATGACCTTGCGTTTCCAGCGAGTTGTGCTGCCAATGTTGAGTAACTCTTATTCCAGAGATGCTGACGCCGCGGTTATCTATTACATGCAGGTTCCATATTGGCACTACCGTTGACTCAAACGGATAAATAAGGGTTCCAAAAACTATCAGGCACAGCCCGGCAAGTGCCTTTTGCGTGTGAGAAGGTAATGCCTTGAGGCCGGAGAGTAATTTGTTGGGAAACTGAAGTGGAGAACGATCTCGCGGGTGCATAACGTTAAAGCCGCTCGGTTTGCCCGGGCGGCTTTCGAGTAGGTCAATTAATGTAGCTGTTAATCAACGAACGACGTCGATCGCAATCAGTTGTTGTCCGGAGATTACAAAGTCCGCCGGAGGTAGTTCCATCTCGTAAACCGGCGACAGAACTGTCGGTGTATAGCCGCCCGAATTTCGATCGCTACTCAGCGTAGCAATCACTGAAGGCGGTAGATTAGGCATTTCACTAGTCCCGATTACTGCCCCCGCCGTGATGCGGAACAGTTTCACATAAAGGCGATCGCTCTTCTTTACCGTATTTATCGCTTTGACTAACTGGGAGAGATCTTGAGGGACGAACGCTTTTGCTGGCGAGCCCTCCTGAAGTGCGCCACCGTCACCAACGAAAACCAGAAGTTGTCCAGGCGAAGCATCGTCCGGAATCTGAACTGGAATTCGCTGCACGAATTGCTTGCCGGATTCAGTTCTTACATAAGCTTGAATCTCGATTTTTTCGCCGCGCCGTACCTCGGTACGATCAACTGCGATTCGCTCAAGCGTTCCCGCGTATTTTGTATCGGTAGACGCGATATCAAGATTGATTCCGTCTATCTGTACGTCGTCAAATCCACTCGTCAACAAAGACGTTAGCGGAGTAGCGACGCTTCCCGCAGCAAGCAGAGCCGAATTGCGATCTGAGAATCGCCTATCGAGTTGCACGGGTTGCTGACCCTTGACGCGAATCTCGCCGGTCAAACTAATTGTCGAATCGCCGAGCGCGCGTTCACTGGAGGTGATCGTATTGAATACGGTGATGTTCAGCAGCAGTGGCGTCAGGAACGAGTCGTTCGCGACTTCGTAAGAGAATGTTTCCGTTCGGTCGCGACTTGTGTGCAACTTGATCTTGACCGGGATCATTTTCGGCGCGTGTCCGAGCTGACCAAATATTCCGGACGAGCGATCCTGAGAAATCGAACCAACCATCTGCCCCGGCACGGATAACTTAAATGAGTTGTTTACGTTGGGGATCACTGTAACAACGGACGTCTCCGTCATCGGCATGTCTGAAGAGCCAAGGCTCAGGAACGGATGACCGAAGGCATAAATGCGATCGCCATCCCTCATGGTTACTGTGCCTGACGCAGCGATTGAATAGTCGCCTCGAATGAGCTGAACGCTTACGGAACTCCCTGGCAAGAGTGTCCTTTCAGTAATGGCGCCAAGCGGGGTGATACCCGCAGCGCCGCCAACTCCTGATACCGGTAGCAACCCGTTAGCGGTAAGTTGCGGAGCAAACATCGCCAGTGATTCCTGGCTGATGCCGCTGAAAACAACCGGTGTGGCGATGGGAACCATCTGCTGCCCAAGTAACGGTACTAAAGGTGAGCCCGCAGAGACCGAAAAGATCAGTGGACCACCAGTTACAGTCGGCTTCGGGAGAATTGGTTTCCAATCGGTGGAAGCAAGCTGAGAAAAAGATACAGCGCGCGGTTCCCTGGGTTTCGGAGTTTCAGCAGTCCCCTTCCCAAACAGGTCAATCATCTGCTGGATTGGGGTGATGCCCGCAATGGGGTCCTTGGAGAAAGGAAAACTGAAAGCAATTGCGCCAACGAGTTTTCCGTCGATGTAAACGGGAGATCCAGACATTCCTCCGAATACACCAGTTTTCTCGACGTTTGCCCCGCTCAGCTTCGCAATGATTGCGGATTGTTTCGCATTCGGAAAGCCTGGCAGCACACCAAGTATTTCGACGCCAAACTCTTCACTCTCGGAGCCTGAAAAGACTGTTCGTGCAACGCCTTTCATACCGGGTCGAAGATCCTCAACCGGGAATATCCTTGAGTCCTTCGGTTTTGCCTCTGGGGCGCGTGTTTGAGCTTGCGTGTGGGGGGCGCCAACGATCATGACAAGCCCGAGTATTAGTGTGAAAATTCTAGTCATTTACTTCCTCTTGATTCAGTCGGACAAGCCTGCAGATTAGTGCGTCGGGGATTGTTCCGCAGCGCCTCAAAGGGCGGGACTGTCGCCAGCTTGGAATATAGCTGTGACCATGAACCCGGTCAAGGTAATGAGGGTTCCCCGGCTCCTTATCAAGGCGTCCAATGCTCACCGCGCATTAGACGCCGAAACTTTCGAAATCGTTCGATGTCAAAGCCCAACTTGGCTGTAAAGTTAGTGCGTGTTACCGTGCCCACGAAACTCAGGGTCTCAAAAGAAGCAAGAAACAGTAGGCACTAATGAATTCGATAGAAGGATTCATTCTGATCGGCGGATCCTCAAGTCGCATGGGTACTGACAAGGCTCGTCTCATGCTGAACGGCCGTACGTTCACGGAACAAATTGCAGCCGCACTTTCAGGTGTCACTAGCTCGGTATCGGTTGTGGGACGAATTACCGAACATTTCGGTGTCGAGAGCCGACCCGATCTGTTTCGCGAATGGGGTGCGTTGGGCGGCGTACACGGCGCCCTGGCCGCATGTGAAAGCGAATGGGCTGCAATTGTCGCGTGCGACCTGCCATTTGTGACACCGGCACTGTTCGAGCGCCTCGCCGGTTTTGCACCTGGTTTCGAGGCAGTCGCCCCTCTTCAACCAGATGGTATTCTGCAACCCTTGTGCGCCATGTATCGTGTCGACCCGTGTCTCGAACGGTGTGAACAACTAATAAAAACGGGTGAAAGACGGCCATTGGCACTGCTGAATTCCGTCAGGACTCGCCAGGTAGTCTTCGAAGAATTAAGTGATCTGGACGATGCAGCCCGTTTTTTTGATAACATCAACACGCCGGAAGATTACCTGCGAGCTACGGCGAAAGGAGGCGACCGGCCCGGTGAGAGGATGAGTTGACATCCCCCGAGAATTCACTCGGTCCTTAACTCTCGCACTTCTTCATGTCACCAAGACGCCGATTGGGCAAAAAGCTATTTAAGACTCTGCTGCCAATCTTGATATTGGTAGTGCTAGCCGTCGGCGTCTCCGTCAGCTTCATTGTCTACGGAGTTACGCGCCCTCCACGGCATGCCTATCTCGTAACACCAAAGAGCTTTCGTGAGATAAGCGGACCAGCATTAAAGGTTTCGGACGAGACCTGGAGCAATTATGACGGCACGCAGGCACGCGGTTGGCTGCTGCGCGGTGTCGAAGGCGCGCCGGCAGTTATCTTGCTCCACCGCTACGGAGTCGACCGTTCATGGCTTTTCAATCTGGGAATAAAGATCAACGAGACAACAAACTTCACCGTCCTTTGGCCGGACCTGCGAGGTCACGGAGTTGACCCTCCCGTAAAGTGGAGTTCCTTTGGAATTGACGAAGGCAAGGATGTCCTCGCGGCAATGCATTTTTTGAACACTCTAAAAAGCGAAGCAGGCCGTCCGTTGATCGGTCAACATGTCGGACTATACGGAGTCGAGCTGGGTGCACTCGCTGCACTCGAAGCAGCGCAAAACCATAACGAGGTTATTTCGCTGGTTCTTGATTCCGTGCCAGCTTCTTCCGACGATCTCCTTCAGTCGTCGGTGAAGGAAGACATTGGAATTGACAATAAGTTCGTGCAGTATCTGGTCCGCAACGCCATGCGTTTATATTTCACAGGAGGTTACTCGACAGTTTCGACCTGTGAGATAGCAGCCTCGTCGAAAGATCGACGTGTGCTGTTGTTATCCGGGCCTGAATCAGATCAACTGCGCAATTCGACGATTTCACTCAGTCACTGTTTTCCACCGTCAACTGCTGTTGAGATAAAGTCCGATTTGCCCTTGACAGGTTTTCGACTTCCTTCGGCCACCGGTGAAGAAGGCGAAGCTTACGATAGGCGAGTCATTGATTTCTTTGATCGGAACCTACGTTAAAGCGGCGATAGCTTACTTCAAACGCACAACCGCAATCGCCATGGTGCCATTGTCCGCAATGACATCGACGTTTGCCGATTTCAAACTCGTCAACTGATCCAGGAATTCCAGCGGCACCAACACCAATAGCTCACCATTGTTTTCCCGGACCGCATCAAGGACCTCCGTAGGTCCCTCATACTTCTTCGGGTCACTATCATCGCCGTAGATCAGCCGGCCACTGGCATAGAAATGAGCCGTATGATCAATCGTGTGAAGCATTCCAACACGCAATGACGAATAACCTCGAGCGTCTGCGATTTCGATCAACTCGGCTACCGAGTCACGCTGCGCTAGTTTATCGACACCACAATTGAAGAGCACTACCAGCGCCAGGACAACCGAAGCGGCCACGGATCCCGCTGCTGCCGTTCTAAAGTGCACCCAAACAGCGGCGATAGAGCCGGCCGCAATGACCGGCAACACGACTGCCAGCGCACACTTCACCGAGGGCGCGCCGGATTGGCGCGCGTAGAAAAGTGCCCCTGATGCAAACAGGATGGCCAGCAAGCCGACAGCTCTCATTGCTGCCTTGCCCGTCGTACCGGTGGCGATAAAGCGGGTCAAACGTTCCCCGGCAAGGAGTGCAACCGCCGGAAGAACTGGAAGAATGTAGCCCGGCAGTTTGGATGCCGAGAATGAAAAGGCGACCATCGGCAGCATCACCCAGACCAATGCCAAGACGCGCATCCGCTCGACCGGGACGTCTGATTTCCAATGCCAGGCTCGCACTCCCGCAACTGAACTTAAGAAAAATGGTGTCCATGGCAAAGTAATCGGCACCAAAACTACCAGGTAAAAGAAAAACGGTTGAGGGTGATGGTACTTGTTCGATAGAAATCTCGCGAAGTGATGTTGGACAATAAATTCCTGAAGAAATACTTTGCCATTGCGAGCGATAACCGGACCGAACCACATCGCCGCAACTGCCAGTGCCAGCGGAAGTCCCCAACCGACACTCAACAGAACATCCTTGCGTGTTACCCCTCTCCGTAAAAGTATAAACAGGCCAGCGATCCCGAGGGGCAATAGTCCAACAAGTCCCTTTGCTAATAGTGAGATGCCAACGAAGACGTAAAATCCGATCAGAAAAAGCGTTCGAGTCCGCGGCCGGCCCTCAGATTCTGCAGCAAAGAAAAATGCTG
>Ga0114129_10003345_pt1 | contig 22523 bp, 20 predicted proteins | sample RhiMetdeltSRZDD1_FD_80071 | JGI IMG/M metagenome (GOLD analysis project Ga0114129, IMG submission 80071) | Populus rhizosphere microbial communities from Tennessee, USA - Rhizosphere MetaG P. deltoides SRZDD1 (version 2) (version 2) | ecosystem: Host-associated > Plants > Roots > Rhizosphere >... | reverse complement strand
TTGCCGGCCGCGCCGGCCGTCCCCGCGTGGGAGAAGGCGCCGCTGCAGGCACCGGTGCTCGTCATCGAGGACAGCCCGGAGGAGCTGCTGGTCTACGAGAAATACCTCAAGTCGTCGGGATTCCAGATCGTGCCCGCGGCAACCCTGAGGCAGGCACGGCACGCGCTCGCGCACATCACGCCGGTGGCGATCGTTCTCGACATCCTGCTGCGCGGCGAGGACGCCTGGAAGCTGCTGGCCGAGCTGAAGACCAGCGCGACGACCCGCAAGATTCCCGTCTTCGTCGTCACGTCCGTCGACGACGAGCGCAAGGCGCTCTCCCTCGGCGCCGACGCCTACGCGCGCAAGCCGCTGGACCGCGGCTGGCTCCTGGAGCGGCTGCGTGGCACGACGGGCCAGCCACCCATCCGTCGAATCCTGCTCGTCGACGACGACGAGGTGTCTCGCTACCTCATGCGGCGCTTGCTCGACGATCTGCCGTGCGTCGTCTCCGAAGCCAGCACCGGAACGGCCGGCGTTCGCCTCGCGCTGGAGGAGTCGCCGGACGCGATTCTGCTCGACCTGGCCATGCCCGACGTGAGCGGCGAAGACGTGCTCGAGCAATTGCGCGGCGACAACGCCACCGCCGGCATCCCGGTGGTCATCGTGACCTCCAAAGTCCTAAACGAGAGCGAGCGCGCCCATCTCCTGAAGCGCGCGATCGCCATCGTCGACAAGGGCAGCGATCACAAGGTGGCCGCCAGGCAGATCCGGACGGCCCTCACCGCGGCTGCCGTGTTCCGCGAGTAGGCGATGGACAGGCCGACGATCCTGAACGTCGACGACTATGCGCCGGGGCGATACGCGCGCACGCAGCTCCTCCGCGGCTGGGGATTCGACGTCAAGGAGGCGGCCACCGGGGCCGAGGCGCTGCGGCTCGCCGCGCTCGAGCACCCGGCGCTCATCATTCTCGACGTCCAGCTTCCCGACATGGACGGCTTCGAGGTGTGCCGGCGACTCAAGCAGCACCACGACGGCGCCACGCTCCCGATCCTGCACGTCTCGGCGACCTACACCAGCGGCGCGCACCAGGCGCTCGGGCTCGACGGCGGCGCCGATGGCTATCTGGTCGAGCCGGTGGAGCCCGCCGTGCTGCGGGCGACGATCGACGCGCTGCTCCGGCTGCGCCAGGCCGAGCGCGCGCTACGGACGATGACGCGTGAGTGGGAAACCACCTTCAATGGCATCGCGGACGGCATCGTGCTGCTCGATCCCGATCTCAAGATCCTGCGCGCCAACGCCGCCTTCGCGCGGCTGGTTGGCCTCGAGGATCCCGCGCGGCAGTCCATCGCAAGCTTCTGGGATGGCGTCTCGGAGCCGGTGGCGCCGTTCGTTCGCGTCTGGAAGAGCGCGCAGCGCGAGGTGGGCGACGTCTCGCGCAACGGCCGATGGTTCCGGCTCGCCGTCGATCCGATCGCCGAGGACGGCGTGCTCCTCAGCGCGGTGTGCTTCGTCTCGGAGATCACGGAGGCGCGCCGCCTCGAGCGCGAGCGCCAGACCCGCTTCGACCACGAGCAGCAGGCGCGGGAGGAGGCCGAGGCCGCCAGCCGCGCCAAGGACGACTTCCTCGCCATCCTGGGCCACGAGCTCCGGACGCCGCTGATGCCGATCGCCATGGCGGTGCGGTCCCTGCAGGCGCGCACGCCGTCGGATCCCGACGTCCAGCGAACGCGCGACATCGTCGAGCGGCAGGTGCGCCACCTCACCCGGCTCGTCGACGACCTGCTCGACATGTCGCGGCTCACGCGGCGCAAGCTGCAGCTCAGCGTCGAGCGTGTCGACCTGGGCGAGGTCGTGGCGGACGCGGTCGAGTCGACGCGCCAGCAGATCGCCGAGCGGCGGCACCGGCTCACCCTGCACCGGCCCGATACACCGGTGTGGATCGACGGCGATACCGTGCGCCTGGGACAGATCGTCGTGAACCTTCTGACGAACGCCGCCAAGTTCACGCCGCCCGGCGGCGAGGTCGCCGTCACGCTCGCGCGCGAGGGGCAGCAGGCGGTCATCGCCGTGCGCGACAACGGCGTCGGCATCGCGCCCGAGATTCTTCCCGAGATCTTCGAGCCCTTCGTGCAGGGGCCGCGTGTCGTCGAGGACGCCGAGCGCGGTCTGGGCGTCGGCCTCGCGCTCGTTCGTGGTCTCGTCACCGCGCACGGCGGTAGCGTGTCGGTCGCAAGCGAAGGCCCGGGACGCGGCAGCGAGTTCGTCGTTCGGCTGCCGCTGCGCGACGGGGCGGCCGCCGCGCCGCTCACCGCCGTCGCGGCGCCGACCGAGACGCGGGCCAGGATCCTCGTGGTGGAAGACCACGCCGACAGCCGCACGATGCTGGCCGAGATGCTCGGCCTGGAGGGACACGAGGTCACCGCCGTCGCCGGCGGCGCCGAAGCCGTGGAGGTCGCGCGAACCTGCGCGCTGGACGCCGCGATCATCGACATCGGCCTGCGTGGCATGGACGGGCACGAGGTCGCGCGCCACCTTCGAGCCGCCCTCGGCGACGCCGTGCTGCTCGTCGCCGTGACCGGGTACGGTCAGGCGGAGGACATCGCGCAATCCCGGGCGGCGGGATTCGACGCGCACGTGACCAAGCCCGTCTCCGGCGACGAGCTGCTTCGCGTGCTCGCGACCCGGATCCGGCGCTGAGCGCTCCGTTCGTTCTGCTGATCTCCATCGACGGCTTCGCCGATTTCTATTGGCGCGATGAGCGGGTGAAGGCGCCGACACTCCGGTCGCTGGCCGAGCGCGGCAGCGTGGCCGACGGCGTCACCGCGGTCTTTCCGAGCACGACGTGGCCGACGCACGTGAGCCTGGTGACCGGTGTGCGGCCCGCGCGCCACGGCGTCGTCGCCAATCACGTGCTCAACCGCGCGACACGCCGCGCCGAGGATCTGACCGGCGACCCGATCTACGACGCGAGCACGCTGCTGCTCGCGCCAACCGTCTACGATCGCGCGGCCGCTGCCGGACGGCGCGTCGCGGCCGTGGATTGGCCGGCCACGCGCCACTCCCCGTCGCTCGTCTTCAACCTGCCCTTCTTCAAGGACCAGCGGGTCTTCGAGACGCACACCGCGCGCGTCGTGTGGGAGGAATTGAAGGCGGCCGGGTTCCCGCTCGAACGCCAGGGCGAGTGGGCGCTCTTGCCCAAGCGCTTCATGAAGGACACGATGGTCGCCGACGTGGCGGCGCACGCCGCGCACCGTCATGCCCCGGACATGCTGATGGTGCACTTCCTCTGCGCCGACAGCCATCAGCATCTGTACGGTCCGCGGACGCCCGAAGTCTACTGGGCGATCGAGTACATCGACGGCTGCATCGCACGCCTGCTCGCCGCCCTGCCCGCGACGCTCCGCGAGCGCGCGGCGATCGTCGTCGTGTCCGACCACGGGTTCCTGCCCGTCGAGCGCGACATCCGTCCCAACGTGCGGCTGCGGCGGCTCGGCGCCCTGCGCGGCGACGCCGCGGCGGGATTCGCGGGCGAGGCGTGCTTCGTGATGAATCACGGCGCGGGTTACCTCTATGCGCTCGACGCCGACGACCGCGCCGTCGAGGCGCTCGCCGGCGAGATCGAAAAGATGGACGGCGTGGCGGGCGTCTGGCCGCGCGCGCGGTTTGCGGCGCTGGGGCTGCCCGCGGATCATCCGATGCTGCCCGACGCCGTCTTCGAGGCGAAGCCCGGTTTTCAGTTCTCCGATGAAACCGCCGGCGAGGCCGAAAACGGCGCCCCGAAGTACCGAGGCACCCACGGCCAGCGGCCGGAGGCACCCGGCAACGCGGCCTTCTTCATGGCCTCGGGCGCCGGCATCCGACGCGGCGGCAAGCTCCCGAGGATCGAGAGCCGCGACGTCGCTCCGACGCTTGGAGCGCTGCTGGGCGTCGCAATGCCCGACGTCGAGGGGCGCGTGCTCACCGAGGCCTTAGACGGATAAGCGCCTCCCACACGCGGGCGGACGTCAACGGCAGCTCGTTCGTCTCGATGCCCAGCGCGTCGGCCACCGCGCCAGCCAGGACCGCCGCCGGTCCGAGCGTGCCCCCCTCGCCGACCCCGCGAACGCCGAGCAGGTTGTCGGCGGGCTCCTCGAGGTGATCGAGCTCGAATGACGGCAGCATCGTCGAGGTGGGCAGCGCGTAGTCCATGAAGCTGCCGGTGATCAGCTGGCCGTCGGCGTCGTACACGAGGTGCTCGAACAGCGCGCCGCCGATGCCCTGCGCGATCGCGCCGTGCACCTGTCCCTCGACCACCATCGGGTTGATGACGCGGCCCGTGTCCTCCACGCAGACCCAGCGGCGGATCGCGACGACCCCGGTCGTGGGATCCACCTCCACCACGGCGCCCTGGGAGCCGGCCGCGAAGGTGCCGCGGATCGGGTCGTAGAAGCGTGTGGCCTCGAGTCCCGGCTCGACGTCGGGCGGCAGCCGGTTCGTTTCGAGGTTGGCCACGCGCGCAACCTCGCCGAGCGTGACGGTTCTGCCCGGCGCTCCGCGCACGCTGATCGTGCCGTCGTCGATCGCCAGATCCGCCGGCGCCGCCTCCAACAGGTGTGCGGCGATACGAAGCGCCTTGTCGCGCACGGCGCGCGCGGCGAGCGCCACCGCGCCGCCGCCGATCACCGCCTGTCGCGAGGCGAAGGCGCCGAGGCCGAAGGGCGTGACGTCGGTGTCGCCGAGCACCACGCTGACCGACGCGAACGCCACGCCGAGCTCCGCCGCCGCAATCTGCGCCAGCGTCGTCTCGGTCGACTGGCCCTGCGACGTCACGCCCGCCAGCACGCTGACCGCGCCCGAGGGATCCATGCGGACCGTCGCACCCTCGTGGCCCGTGCGAAACGGCATCCGCGGTCCCGCGGAGGCCGCGCGCCCGAGCCCGGTGAGCTCGTTGTAGTTCGCGAACCCGATGCCCAGGTAGCGTCCGGCGCGGCGCAGGCGCGCCTGCTCGGCGCGAAACTCATCGTATCCGAGCGTCGCGATGACCCTCTCGAAGCAGACGGGATAGGCGCCGCTGTCGTGCACGAGCCGCGTGGCCGAGGTGTACGGCAGATCGTCCTTCGTGACCAGATTGAGGCGGCGAATCTGCACGGGATCCACGTTGAGCGCGCGGGCGCCGAGGTCGAGCACGCGTTCCATCACGAACGTCGTCGCCGGCCTCGCCACGCCGCGATACGGTCCCGCGGCGACGGTATTGGTCGCCACCGCGCTCACCTCGCAGCGATAGTGCTCGAGCTTGTAGGGACCGGTCAGCAGGCCGCCGACCATGAGGGCCTCGATCCCGGCGGTCCACGGGACGACCGAGTACGCGCCGCTGTTGCACAACACTCGGGCGTCGAGCGCGCGCAGGCGGCCGTCGGCATCGAAGCCGGCGCGCACCGTGTAGTGGTGGTCGCGCGCGTGCGCGCACGCCTGGAAATGCTCGCGCCGCGACTCCACCCACTTCACGGGGCGTCCGAGGCGCATCGTGAGCAGGCACAGCGCGACGTCCTCCGGATACAGCACGCCCTTCACGCCGAAGCCACCGCCCACGTCGGGCGCCACGACGCGCAGCTTGTGCTCGGGCAGGGCGAGCACCTCCGCGAGCGTGTGACGCGCCAGATGCGGCACCTGCGTCCCGGACCAGAGCGTGAGCTTGCCCTCCGCCGCATTCCAGTCGGCGACGCCCCCGCGCCCCTCCATGGGCATGGCGGTCTGGCGATTGGTGCGGAAGGTGCGCTCCACCACCACGACGGCGCCGTCCATGGCCAGATCGACGCGGCCATGTTCGAAGCGGCGCGAGAGCAGCACGTTGCCCGGCGCCTCATCGTGCAGGCGCGGCGCATCGGCACGCGCCGCCGTCTCGGCGCTCACCGTCGCCGCCAGCGGCTCATAGTCGAGCTCGACGAGCATCGCGCCGTCCTCGGCCGCATAGCGGTCGGTGGCCACCACCACCGCCAGCGCCTCTCCCACGTGGCGCGTCTTCGGCCACGCGAGGATCGGCTGCGCCGTCGTCACGTAGCCCGGGGCCGCGGACCGCGCCGTCAGGCGTGCATGCGCGAACGGCTCCTCGGCGCCCGTCGCGACGAGGACGACGCCGGGCGCGGCCGCGGCGCGCGCGGTCGCGATGTCGCGAAGACGCGCGTGCGCATGGACACTGCGCACGAAGGCGACGTGCAGCATCCGCGGAAGCTCGACGTCGCCGACGTAGCGGCCGCGTCCGGTGATCAGCCGCGCGTCTTCGCGCCGCGGCTGTCGCGCGCCGAACGGAGAAGCGGCCACGGCGCTCAGAGCATCGCGTAGCCGCCGTTGACCGAGACGACCTGCCCCGTGATCCAGCCGGCGCGCGGCGACGCGAGCAGCAGCACCATCGGAGTGACGTCGTCGGCGCGGCCGACGCGGCCGAGCGGATACTGGGCGACGATCTTCTGCATGCGCGTCTCGTCGGCGCCACCCGCGTGCGCGTCGAAGCGGTCGGTCTGTACGAGGGCGATGGACACGCAGTTGGCTCGGATACCGGCACGGGCGAACTCGCGCGCCAGCGACCTGGTCAACCCGACGGTGGCGGCGCGGGCGGTGGCGGTGACGAGAAGGCGAGACTCGCCGACGCGGCCCGAGTCGCCCATGAGACTGACGACGGCGCCGGCACGACGCGCCGCCATGCGGCCCACGACGGCATGGGTGATCAGCAGCGTCCCCTTCACCGTGACGTCGATCTGCGCGGCCCAGTCGGCCGGCGTCGTCTCGAGGAACAGCTTGCGCTGGGTCGCGGCGGCATTGTTGACGAGCACGTCGATCGCTCCGAGCTCGCGCTCGACGCGGTCGACCGCGGCCGTGACGGCGGGCTCGTCCCTGAGATCCGCGCCGACGGTGACGCTCTGGACCCCGAGCCCGCGCGCCTCCTTGGCCGCGGCCTCGGCGCCGGCCGCCGACGAGTGGTAGTGAAAGGCCACGTGCGCGCGCTCGGCGGCGAACGCGAGCCCGATGGCGCGGCCGAGTCCCTGGCCCGCGCCCGTCACCAGAACGACCTTGTCGGCCAGCCCGAGGTCCATGCGTGCCGATACTATCAGCCATGCGCCTGAGAAAACTTTTTCACACCGAAAGGCTCGAATCTGAGCACGGCGAGAATTTTTGTCATACGCTGTGCGCGTCGCCCACAGCGCAATGAACGAGAAAACGTCAGAAGACATCACACGCGCCCGCCTCGCGGCGATCGTGGATTCCTCCGACGATGCCATCGTCAGCAAGACGCTCGAAGGCGTCATCACCACGTGGAATCGTGCCGCCGAGCGAATGTTCGGCTACACGGCGGCCGAGGCGGTGGGCCGTCACATCACGCTCATCATTCCTCCGGAGCGACGCGACGAGGAGAACGACGTCCTGGCGCGGCTACGGCGCGGTGAAACCATCGATCACTTCGAGACCGTGCGGCAGACGAAGGACGGTCGGCGGCTCATCATCTCGCTGACCGTCTCACCGATCCGTGACGCCACCGGCGTGATCGTGGGCGCCTCGAAGATCGCGCGGGACGTCACCGACCTGAAGCGGGCCGAGGCCGAGCGCGCGCTGCTGCTCGAGGAGGCGCAGGCGGCGAACCGCGCCAAGGACGACTTCCTCGCCATGTTCGGCCACGAGCTGCGCAATCCGCTGGCCGCCGTGGCCGCCGCCGTCGACGTGCTGGCACTCGCGCACACGCTGGAGGACATCGAGCGTCCTCGCACGATCATCAAGCGCCAGGTCATCCATCTGCGCCGGCTCATCGACGATCTGCTCGATGCCGCGCGCATCCGCGCCGGCAAGGTCGTGCTCGACCGACGGCCGATCAACCTGGGCGAGGCGGTGGAGCAGGCGCTCAGCGTCGCACACGGCGTCACCGGCGCCGGCCGCCACATGGTCGAAACCCAGCTCGATGCCGTCGGCGTCGATGCCGATCCCGTGCGCCTCGATCAAATCATCTTGAACCTGCTCGGCAACGCGATGAAATACACGCCGGCCGGTCGGCGCATCAGGGTGCACACGTTCGCCGACGGTCACTGGGCGATTCTTCGGGTGGAGGACGAGGGCGTCGGCATCGCCAAAGAAATGCTTCCGATGATCTTCGGGCTGTTCATCCAGGCCGAGCACACGACCGATCGCGCACAGGGCGGTCTGGGGATCGGCCTCACGCTCGTCCGGACGCTTGTCGAGCTTCATGGCGGAACCGTCACCGCCGAGAGCCCCGGTGCGGGACTCGGCAGCGTCTTCACGGTGCGCCTGCCTCGCGTGGAGATCGCGGCGCCCACGGAGCACGGCGAGCCACGTCGTCCGGCCATCCGACGCCGCGTGCTGATCGTCGAGGACAACGACGACGCGCGCGAGATGCTCAAGATCCTGCTCGAGCACGAGGGCCACGAGGTGTTCGAGGCCGCCGACGGCACCGAGGGCGTGCGCGCGGCCTCACGACTGCGACCTGACCTCGCGCTCGTCGACGTCGGGCTGCCGATTCTCGACGGTTACGAGGTCGCGCGCTTCATCCGGCGCCAGGACCACCAGCCGCAGCGGCTCGTCGCTCTCACCGGCTACGGCCAGGCCGCAGATCGCGAGCGCGCCCTCGAGGCCGGGTTCGACGACCACCTCGTCAAACCCGTGGATCCCGATCGGCTCGCCGAGCTGCTGCAGCACCTGCGCTGAGAAAACTTTTTCACATCTTGCCTCGCCCGGCGGTCGACTGCGCGCGTCGTCCGCACCGCGATGGTACTGTGAGAGCAATTTCCCGAGGGAGATCGTAATGTCGAAGATCGCGCCAACGCCGTGGGACGAGGCGGCGGAAAACCCCGCCCCCGGCGAGCATGTCGTTCAGATGTATCGCGACCCCGAGCTGCTCATCGGCGTCGTCGCGCGCTATTGCCAGCAGGGTCTCGTCAAGGGCGAAGCCGTCGTCATCATCGCCACCGAGGACCATCGCGCGGCGTTCGCGCGGAAACTGGCCGCGCTCGGCGCCGACGTGCCGGCCTGCACGCGCCGCGGCCAGTACGTGGATCTCGACGCGCACCAGTGCCTCGCCGAGTTCATGATCGACGGCGCGCCGGACCGGGAGCGGTTCGTCGCCGCGGTGACGCCCCACCTCGACAATGCCCGCCGCGCGGGCTACGAGCGCATCCGGCTCTATGGCGAGATGGTCGAGGTGCTGCGGCCCACCGCCTTCGCGGCGGCCATGCGGCTGGAGGAGCTCTGGCACGAGCTGCTGGAGCGGGAGGCTCAGCCGCTGCTGTGCGCGTACCAGATCGATCCGCTCGACCGCCTCGAGGGTCGGACTCTGGTGCCGGCCATCGCGCAGCGGCATTCGCATGTCGTGCCCGCCGACGACGCCCCCCGGTTCGCGCGCGCCGTCGAGCGCGCGTTCCTGGAGGTCTTCGGCGCCGATGCCGACACGACGGTGCTGCGCCAGCTGTGTGAGCGGTATCGGCCGCACACCACCACGATGCCGCCCACGCAGGCGGTGCTGCTCAACCTCGACGAGCTGAATCCGTATCTCGGCGACGCCGTCCGCGCGGCCGCCGCCGCGTACTACCGCGCGGGCGGATGATGCTGCTCGCGGGCGAGGACCTCGCCGAGGCGCTGACGCGTGAGCGCAGCGCCCGCCTGGCCGCGGAGGCCGCCTGCCGCAAGAAGGAGGAGTTCATCGCGGCGTTCTCGCACGAGCTGGGGACACCGCTCGCGTCCGCGATCGTCGCCGCCACCTTGATCGAGCGTCTATCACCCGCCGATCCGCGCGCCGTGACCGCGCGCCACGTGCTCGGGCGTCAGCTCGACCAGGCGCGCCGCCTCGTCGAAGACCTGCTCGACCTCGAGCGGGTGACCACCGGCACGCTGGAGCTCGCGGCCGAGCGGGTCGAGGTGGCCCAGCTCGCACGTGACAGCGTGGCGGCAATCATCGTGCCGACCCACGAGATTCGGATCGAAGCATCTCCCGCCTGGGTCGTCGGCGACCCGCACCGCCTGCGACAGATCATCGGCAACCTGATCACGAACGCGATCAAGCACACGCCCGCCGGCGGCCACCTCAGCCTGAGGGTCTTTCACGATGACGGCGCGGTCGTGCACCGCGTCGACGACACGGGCCGCGGGATGCCGGCCGATCTCGTGCGACGCGTGCTCGACGCGCTCGCCCAGGGTGAGGCGCCGGGCGGCCAGCCGAGCCGGCTGGGACTCGGTCTGTCGGTCGTACGCATACTGGTGGAGCTACACGGCGGCCGGGTGGAGGCCCTCAGCGAGGGGCTCGGCCGCGGCAGCAGCTTCATCGTTCGTCTGCCCGCGGCGCCGACGCTCTAGGACGGGGGCGTTCGGCACGCCAGTACGCGGCGTATCTCCTCCACGAGGGTCTCGGGAAGGCACGGCTTGGTGAGGTATCGATCGCTGCCGGCCGCCCGCGCCTCACGCTCCCCCGTGGTGGACGGATACCCGGTCAATACGATGATCGGAATCGTGCGGGTGCGCACATCGCTCTTGAGCCGCCGCGTCGCCTCCCACCCGTCCATTTTCGGCATGGTCAGGTCCATGACGATCACATCGAACTCGCCCTGCTGGGCCTGGTCGACGCCGGCCTCGCCGTCGGCGGCGACGGCCACCTCGAAGCCCTCGTGCTGGAGAAAGAACGCGTAGATGCTGCGGTTGTCTTCGGCGTCGTCGATGACCAGCACGCGGGGCCGGCCATCCCTACGTAGATCCACGGAGCCAGCGTACCGCCGACGGCAATCGGCGCAAGCCCCACGCGCGCCCCGCGCCGTGGCAGGATAGGGCCCGATGCGCTTGCGCTCCCATCTCACAGCGCTGGTGCTCGCCGTGCTGTTGCCGATGATCGCCTTCTCGGCGATCGCGATCGTCATGTTCGGGCACTATCAGCGCGATACCGCCGAGCGCAGCGCGCTCGAGCTCACGCGTGCGCTCATGAGCGCCGTCGACGAGAGCTTGCGCAGCACGATCACCACCCTCGAGGCGCTGGCGACGGTGCGAAGCCTCGCCGAGGACGACCTCCGCGCGTTCGATCGGGAGGCCCGGCGTGTCTTGACGACGCAAGACGACTGGATGGATATCATCCTGCTCGCGCCCGACGGCCGCCAGATCGTCGCGACCGGTCGGCCGTGGGGCGCGCCGCTGCCCTTCGCCGCGGAGCCGGCCAGCGTCGAGATGGTCGTAAGTTCCCGTCGACCGGTCGTCGGCAGCATCGCGCGCGGGCGTCTCGCCGGCGACTGGGCGATTCCCGTTCGCGTGCCGGTCATTCGCGAAGATCGTGTCGTCTACGTCCTCACCGCCGTCGTCAAGCCGGAGGCGATCGTCAGCGTGCTCGCGCGCCAGCGCATGCCCGCCGACTGGGTCGGCACCGTGTTCGACCGCAATCGCAACGTGGTGGCGCGAACGCGCAATCTCGAGCAGTTCCTGGGCCGTCCGATCTCGCCGCAGTTCGCCGCGCTGCTCGACGCTCCGCCGGACCGCTGGAGAGTCACACGCACGCTCGAGGGCACGCCGGTGTACACGGCATGGGCCCGATCCGCGGAGACGCAGTGGGGCCTCGGCCTCGGCATTCCGGAGGCGGCCGTGGAGGCGCCGCTGCGCCGCTCGCTGATCGCCGTGGCCGCCGGCGGTGTGGGCTGCATCGTCCTCGCCCTTGGCCTGGCGGGCATCATCGGACGCCGAATCACCGAGCCGATGGCCGCGCTGGCCACGACCGCCAAAGCGTTCGGCGAGGCGGGGTCACTCGTCACCGCCGACGGCGCGACGCGCGTGCAAGAAGTGGAAGACGTGCGGCGGGCGTTCGCGGACGCCGCCCAGCTCGTGCAGCGGCGCGCGGCGGAGGCCGACGAGGCCAACCGCGCGAAGGACGAATTCCTCGCCGTACTCTCTCACGAGCTCCGTACGCCGCTGAACGCGGTCTACGGCTGGGCGCGCATGCTGCAGAGCGGCGCCGTGAGCGAAGAGCGGGCGGCGCGCGCGTTGGACGTCATCGTGCGCCAGTCCAACGTGCAGGTGCAGCTCATCGACGACCTGCTCGACGTCTCGCGCATGATCACGGGCAAGATGCGTCTGGACGTGCGCCCGGTCGACGTCAAGGCGGTCGTCGAGCAGGCGCTGGACGCCGCGCGCCCGGCCGCCGACGCCAAGGAGATCCGGATCCAGGCCGTGCTCGACCCGCGAGCGGGGCCCGTGACCGGCGATCCGGATCGGCTGCAGCAGGTCGTCTGGAACCTCGTGCTGAACGCGGTGAAGTTCACGCCAACGGGTGGCCGCGTGCAGGTGCGTCTGCAGCGTGGCGACTCCCACGTGGAGATCGTCGTCAGCGATACGGGTCAGGGAATCGCCCCGTCGGTGCTGCCGTACGTCTTCGACCGCTTCCGCCAGGCCGACTCGTCCAGCCGGCGGGCGCATTCCGGGCTGGGTCTCGGCCTGGCGCTCGTCAAGCACCTGGTCGAGCTGCACGGCGGCAGCGTCAGCGCCCAGAGCCCGGGCGAGGGCCTCGGCGCGACGTTCGTGGTCACGCTTCCCGTCACGCCGGCGGAGACGAGCGCGGAGCGCGTCGATCGCGGACACACGGGCACACGGTCGGAGGACGGACCGATCTTTCGCGCTCTCAAGGGGCTCCGAGTGCTCGTGGTGGACGACGACGCGGAAGCACTGGAGCTGGCCAGCGCGATTCTCAACGGCGCCGGCGCGACCGTGCGCGTGAGCGCCTCGGCGGCGGACGCGCTGAGCGTCGTCCGCGCGTGGCGCCCCGACGTGCTCGTCTCCGACATCGAGATGCCAGGCGAGGACGGCTATTCGCTGATCCGCAAGGTGCGCGCCCTCGAGCCGTCGGAAGGCGGCCGCACGCCCGCCGTGGCGCTGACCGCGTACGGGCGCACGCACGACCGCGTGCTGTCACTGACGGCGGGGTACAACATGCACGTGCCCAAGCCTGTCGATCCCGGCGAGCTCACGGCGATCATCGCCAGTGTGGCGGGGCGAGAGACGCCTCGCTAGCGAGCCGAGCTAGCGGTCCAGCTCCACGAGGTATTCCTTGATGCGCCTGGCGTCGGGGGCGGCGGGCTTGAGCGCCAGATACGTCTCGAACGCCGCCTTGGCTTTCGCGGTGTCCTTCTGCTGGTAGTAGAGGAAGCCGAGATGGCGGTGCGGCTCGGGCGCGCTCGGATCGAGCTCGACCGACTTTTCATACGCGGCCAGCGCCAGCCGCTCGTGCTCCGCCTTCTTGGGCGCCTCCCGCGCGCGCTGCGCCTGTAAACGGTACAGATCGCCGTAATACATGTGCGCGACCGGGTCCTTCGGCGTGACGGCCAGCACGCGATCGAGCTGCCGCTGCGCGACGGCAAACCGGCCGGCGCGGATGTCCTCGTACGCGTTCTCGCGCACCACCGAGCGCATCCGGAGCTGAAAGTCCTCCGTGTCGCGCGTGGTGTCCGGCGCCATCGCGGCCTGCGCGTACTTGGTCTTGAGCAGCCCCTCGGTCGTCTCGATGCGCTCGGTCAGCTTGGGATGGCTGCCGAAGAAAAACGTCTCGAGCGAGCCGCGGTCCTTGGACTCCGAGCGCAGCAACGCGAACACCTTGGGCGCCTCCTTGGGGTCGTAGCCGGCGCGCACGAGGTTGTCCATGCCGGCCTGGTCGGCATCGCGCTCGAGGTCGCGTCCGTAACCGTTGATGGCCGCCATCGCGGTCAGCGCGAGCCCGAGGCCGAGGATCGCGTTGGCAGTCTGCCCGATGACGGCGGCGCCGATGTAGTCGCCCTTCTGCGCGCGCGAGCCGGCCAGCGCGGCGACGCCGATCGACGCGGCGACGGCGCCCACCGTGTACAGGATCTGCTTGGTCTGGATGTCGCGCTGGAAGGACAGGGCGTGGCGATGCGTGACGTGGGTCATCTCGTGGCCGACGATCATCGCCAGCTGCGACTCGTTGTCGAGCCGGCTGAGAAGCCCGGTGTGGACGTAGATGTGGCCGTTCGGCAGCGCGAAGGCGTTCAGCGTCGGATCCCGCAGCACCGCGAACTTGAAGCCGGGGCCGCCGGCCGCGCGCACGTCGTCCGGCGTGAGGCGGTCACCGATCCGCGCCAGGTAGTCCTCCAGCATGGGGTCGTCGTAGACCTTGGCCTTCTTGAGCAGCGTCTCCTCTTCCTTCTCGGCCTTTGCCCAGAGCGCGCGCTCGTCGGCGTCGGGCTTGAACGGCTGGCCGCCCGCGCCAATCGGCGGCACGCTGCGGCTCGCACACCCCGGCAGCAGGACGCCCAGGATGACGAGCCATGCGATCGCCTTGCGCATCAGTTGCGCGAGCCGAGCTGCTGCCGCACCTTCCGCAACTCGTCGCGGAAGCCTTCGGCGTCGGGCGCGCCGGGGAAGCGCGTGAGATAGCGCTCCCACTCGGCCGCCCCGTCGTGCAGCCGGCCCAGCCGCACCAGCACCGTGCCGCGGTCGCGGCGGTGAACGCCAGAATCCGCATCGAGCAGGAGGAGGCGGTCGACGACGCCGAGGGCGCGCTCCCAGTCCTGACGCTTGGCGTAGATGCCCTTGAGGTTGCGCAGCATGCGGACCACGATCTGGTGCTTGGTGCACGGCGCCCAGTGCGCGTCCTCGAGCTTGACGGGCCGGCCGAGCGCGCGCGCGGCGACCTCCTCGGCGCGCTCGGGCGTCAGCACCTCGCCCGCGTTGAACGGATCCACAAACACGCGGCGGCCCGCCACCCGCGCGCCGACGATGAAGTGCCCCGGCAGGCCGACCCCGTCGACCTCGATGCCCACGCGCCGCCCGATCTCGATCGTCAGCACCGACAGCGTGATCGGAATGCCGAGGCGGCGGTCGAGCACGTCGTTGAGGCACGAGTTGCGCGGGTCGTAGTATTCGCGGTCGTTTCCGCGAAAGCCCTCTTCGGCGAACAGGAAGGCGAGGAGCCGGTCGAGCGCCGCCTGGGGGCCGCGTGCGGCCACCGCCCCCGAGCGCCGGGCGAGCGCGTCGAGCCGCGCCACTTCGGCGTCGACGTCCAGGCCCGGATGCTCGATGCGCGCCACCGCGAGCGCCGCGCGCGTGAGGTCCACGCGGCCGTCCGACGTCCGCGCGAGCTCGCGGAAGGGTTCCAGCGGATCCATCAGCAGCCGGGCGCGTGATGGATGCCGGCGGTGGCCAGGGCCTTCTGCTGCAGCTCCTCGGCCAGGTCCAGCGTTCGCTGCGCTGCGCGCCGGGCGGCATCCTGCGCTTCCTGCGTCGTGGCCAGCCGCACCAGCGTGCGACGTCCCAGCTCGTGGTGATGCCGCTCGTCGGGCTCGATCACGTCGCGGTACAGCGCCGCGGTCGCCTTGTCCCCCACCCGCTCGCAGAACTCGATGAACTGCCGGTTCTTCACGATCGCGATCGCTTCGCGGGTGAACTGACCAGCCGCCACGCGCTCCACGCTGGTGGTGAGAGTCTCCAGATAGCGGGTCAGCGGACCAACGCCGCCGGCGAGCGGATCGAACGTGTCGGCGTCGAAGCCGAGCTCGCCCAGGCGTTTGGCGATCAGCTCGTAGTGCTTGGCCTCGTCCGCAGCCTGACGCGCGAGCGCCAGCATGAGCTTGATGTCGTCACAGCTGGTGACCCAGCGCGCGGCGATCAACGTGGCCTCGGCCTCGTTGCGGAGCGCGACTTTCAACAGATTGGGCACGTTGAGCGGGCCCTTGACCTCCGGCGTCAGCGTCGCGTCCGGCTGGAGCCCGTGCAACCGCGCTTGATTGTCCGCATCGAGCGCGGCGACGAACTCCGCCGCGGTCACCGAAGCCCCTCGCGGAGCAGCGTGGGGAGCTCCTGGGTCAGGGTTTCCTTCGTCACGACACGATCACAGCGCGCGTGCCAGGACTGCGTCTGTCGCGCCAGCGCATGCGTCGTGTACCCGAGCACGGGCGGCCGCGGCGTCGCGCGATCGAGGGCGGCGAAGATCGCGGCGTAGTCGAAGGCGCCGGTGAGATCGACGAGGACCAGCCCCGCGCCGTTGGCCAGCGCCGCCTCGACGTCCGGAACCGAGCGCGCGAACACGAGGGGGACGTCGACGAGGCGCGCCGTCTCGCGGATGCGGGCAACGAAGAAGAGGTCGGAAACGACGGCGACCACGCGCGCCACGGCGCGCGGTGGCTGGGCGTGCGCCTGGGTGGAGCCTGGGTTAGTCACTCTGCTCGCGAATGCCGAGCCAGTAGCGCTGCCACTCTGCGATGTGGCTGAGCGTCCGCATGTCCCGGATCCGATCGACGTAGACGATGCCCTTGAGGTGGTCGGTCTCGTGCTGGATCACCCGCGCGAAGAAGTCCTTGGCGACCAGATCGACGGGCTTGCCCTCGCGATCGAGACACTCGAGCCTCACCGCCGTGTGACGCGGCACCACGCCGCGCATGTCGGGCACGGAGAGACAACCCTCCCAGCCGTCCTCGAGCTCCTCCGTGAGCGGCGTCACGATGGGATTGATGACGACCGTCAGCGGAATCTCCGGCGCGTCGGGATAGCGTGGATTCTTGGCGACCTCGATCACGGCGATCTGCCGCGGCACGTGCACCTGGTTGGCCGCCAGTCCCGCGCCGTCGTACTCGTGCATCGTCTCGATCATGTCGTCGATGAGCTGCTGCACCTGGGCCGAGCGGATGTCGCCCGCCGCGACGGGCTCGGCGGGCTGGCGCAGCACTGGATGACCGAGGCGCGCAACCTTCAGAATCGCCATAACGTCCTGAAGTGTAGCACGCAGCGCGAGGGCGCCCGCGCGATCAGGAGACCGTGACGCGCTCCAGTGTCGCCGCCGCGCCGATGGGGACGTCGACCCTGAACGTTGCGCCGTGGCCCTCGCCGGCGCTCTCGGCAACCACGCGACCGCCGTGCAGCTCGACGAGGTGGCGGACGATCGCCAGCCCGAGGCCGAGCCCCGGGTATGGCCGCGTGACGCTGGCATCGGCCTGGTGGAAGCGCTGGAAGACGTGCGGCAGCACGTGCGGCGCGATGCCGATACCCGAGTCGGCGACGGTCAGGGCGAGCATCGAACCCGCGCGCTCGAGCCGGACGTCGATCCGGCCGCCGGCGGGCGTGAACTTGAGCGCGTTGGACACGAGGTTCCAGACGATCTGCTGCAGGCGATCGGCATCGCCCCGCAAGCGTGCGTCCGCCGGCAGCGTCACGTCGAGGACGATGCGCTTGGCCTCGACCGCGGCCGCCATGCCGTCGAGCACGCTGCGCACGATGTGCGCGAGGTCGACGTTGGCGATCTCCAGCACGATCTTCCCGGTGATAGCCTGGCTCACATCGATGAGCGTGCTGATGAGCCGCAGCTGGTTCTCGGTGTTGCGTCCGATGACCTCGACGGCGCGGCGCGTGCTCGCCGCGTCGAGCCGCCCGGTGCCGAGCATCTTGGCCCAGCCGAGGATGGCGGTCAGCGGCGTCCGCAGCTCGTGGGAGACCACGGCCAGGAACTCGTCCTTCGTACGGCTCGCCTGCTCGGCCTGCTCGCGCGCGGCACGCTCGCTCGCCAGCGTGCGCTGCAGGCTTTCGTAGAGCGTCACGTTCTCCAGCGCCAGCGCGGCGGCGTCGGCGAGGGTCTGCAGGGCGGCGACCTCGTGCTCGGCGGCGTGGTAGCGCCGCGCCCAGTACGCACCGATGGCGGCCACCGGCGCCTCACGACGCACCGGCACCATGGCGAGGCTCTGCACGAACGTCGGCCGATACGCGGCGGCCGGGATGCGCGGATCGGCGTAGATGTCCTCGATGACGACCGCCGTGCCATGGAGCATCACCCAGCCCGAGATGCACGCCTCGAGCGGGAAGCGGCGGCCCTTCCAGAGCGGGCCGATGGCGCTTTCGTCGGCGTAGTAGCAGTCGCCGCCGTCGCGGAGGACGAACGTCACGCCGTCGGCGCCGCTCAGCGTACGTGCGACGTCGCGGACGATCTCCATCACGGCCGGCAGCTCACGGCAGAAGGACAAACGGCGGACGGCGTCGAGCAGCCGGTCGCGGGTGACGTCGCTCATGAGCAATGATGATTCGGCATCGCGCCCGTCTGGGTCAATCCGCATATCCACGTACGCGGCTTCGCCTGGGCTACTTCGCCTCCACGCGTCCGACGCGGCGCACGCCTTCGGCCAGCCGTCGGGCGTCGGCCTCGAAGAAGCGCTGGAACTCGTCGCCCTGCTTGAAGGTGACCGGCGTCTCGAGCTTGTCCATCGCGCCCTTGAAGTCGGGGTCGTTCACCGCCTCGCGTAGGGTCGCCCGGAGCTTCGCGAGCACGGGCTCCGGGGTCCCCTTGGGCGCGAACACGCCGGCCCAGATGTAGAACTCGGCGTCCGGATAGCCGAGCTCCTTGAACGTCGGCACGTCCGGCAGCGCGGCGACGCGCTTGTCGCCCCACCCGGCGAGCGCCCGCAGCTTGCCGGCCTTGATCTGCGGCAGCACGACGGAGGGGCCCGACGCCAGCGCGTCGACGTGGCCGCCGAGGATCGCGGTCAGCGCCGGGCCGGCGCCCGCGTGGGGCACGTGACGGAGCTTGATGCCCGCCGCCTGCGACAAGAGCTCCATCGCCATGTGCAGCGTGCCGTAGATGCCGGAGGACGAGTACGAGATCTGCCCCGGGCGCTTCCGGGCGTCCTCGATGAAGTCCTTCGCGGTCTTCCATGGCTTGTCCGCCGGCACGACGAGAATCGTCGGATCGGCGGAGATCAGCGCGATCGGAGCGAACTGGTCGACCGTGAACGCCGGTGGCCGATTGAAGAGCTTGTCGGCCTCCGGAATGATCGAGATCGACGACAGCGCCAGCAGCAGCGTGTAGCCATCGGGCTTCGCCACCGCGGCCGATTGCATGCCCACCGCCCCCGCCGCGCCCTGCTTGTTCACGACGCCGACGGGGTTCTTCAGCACCTTCTCCATCGCGGCCGCCACGGGGCGGGCCGTCAGGTCCGCGACACCGCCCGGGGGGAATGGCACCACCATCGTGATCGGGCGATTCGGATACGAATCGTCGGCGGCGGCGGAGGTGCCGAGCGCGGCGACGAGGGCGATCACGACGAGGGACAGGCGAGGCATCATGACGAGTCTCCCTTTTCGGCGAGCGCCATCCGCGCGCGCCAGTCCAGCCCGCGGCGCGCGAAGGTATACAGGTTGAGCAGCACGAGCGCGAGCCCGAACGCGAGCAGCGCGGCGGCAATGCGGTGCTCGATGAAGATCGTATAGCGCCCGTCGGACATCGCCAGCGACTGGCGCAGGCTCAGCTCGATCAGCGGCGCCAGCACGACGCCGAGCACGATCGGCGCCGTCTCGAAATCCAACTTGCGCAGCACGTAGCCGAGCACCCCCATGACGAGCATGATCCACACGTCGACGACGGAGGCGTTGACGGCATAGACGCCGAGGATCGAGAAGATCAGGACGGCCGGATAGAGGTACGGGTACGGCACGCGCAGGATGTTCACGAACAGACCGACGAGCGGCAGATTCAGGATCAGCAGCATGACGTTGCCGACGTACATCGACGCGATGAAGCCCCAGAACAGCGCGGGCTGATTGCCGATCAGCAGCGGCCCCGGCGCCACGCCGTGCACCATGAGCGCGGCGAGCATCACCGCGGGAATCGGGCCGGACGGCACGCCGAGGGCCAGCATCGGCACGAACGCGCCCGACGTGGCCGAGTTGTTGGCGGACTCCGGTCCCGCCACCCCGGCCACGGCGCCGTGACCAAACTCCTGCGGCCGCCGCGACACGCGCTTCTCGACGGCGTAGGAGACGAAGCTCGCAATGATGTGCGCGGAGCCGGGCAGGATGCCGATGACGAAGCCGAGCACGGTGCCCCGCCCGATCGGCCACGCCGCCTGGCGCCACTCCTCGCGCGAGGGCAGTAGCTCGGAGAGCTTCGGCTTGATCACCGCGGGCGGCGTCGGCGCGCCGGCGGTGGCAAGGATCTCGGCGACGCCGAACAGGCCGACGGCCACGGGCACCACGCCGAGGCCGTCGCCCAGCTCGACCACGCCATACGCGTAGCGCATGTATCCGGTCATCTGATCGATGCCGATCGTGCCGAGCAGCAGCCCGAGCGCCGCCATGGCCAGCGCCTTGAGCATCGAGCCCGAGCTCATGTATGCGAGGACGAGCAGGCCGAGCAGCAGCAGCGCGAGCTGCTCGGGCGGGCCGAAGCGCAGCGCGATGCGAGCCAGCGGCGGCGCCATCACCATGAGGCCGATCACGCTCGCCGTGCCCGCGACGTACGAGCCCACGGCCGCGATCGCCAGCGCGGCGCCCGCGCGCCCCTTGCGCGCCATCGCGTAGCCGTCGATGCACGTCATCACGGAAGCCGCCTCGCCGGGGATGCGCATCAGGATGGACGTCGTGGATCCGCCGTACATCGCGCCGTAGTAGATGCCGGCGAGCATGACGATGGCGCGCGTGGCGTCCATGCCGAACGTCGCCGGCAGCAGCAGGCTGATGCCGGCCAGCGGGCCCACGCCCGGCAGCACGCCGACGAGCGTCCCGATGACGCAGCCGATGAAGGCGTAGAAGAGGACGGGGGGCGAGAGCGCGACCGAGAAGCCGAGCGCGAGATTGCTCAGAACGTCGAGCATCAGAAGCCGAACGGACCGCGAGGCAGCGGAACGCGCAACAGCGTGTCGAAGAGCCAGAACGTGCCGAGCGCGAGCGCGGCGGCGAAGACGACGGTGGCCGCGATCGGCTTGCGCTCCACCCCGCCGACGAGGAAGGTGAGCGCGGCGAACACGGTGAGGCGGTACCCCAGGCGCTCCAGCGCGAACGCGCCGAACGCGCACGCGACGAAGATGGCCACGCTGTGCCGCCACTCGCGCCAGTCGAGGCTCGCGGCTCGCGGCCCGCCGCCGCCGAGCGCGGCCACCGCGACGCCGGCGCCGAGCAGCAACAGCGCCAGCAGCCCAGGAAGGTACGCCGGCCCCGGAGTGGCGACGGAACCGAGCGGCAGCCGCTGTCGCCACGTCTCCTCGAGCACGAGCAGCGCCAGGGCGGCCAGCCCGATGCCGGAGACGCGATCGACGCTCATGGCATTGCCAGGCCGAGGAATCGAGCGGCGTTGGCGCCGTCGAGGATGGCGGCCCGCGCCGCGGGTGCAAGATCGGCCCGCTCGACGGCGCCGATCGGATCGTCGGCGCCCATGTCGAACGGATAGTCGCTGCCGATGACCACGCGCTCCATGCCGAGCTCCTCGACGATGAACTTCAGATTCGCGGCGCCGAGCGTGAGCGAGTCCACCCAGATGCGGCGCGCGTAATGGCGCGGCTCGTGCGGGATGGCCGCCCGCCCCTCCGATCGCACCGCCCAGCCGTGATTCAGCCGCGCCAGGGTGAACGGGAACGCGCCGCCGCCGTGGGCGAAGCCGATCCGCAGCCGCGGCAGGCGCTCCAGCACGCCGCCGAAGATCAGCGTCGAGATCGCCAGCGCGCTTTCCAGCGGGTTGCCCACGATCAGCGGGAAGTAGTACTTCTTCATGCGGTCGAGCCCGACGAGCGGCGCCGCGGGGTGCACGAACACGGCGACGTCCAGATCGACGCACGCGGCGAAGAAGTCGAACAGCGCCGGGTCGTCGAAGTCGCGCCCGCCCGGACACGTGCCGATCTCGACGGCGCGGAGCCCGAATCGCTCGCGAGCGTGGCGCAGCTCGTCGATCGCGAGTCCCGGCGCCTGCAGCGGCACCGTGGCCATGCCGGCGAACCGCTTGGGGTGCCGGGCCACGATCTCCGCCACGTTGGCGTTCTGCATTCGCGCGAACTCCTGCGCGGCCTTGGCGTCGGCCCAGTAGCAGAACATCACCGGCGGCGGCGAGAGCGCCTGCATGTCGACGCGCAGCCGGTCCATGTTCTCGAGGCGTCGCGCCGGGCTCCACGCGCGATCGTCGATGTCGCGGAAGAACTGCGCGCCGGTGAAGATCGTCGCGCGGCAGCCCTCGCGCGGCTCGAGCCGCGGCCAGTTGCCGCCGCCATAGCGCGCGGCCCAGTCCTCCCACCGCTCGGGGACGACGTGGGTGTGAACGTCGACGCGCACGCTAGCGGGACTCCACGGAACTCATCGGCATCCTGGTAGGCGATCGCATCGAATTCTCTCCGAGCACGGTGGGTGGCGTCGGGACACTCTACACCACCGCGTGGCGAACTCGGATGCGCCTACGTGCCGGCGGGGGAATCGATGAGCGGAAGAACACGGAGGCGCGGTGACGCCGGGGGACAGGACCGACGCCGCCGCGCTCCGCTGGGCGGTCGCTACCTGCGCTGACCGCCCTCGGGCTTGCTGCCCTGCTCCTGACCGCCGGCCTGGTTGCCCTGCTTCTGGCCACCCTCCTGCGGACGCTGCTGACCCGGCTGATGCTGCTGGCCAGGCTGATGCTGCTGCTGACCCGGCTGAGGCTGCTGGCCAGGCTGCTGCTGGCCGCCCTGGCGCTGCTTGTCCTTGTCCTGCTCCTTGTCGAGCTGGACGGGCTCGCCGCTCTGGGCGTCCTTGTTCTGATCCTTGTTGTCTGCCATTGCGAGGTTTCTCCTTACCCCCGCGAGGGCGGGTGTGCCTTC
>Ga0114129_10003342_pt1 | contig 22532 bp, 13 predicted proteins | sample RhiMetdeltSRZDD1_FD_80071 | JGI IMG/M metagenome (GOLD analysis project Ga0114129, IMG submission 80071) | Populus rhizosphere microbial communities from Tennessee, USA - Rhizosphere MetaG P. deltoides SRZDD1 (version 2) (version 2) | ecosystem: Host-associated > Plants > Roots > Rhizosphere >... | reverse complement strand
GGCCGCTCCTCCGCGCGACGACTGCGCAGAGCCGTCCCTCAGCTGCTTCGCGCCTTCGCGCATCCTCCGCCCGATCTCCTGGCGTTCGAGTTCCTTCGCCGCTTCGCCCGCGCGCGCAACCGTCTCAGTGCCAGACTGCTTGCCGGTCTGTTCGCCCTTTGCGAGCTCTCCGACACCACGCTGCAGGTTGTCGACGCGCTCGGCAAGCCGATCCTTCTCGCCAGCGAGCCTGCGACGCGCGTCGGCCGTTGCCGTCGAATCACTCTTTTCGAGCCGTCCGGCCTCCGCGGCGATTCGTCGCTGTTCGTCGGCAATCTGCTGCGCTTCGAGCTGAAATTCGCCTGCCGCGCGCTGGCGGGCCTCGGGGCTGCCGCCACGTAGTTGCTGTTCGAGCGAACGGAGCTGCTCAGCAGCGCGCGCGCTCTGGTCGGCAGCGGCATTGGCGTCGTTGCGTTGAAGCTCGTTCGCGGCGTTGCGCATCTGCTCTGACGCGTCCTGCATCCGTCCACTCGCGTTGCCGCCCTGCCCCTTTTGCGGGTTGGCAGATTGGTTACCAGCCTGACCGCCCTGTTGCTGGCCCTGCTGTCCGGATTGCGACTGCGATGGTGGGCGCTGACCGGCCTGTTGCGAACCCTGTTGCTGTTCGAGCTGACGCGCGAGCTTCTCGGCCTGCTCGCGGAGCTCGCTCTGCTCTCGCGTCAGCCGCTCGAGCTGACGCTTGCGTTCTTCCTCGGCTTCCTTGGATTCAGCCAGCTCGCGCTGCTTGCGGCTCAGTTCCTCCTGCCGGCGAGCCAGATCGCGGATCCGGTCGAGCGCGTCGCTTTGATCCTTCTGATCGGGCCGCTCTTCAACCTGCGAGCGGCTCTCGTAATTCGTTCGCTGCTGCCGCTGCAGTTCCTTGTCGAAGAGCGCCGACATATCCTGCCCCTGCCGGCCCGATCCACCGGCACCGGCATTCGCTTGCTGCCGCATCACCTCGCGGCGCCTTATTTCGGCTTGTGCACGAAGGAGCGCCTGAAGCGCCGCCATCTCGTGCGGAAGCGCATCAGCCGTACGCTGGCCTTGCAGCTGCTCGAGCGCGCGGCCCATTGACAGCGCGGCTTCGCCGACCGGATCTCCGGTGGTCTGACGGAACTGTGGCGCCTGCTGAGGATCGATCTGCAATGGCGGCCGGATCGGTCCGCGGCCGCGGCGAGGCATTCCCATCTGTTCGGCGCGCGCCTTCAGCTCCGCCTGCGCCTCAGCGACAGCCTTCAGATCGTCGGCGGAACGCCCCGCTCCGGACCGGCGTTCGATGTTCCAGGTCGCGTTGATGATCTCCTTCTGCGCGGCGATGAGCGTCTCGATCTGCGCGCTGTTCGCCCCGCTGCCGGCCTGGCTCTGGGCCTCGACGAATTCCTCGTTGAACGGCCGAACCTCGAGGAAGTACATGTCGCTGCGCGTCTCGGTCGAGCGCTTCCCGCGGCTGACGTCGCGGGCTCGCGCGTAGTACGTGATCACGTCGCCGGGCTTGACCCGCAGATCCTCGGCCGCGAGAAGGTGCGCGCCCAATCTGGCGACCTCCGTACCCGAGACGTTGGCGAACGGCACAACCCTGGTCTGACCCCCCGGTACCGCATAGACCAGTTCGAAGTTCGCGATGCCGTAGTCGTCTTCGGCACGCGCCTCGATGGCCACTTCCTCGAGTGGCGTGATCTGCTGATCGCCCGCAGGTCGAAGGATTCTGACGTCCGGCGGACGATCGTCCATCAAGCGGATGAAATACTCCGTTTCCCCAGGCGCGCCGAGGCCGTCGTGATCCGTCAGCCGCAGCCGATACGAGTCGTCGCGCGACAGCACCAGTTCGATTTCAGCCGAGCGATCGCCCGCGGGCTGCAGCGGTTTGGCGCCGGCGCCGGCAAGAGTCATCTCCGCGGCGGCTATCGGCTTGTCCGTCTGAACCCTCAGGCGGACTCTGGTTCCCGCTGGCGCATAGATGTCGCCGCCGTTCTGCTCGTCCCGTGGACGAAGGCCCGTGAACGAGGGGTATTCGTAGTGCAGGTCGATGCGCTCGACTCGCGGTGCGAAGAGCGCCGTCACCGCGAAATCACGCGTTGCCGCGCCCCCAGCGTCGATCTTGTACGTGAAGCTGCGATCCACCGACTCGAACGGGAAGACAAACGCTCCGCCTTCGACCGTCATCGGCACTTTTCGCTGATCGGCACCCGCCGTGACCGTCATCGTCGGCTGAAGATGTGTTAACGGCCGGTTACCCGAGTGCACGATCGCGCGGACCTGCAGCGGGCTGCCGCCGATGACGCGCACGTCCCCCGGTTGAACCGAAATCTGAATCGCGTTTGGGTTGAGCCCCAGCCAGGCTGTGTCGAAACTCCGGGCGAGCGGATCGCGACCAATGACGAGTGTGAACGCGAGCAGCGCGAGCCCCGCGACTGTCTCGACCACCCCGCGACGGATGGCCGCGGGAGCCACGATCTGACTTGGGGTGAACTCGGCAAGGCGGCGGGCCGCCGCGTTGTGAATCAGAGGGGTGAGCGGAGTGCCCTCGCCGGAGCCATCGACGGCGCTGACGATCGTATCGTCCAGCGGCTCGATTCCCGGCAACAACCCCGCGCGTTCTTCAATGAAGCGGGCGACCTGCGTATCGTTCGGCCGCCGCTGCATGTGCCACACCGCAAACGCCCCGGCGCCCAGCGCCGCCACGACCGCCGCAGCACCAAGCAGGACGAGCGCCGGACCGTCGGGCCGAAACAGACGTTCGATCACGAGGGCCGCCAACCCCGGCACCGCCGCCGCAAACGCCGCTCGAGCCACGGTCCTCAGCGCCGCCTGGGCAAACCACCGGCGCCGAACCCGACTCAAGAACGCCCGCACCTCATCGCGCTCGGTCACAATTCATCTCTCGCTAAGCACTTGCGCACTTGCGCACCTGCGCACCTGCGCACTTTATGAAACCCTCCCCACCACCGACTCAGCCACAAGCGCAACTAGCATCAGGACCAGCCCGTAACGCCAGAAGTTCTGCGCCCCCTCGGTCTGACGAGCCTGCAAGGCAGACGCCGGTGAGGCCCCGGCTGCCTCCGTCCTGACCTTTTGACGAAACTCGTCTTCCGACAGCCGTTCGAGCCCGCTTTCGCGAGCATCGACGTTGACGGCGACCAGGCGCTTGTCGTCCCCCACCGTGTGCAAACCGGGCCGTCCGGCCGTTTCCGCGGGCGCCCGGCCGACGGTGAATTCACGCGGATTTCTGCGTTCCCCCGCCGCGTAGCGGATCGATTCGATCGTGAAGGGAACGAAGGCCGGATGCAACGGAAAGTCGTTCCATCGTCGATCGACATCAGATGCGAATATCACGACCCGGCCGTTGCCTTCGTGACGCTCCAAAAGAGCGGGCGTGCCGTCGCTGAACGTGGTGACGACGTCCCATCCGTCAGGGCGAATCCGCCAGCTTCGGCTGAACTGGACGTGCCCGAGATTGGCGGTCAACGCGCCAAACGGCCGGAGGATGGGATGGCGGATATCGGTCACCGCCAGCGACAGCGGGCCCTGGTGCTCGGCCACCGTCAGGGGCGGATCCCAGTTGAACATCGTCGAAACGACCGATGCCTCGAGGTCGGGAGCGGCGATCAGGACGAGCCCCCCGCCCCGGCGCGTGAAGTCGGCGATGGCCTGACGCGCCTCACGTGTCAGGCCGCGCGTCGAAAGGAGGACCACCGCAGACTGCGATGACAGCGAGTCAGACGTGACAGTCGACCCCGACACTGTGCGCGCCGCAAGCCCGTCAGACTCCTCCGACGAGGTTGCCAGTGCGCGCTCGAGATAGAAACCCGACTGACGTTGAGAGCCGCCAGTGACGATCGCGACGCTCGATTGGCTCGTTCCAAGGGCCGCATAGCGCGTATCGTCGGCGGGGATGCCGCCAGGATCGTCCACGGTGACGGTCAGCCCGCCCGTTGTTGGCACCTTCACGGCGACCGGTACGTCGGTCAGCGCTCCGGGTTCGACGCTGTACTGGCCGGTCGCTATCTGCCGGTCGCCGTACGAGATGCGAACCTGACCCTGACGAACGGCGTCACCGCCGTTGTAGACGGCCGCCACGATGCGATCGGGCTCGATCCGAAGGTTGCTGAGCGCGACGTTGGGTGCCATTCCCCCGACGTCCACCGTTTGAAGGTGCCAGCCCGCGGGAAGTTGAGACGCCGCGTCAGTCCAGCCGGATCGCTGCATGTCGGTCACGATAATCAGAGTTCCCCCGGAACCCTTGCCGAGTTCCGCCACCTTCTGGACGACCGGCCCGTACTCCGTCGCGCCGAAGCCTGGCTTCAGTCCGTTCAAGGCGGACAAGGCATCCGCGCCGCTGCCGGGCTCTGACACGATGTCCGCGCGATCGTCGAATGCCACCAGCGCGACGCGCTCGCCGATGGACGCTTGACCGATCGCCGTACGCGCGCGCTCGAGGGCCTGCTCGAAGCGCCCCGGGGCGCTCATGCTGAACGAGCGATCGACGGCCACCACGAGCGTGCCTCCGCCACTCGCAGACGTCAGGTACGGCCGCGCGAAGGCCAGGGCGAGCAGGAGCAGAGCAGCGACGCGCGCTGCGAGGAGCAGCAGATCCTGCAAACGTCGCCGCCGCGATCGCTCGATCGGCGACCGTCGCAGCATCCGGACGGCTGTGAACGGCACTTCGGGGGCCACGTCACGCCGCAGCAGGTGCAGGACGATCGGAAGAGCGATCGCGAGCGCACCGAGCAGGAACGCGGGATAGAGGAACGACATTCCTATTTCCTTCGGGAGCGCGCGGCGAGATAGGCGAGCAAGGCGAAGTCGAGTGGCTGCGACGAGTCGAGCTGCACGTAGTCGATGCCCCCGCCCCGCAGCGCTCGATCGTAGGTGAGCGTCAGCCCCGCCAGCTCGCGCAAATAGCTCGTGCGAATCGCGGTCGGTTCCGTGATGAGTTCCTCGGCGCTCTCGAGATCCTTGAACTTTGCCGATCCGCTGAACGGAAACGTGAGCTCGTGCGGATCGAGGACCTGGAACACGATGACGTCCGTGCCGCAAAACTTGATGTGCTTCAGCCCCTTGATGACGGGCTCGGGATCGTCGAGCAGGTCGGAGATCAGCACGACCAGGCTGCGCTTGACGAGCGCGTCAGCGAGTTGATGGAGCGGACGGCCGACGTCAGACCGGCGGCCTGGCTGCAGCCGCTCGAGACCCAGGAGCAACGAATGCAGGTGCCCGGGGCGGGCGCTTGCGGGAAGCCGGAACGTGATGCGATCGTCGAAGGCGATCAAACCGGTCGCGTCACGCTGCCGGTTCATCAGGAACGCAAGCGAGGCCGCGAGGACGGAGCCATACTCCATCTTGCTCATTGGCGCCGACCCGCGGTATCCCATCGAGCCGCTCACATCCAGCAGGATGTGGCACTCGAGGTTGGTTTCTTCCTCGTACTTCTTGACGTAGTGGCGATCGGATCGGGCGTAGACCTTCCAGTCGAGCGTGGACAGGTCGTCACCATGCATGTATTGGCGGTACTCGGCGAACTCGACGCTGAACCCCTTGAAAGGGCTTCGATGAAGACCGGAGATGAAACCTTCCACGACCGTCCGCGCCTTCAGCTCCATGGTGCCGAGCCGTGCGATGACGGCCGGATCCAGAAACCTCAAGTCGCGCGTGGCGGGGGTGGGCATCGCTACATCCCGCTTCGCGGTACCGGAACCGCTTCGAGCAGGCGCTCGACGAGATTGTCGGCGGTGATCCGCTCGGACTCGGCGTAGAAGTTGGGAATCACGCGATGGCGAAGCACGGGGCGCGCCAACGCCTGAATGTCGCCGACCGACACGTGATACCGGTTGTGCAGCAGGGCCCTCGCCTTCCCGGCCAGGATCAGGGCCTGCGACGCGCGGAGACCGGCGCCCCACTTGACCCACTCGCGCACGAACCCATGGTCGCTTTGCCGGCCCGGACGGGACGCATCGACCAGGCGAACGGCATACCGCGCGACATCCTCCGCCACGACCACCTGCCGCACCAGTTGCTGAATCTCGAGAATCTCCGGCCCGCCGAGCACGCGCTCCGGCACCTGCACGTGGATGCCAGTCGTCTGCGTGACGACGCGGACCTCCTCGTCCTCGGGCAGGTAGGTCATGACGATGTTGAACATGAAGCGATCGAGCTGCGCTTCGGGCAATGGATACGTGCCCTCGAGCTCGATGGGGTTCTGCGTCGCGAGCACGAAAAACGGCCGCTCCAGCTGATACGTCCGGCCGGCAGCCGTCACGTGGTACTCCTGCATCGCCTCGAGCAGCGCCGCCTGCGTCTTTGGCGGCGTGCGGTTGATCTCGTCGGCGAGGATGATCTGCGCGAAGATCGGTCCCGTCACGAAACGCAGCGATCGGTGGCCGCCCTGTTCGTCGAGGACCTCGGTGCCGGTGATATCCGCCGGCATCAGGTCGGGGGTGAACTGGATGCGTTTGTACGACAGGTCCAGGATTTCAGCGACCGTCTTGATCAGGAGCGTCTTGGCGAGGCCGGGCACGCCGGTGATCAGGCAGTGGCCGCCCGTGAACAGCGCCATCAAGACCTGATCGATGACGTCCTCCTGCCCGACGATGACCTTGTGGATCTCCGTCAGGATCCGCTTGCGTCCCGCTGACACCCGCTCGGCTACGGCGGCGATATCCGAGGTCGACAGGACTTCCGGGGTGGCGCGAGCTGTGGGCGTCGGATTCATCAGTGGGTCAGCGAGTAAACGATTTCGTTGATCTGCATCCGGTAGGCTTGCGCGGTGAACCGGACATAACCGGGATAGTCGGCGGCGTTGGACCATTCCCAACCGTCGCCCATGTCCGTGTTGAAGTTGATGAGGACCATGGCGCGGCCGTTGTCGTCTTCGATCGCCCGCAGGCGAGGGGCAAACCCACCCTTCTCCCATGTGCGGCCCTGCAGAAACGACCCGAGACCAGGCGTCTGCGGATACTCATCGATCTGGTAGAAGCAGCTGTAGATCGGATGGTTGGGCGGCAAGTCCACGATCCGCCGATCGGGAAACACGCGCTTCATCTCGCGCTGAAAATGCGCCCACTCCTCAGGCCCGTGGAAGTCGTCGAACGTCAGCGTGCCGCCGCGGAGCAGGAACTCGCGCAGGTTCTGCACCTCGCTTTCCTTCAGCGTCATCGTTCCAGGCTCGACGATGTAGATCCACGGGTATGTCCAGAGCGAAGGGTCGTCGAGCGTCACGACGACAGGATCGTTCACCTGGATCGAGGTCACCGTGCGGATGCGACGCGAGAGATTCTGTTCGGCCGCCGGGTAGTCAATCGTCCAGCACTCGTTGAAGGTGTCGCACCCCTGCGATGCGGGAACGTTCCACGCGGTGTACTTGATCCGGGCGAACGTCCACTGCAAGCCGGCGAAGCGCGCGTCTGGCTGTAACGGGTTCTGGGCGTCGGCGTCAGGCGCGGAGACAGATAGCAGGCCCCACAGGAGCAGCCCTGCGCCCGCGAGGGCCGGAACGATCGACGCCGGTCCGATCTTCACGGGCGCTTCCCGCTTCCGTTGCTCTTTCCGTCTACGACCTTGAGCAGCAGATCCTGCGCCCGTTCGAAGCTCGGCGCGATCTCCAGCGCTGCGAGCGCTTCGCGCTTCGCTTCGTCGCGGCGTCCCGCGAGAAGGTAACTCTCTCCGAGATCGCAGTGCGCCGCCGCGCGATCGGCCGGTCCTATCGCAAGCGCGGCCCTGAACTCGCGAACGGCGGTCCCGGCATCACCACGCTTCATGGCGAGACGGCCAAGACCACTGTGGCCCTGTGAATCGAACGGATCGATCTCGACGACGCGATCGTTGGCGATGGCCAGCGCCTTCTCGTCGCCCGCCTTGGCCGCCAGCGCAGCGAGCCGTCGCGCCGGTTCGAGCGCCGTCTGATCCTGCGCGAGCAACGCCTGGTAGGCCTTGATGGCCCGCGACGCGTCGCCAAGCTCTTCGGCCAGGCGGCCCATGACGGCATGCGGCGAGTTCTCGCCGATGGCCATCGGCACCAGCGCCGCCGCGCGTTCGAGCGGCTCGAAGGCCGATTTGTCCTTCTGCGCGGCGAGAGCCATGCCGAGCATCAGCTGCGCTTGATAGCTTCCCGGTTTGGCCGCCGCGTTCGCTTTCAGGGCAGATACATCGGGCTCGCCTGGCTTGTCCTTGACCTGGTCGCGCAGTGCCGCGCGCACCGACGAAAAGCGGGTGTCGAGCATCTTGTCGAACGAGGCCTGCAGCGCGTCCATCGACACGCCAAGAGACTTCGTAATCGCCTGCTCGTTCTCGGTTCCATCGGCGTAGCTGTGGATCAGCGTTCGCAGCGCCGCTTCGCCGTGTGTCGACACAATGTGGTCGACGAGCAGCGAAGCCTGGTAGTACGCGAGCGCGATCGTCTCGCCGCTCGTGAAGCCGGAGTTCAGATCGCGCAGCTTCAGCGCCTTGCCCTGCTCGAGCGCGACCGCGAACGGCACCTCCATCTCGCGGCCCCAGGCAGGGCGTGCCTTCGTTTCCTCGTAGACCGACACACCCTCCGTGAGCCAGCGCGGCACCCGCTGCTTCGACATCTGCAGCGTAATGACGTGCGCCATCTCGTGCCACAGCGTCGCCTGCCACGAGAACGACCCCGGCGTTCTCGCCTTCGGCGAGTCCATGCTGATGACACGGCCGAAGCAGGCGCCGAGTGCCCCCACGAGCCCGGGCAGCCCGAGATTGCGGACCGCGAAGTCGTCGTGCACCGGGAAGATCTCGATCAGAATCGGGCCCTGCGGCGTGAACTGGTACTTGGACGAGAGCGTCTTGAGCGATTGCTGCGCGAGCGGAATCGCATACTCCTTCAGCACGGCGGTCTCGTCAGGATGGAACTTGAGCACCAGATCGCCTTCGCGCACCACGTCGAACTTCTCGAGCTTGTCGAGCAGCGCGAGCAGGTTGAACGTGACGCGATCGAACCCATCGAGTTTGAACGCACGCTCCAGGGCGCGGCGCGCGCCCGGCTCGTCGCCGGTCCGCATCGAGTGCATCCCCAGGTCGGCATGCGCACGACTGTTGCCCGGATCGAGCGTCAGCGCTTCCTGCGTGAGCTGGAGCGCCTCGTCGAACCGGTAGTTCCGCGCCAGAAGGTCCCCCGCCACGCGGTAGGCCTCGCCGTACGCGGGGTTTATCGCCAGGATCCCCTTGACCGTGGTGTCGAACGCCGGACGGTTGCCGCGGACGAAGTCGATTGCGCCGACGAGCGACCGCGCCTCGAGATGGGCCGGATTGGCGTCGAGGACGCGGTCGATGTGCTTCCGCGCCTCGTCGTACTTTGTGTTATCGAGCTCGAGGTTGGCCAGCAACAGATGGGCTTCTGCAAGCCTGGGATCGATCTCCAGCGCGGTAGACGCCGAGGCGGCCGCCAGGGTCGGATTCTCCTGGGACAGCGCCTGTGCCAGGCCCGCGTGCGCCGGCGCCCATTTTCCATCGGCGTCGATCGCCTGCTTGAAGGACTTGAAGGCCTCGGGAAGATCGTGCTTCTCGTAGAACAACCGCCCCCAGGCGGTTTCGATCACAGGGTTTACGCGACCGCCTGCGGCTGCGCGGAACAACGCGTTGGCATCCTGCGCGCGGTTCAGCGCCCGCGCGGCGCGTCCGGCACGCAGCAGAGACTCCGCGTTTCCGCCGCTGCCGCCCTGACGAAACACGCGATTGAGGTGCGGGAGCCCTTCCTGCCCCCGTCCGACGCCCTGAAGCAGCAGTCCCAGCTCGAGCGCGGCTTCTCCAGACGGCGCAGCCGTCGCTGCCGGCTCGAGCAGCTTGAGAGCCTCGTCGTTCTGGCCATGCCGGATCGCGAGGCGCGCCAGGATGGCGGCAGCGTCGCTGTCGCCGGCTGGCCGGGCTCGGGCGAGGGCTTCAGCCTCATCGATCCGGCCGTGGGCAATCGCTCGTTCCGCGCTCATCAGGAACGACTCGTTCGCCTGCGGCGCGACCTGCGGGCTGATTGATGAACTGGCGGTCGGCGCGCAAACGAGCAGGAGGATCACGACCAGCGGCCGCATCGACCATTGCCACGCGCGTGGTTCGCGTGTGCCGTCCATCAACCTGATCCGATTATAGAGCACCGGTTTACCCAATCAGACGCGCGTTCGGAACGAACGGACTGCGGAAATCAGCAGGTTTCCAAATGGTCAGTACAGGTCCCGCCATGTATAGAACAACGCCGCGAAGAACCCTTGCAGCAAACCAAAGCTGACGGCAACGGCCGGCCACGCCCGGGACGGAAGCACCGCAGCGAGGGCCAGGAACAGCGGGAACAGTGTCGAACTCATGCGCCCGAGCGACAGTAACCCACCCGAAATAAGGGGCGGGCCGACGTTGATCAGGACGTAAGCCGTCCACGCCAGCCCCAGCCTCCGCCACACGGGCCAGATGAGCACGGTAGCAAAGGCAAGGCCGATGGCGTTGAAGGCGGTGTATGGATGATCGGCGCCAAACTGAAGAAGTCCGCCCGACAAATCGGCCGTCGACGATGCGCCGCCACCGCTGAGCCCACGGCCCCACGCGACCTGCACGCGGGCCCAGGCGAACCAGACCCCGGTATTGGAGTAGAGGTAGACGGTGTAGATGAGCATGCCGATGCCCGGCATGGCCGCAACCACGAGACGCCTGAGCACGCCGGCTGACGGCTTTCCCGGCGTTTGCGTATGCGAATCAGGCACATCGGCGAAGCCCAGCGCAATGAGCCCGAGGGGCACGCTCAGAAAACATCCGTTTGGGCGCGTGAGTCCGGCGACGAACCCAAACAGGGCGGCTCTCACAAGCTCGTGTCGCCGGAAGTGCCACCATGCACCGAGGGTCACGAGCAGGAAGAGCGACTCCGTGTAGGCGGCGCTGAAGAACAGCGCAAAAGGATAGGCGGCGATGAGGACCACCGCCATGCGCGCTCGCACGGGTTGCAGGAAATCGCGCGCAATCGATGAGAAGTACCAGGCGGCAGCGACAAACGAGAACAACGCGACCAGCAGCCCGGCCCATGTGAAGCGCGTGATGCGTCGATCCCTGGAGATTCCGTCCGCGTAAGCCCCGGTTACCACACCAACCGCCTTCATCGTCACCGGGAACGCCGGGAAAAACGCAAAGTTCTGCTGGCGATCCAATCGCCCCTGCCATTCGTACCCCTCTGCGGCAATACCTGCGTACCAGTTCGCGTCGAAGCGTGACGGCAGTTCCCGGAGGATCGTTCGCGGGCTCGAAGCAGGTGCGCCCGCAACCAGCCCGAATGTCGCGACGGCGAGAAAGCCAATCAGGAGGACGATCGGCCGCGTCAGCGAGAATGCGAGCAACGCGTCTGCGAGCGCGGGTCGAGCCGACAGAGCCGAACACCACGAGCGCCACGTCGCGATGATGTTCGGGGACGGACGTGCGGCATGCCGGACGATGGCGAGGGCCGCTGCGACAAAGATCAGATGCGTCCAGCGAATGGATATGGCCGTCTCGCCGGCTACCGTGCGAAACGGGCCGAAGCCGAACAGCGCGACGGCTGCGGCGCACGCGCCGGCGACCACGCCGTCAAGCACCTTCACCGCAGGCCGCACGGAGGGGCGTTCGTCGGAAGTCATCGAATGAGTTCGTAAAGGACCGCGGGAGCGCCCTGCCATCTGCCCTCGGTCACGCGGCGCAGCGCCGGCTCGCTGTCGAACGCTCGGAGGACCGGCGAACAGTCGTCGCGATAGAGCGCGCAATTCAGCGTCACGTGCGTGACTCCGCGCTGGCGGAGCAAGGCGACAGATGACGTGCTTGGAAAGCTCGCGAGCCCTTTAGCCAGCTCTTCGTAGCTCGTCGGAAGAAAGCCGCTGTAGCCGTTGACCATGTTCGCGCCGTGCCAGAGTGAAAAATACATGTAGCTGGTGTTGAACGCGAACCCGAAGGGATCGTCAGGAACCGGAAACTCGGCCAGGACCGTGTGATGGGCATCTACCCCGGCGTAGATCGATGGAGGCTCGGGCCAGACCGGTTCAAGCGACAGGTTGGGACGTAGATCGAAGGCCAGAAGAATCACGGCCGCCGCGAATGCGACCTGCGCTTTCCCCGGTGCCAGCCGCGCCAGCAAGCGGCGCATGCCGAACCCCGACAGGATTGCCAGGCTCAACCCCACGATCACGCTGAAGCGCGCGGGCACGCGCAGCCCGCGCATCGGAGGAAACCAGTCGTAGAGGTACGGATAGAGGAGGCCGTGAAACCCGAGGGACCCATCGAAGGCGATCAGGAGCCCCGCGGCATACGCAAGGCGCACAAGGCCGACGGGAGGCGCCAACGATGCGATCGCGAGAACGATCGGCAGGACACCGGGAAACAGCGCGCGCTCGATCTTCCGTCCTGGCAGCAGGTGCGGGCCATAGAGTGCGCTGCGTTCATGGGCGCGCAGGTAGTCCGACGCGGTTGCGCTGAACATGGTGACCGCCGGAACGTCGCGATCGCCTTTCACCGTCTGCGCGACCAGGTAGGGCCGTGCCAGCGGCACCGCCAGCGCGAGCGCCAGGCCGCCTGCGATGCACGCCGGTTTCACGATGCCGCGCAGCTTCAACTTTCGTCCGAGCGCGAGCACACAGAAGACCGTCGCGCCGTAGAAGAGGAAGAACACGGCGTAGTACATCGACGAGTACAGCTGGGCCACCACCGCAAGCGCCGCCAGCACCGCATGCCGCATGCGCGACGTCTCGACGAATCGATGAATCGCCAGCAGCGAGAGCGGCATCCACTGCGTGAACTGCAGCTCGAGATGGCTGTAGTGCTCGAACCGGTAGGGATAGAAGCCGTAGATGACAGCCGCAATGAAAGCCGCCCGAGGCGATCCAGTCAGGCGGCTAACCAGCACATAGGTCGCGACCCCGGAAAAGATGAACCCCGACAACATCAGCAGGTTGTACGTGATGACCGGATGGATGCCGAGGGCGAGGAGCGGCGCCGCGAACAGCGCGGGCAGGAGCATCGAATCCGAGTAGGTCAGCGTCAGCCGCTCGGGGTAGAAGATGTTGGCGTCGAACAGCGGACGGGGATCCCCGAGGAGCTGACGGTTCACCCAGCCGATCCGCCACATCGAAAAGAGCGGATCGCCGAGATCGGGCACCGAGTCCATGGCCATCAGCTGAGGGAACAGCAGGACCACGCCGAACAGACAGAGTCCGGCGATAGCGAGCGCCAGGTGACGCCCTTCCGCCGGTCCGGCCAGCGTAGAGCCCGGGTCAGCCTGCGATTGGAAATACCGGTTCCATCGCTCACGCCAGCGTTCCTTCGCGATACCGAGGAAGCCCGCTTGTCGATCAATCGCGTATCTGACGATCAGCAGGCCCAGCGCGACGAAGAGCGCACGGTCCGCACTGCGCGCGGACACGCGCAGGCCGCCGACCGCCGTGAAGAAACCGCCCGACAGCTCGATCACTAGTGCGGCGATACAGGCCAGCAGGATCAGGGTGTCGAGGATTAGGGTGATCAATGGACGATGGGCAATGGGCAATGGGCGATGGGCAATGGGCGATGGGCGATGGGCGATGGGCGATCAGGTGACGCCACACTGCCATCGGCAATCAGCAATCCGTATCGCCAATGAGCGGATTCTACCCGAGCGCTCTCTCCTCGACACGAATCCGGGCGCGCAGCAGGGCGGCGAAGACGAGGAGGGCGGCTACGCCGCTGAGCGGCGCCTGCGCCAGCAATGCCATTCCCGCCAGTTCTCCAAGTACACCGAGATAGTTGGGATGACGCATGAACCGATAGGGGCCGGTGGTCACGAGATCGGATCTGGGCGGCACGAGGACGCGGAACGACCAGCGCGGACCGAGCGATACAATCGCCCAGTACTTCAGGGCTTTGGCGGCGCCGAAGACCATCGCCCCCGCAACAGTGACGGCATCCGCCTGCGGCTGCCGCACCCAGTGCTCGACGATCATCGCGGCGAAGCACGACGGATAGATCAGTCGCATTGCCGCGAACACGTCGTCGGCCGGCTCGACAGCGCCCTGCTGACGAAGGCGCCGTTCGTTCCGTGCCGAGTAAAGGGCTTCGCCAATCATCGGCACGAACGCGAGCGCTGCGAGGGCCAGGCTTGGCGCGATTGTTTCGAAGGAGGCCGTCAAGCCGGGGAGCACGGCGGGAGCAGGCTGGTCTCGCGCGACGCGGTTCATGCCCGGCCCAGGACGATCGCGCTGTTCTTCGATCCGAATCCGAGGCAGTTGCACAGTGCGGCCTCCGGCGACGCCGGACGGCCGTTGTTCGGAATGACGTCGATGTCGCAATCGGGGTCGGGATCCACCTGATTGATCGTGGGCGGCAGGAACCCTTCGCTCAGCGCGAGTGCGGTCGTCACGATGCCCGCAGCGCCACTGGCCCCCTGCGGATGGCCGATCATGGATTTCGTGGAGGATCCAGGAACGCGATCGGCCATCGGACCGAACAAACGGCGGACGCATCGCGCTTCCACGGCGTCGTTCAACACCGTCGACGTGCCGTGGAAGTTCACGTAGCCGATCTCTTCGAGCTTGCGCCCCGATCGCGCAACGGCCAGTTGCATCGCGCGCACGATTTGATCCCCGTCGGGGTCCATCTGCACGCGATGGTAGGCATCGCAAGTCGACCCATACCCTTCCACCGTCGCGTAGATGTGCGCGCCCCGCGCGCGCGCGCGTTCCTCACGCTCGAGCACGACCATCCAGGCGCCCTCGCCGAGGACGAAGCCATCCCGGCCGTGATCGAACGGGCGCGACGCTGATGACGGGACGTCGTTGTAGCGTGTCGTAACGGCCCGCATCTTCGAGAAGCCGAAGATCATGCCGGGCGTGACGCAGGCATCCGCGCCGCCGGACAGAATCACCTCGGCCTCGCCAAGGCGAATCATCGACGTGGCGTACGAGATGGCATCCGTCGAGCTCGTGCACCCGGTGGAGACCACGTGGCTGATCCCGTGCAGGCCGAGCGCGATCGAGATCTCGCTGGAGATCATCCCCACGATCGAAACGGGGATGGCGTACGGCGTGACGCGCTTCCAGCCGTCATTGAAGAACTCGTAGTACTGACGCTCGGCTACGTCAATGCCGCCGGCACCGCTTCCAACCAGCACGCCGGCGTCCGGCTCGTTCCGGCTGAGGCCGGCGTCGTGCCACGCTTCGGTCGCGGCGATGACGGCAATGAGCGATGCCTTGGAGTACCGGCGTGGATCGGCGCGGCCATTCCCGTTGCCATTGCCGTAACGCGCCTCGAGCGTTACCGCATCGTCGATCGTCACCGCGGGAACGGGCGCCGCAACCGTGCACGGAAACGGTGAGGCATCGAAGTCGGTGATCGTGCGCGTCGCGCTGCAGCCCCGGCTGACGTGCTGCCAGAACCGGTCGCGACCGACACCGTACGGCGACACGACACCAATACCGGTGATCGCGACACGTGCGGAACCCATGCTCCTATAATATGCGCGCCATGCGGGCTGACGATGCCGCGCGATCCGAATCTGCGGTCGGGCCGGCTACGGTCGCGTTTGCGTGGACCGGCGCAGTGCTGTTTGCTGCCTCGCTGGGGTGGTTCTTCCTTTCCTATTTCGTAAGGTACGGAGCAGCGGTCGCGGCCGGCCCCCTTTTGCGACCCGTTGGCTTCAACGTCCTCCTGTTCACGCTGTTCGCGGCACATCACAGCGGGCTCGCACGAACGGGCGCGAAGCGCTGGCTGCAGCGGCGCGTCACCCCGGCGCTCGAGCGGTCCCTCTACACGTGGGTGGCGAGCCTGCTGTTCATGCTGGTGTGCTGGTTCTGGCAGCCTGTGCCGGGCGTGTTGTATTCGGTGCCCTACCCGTGGGCGTTCGCAGGCTACGCCGTTCAGGCAGCGGGCATACTGCTGACAATCGGCGGCGCTGCTAGCGTCGACCCGCTCGGCCTCGCCGGCGTGAGACCGGCGCTGCTGGCGCGTCACGGGCTACCCGCGCCCCATGTCCCACTCAAAACCGCCGGCGTCTACGGATTGGTCCGCCATCCTCTCTATTTCGCCTGGGCCTTGATGGTTTTCGGTGCCGCGACGATGACCGGCACGCGTGCCGTGTTCGCGCTCGTCAGCACGCTCTATCTCGCGGTGGCGATCCCGTGGGAAGAACGTAGCCTCGTCCAGGTGTTTGGTTCGGACTACGAACGTTATCGCGGCACGGTGCGGTGGAGGATGATTCCGTTCTTGTACTAACGCGTTCCTTGAACGGACGCTTGCCGTGGTCCGTGGTTCGTAGCTCGTTGCTCGACAAGCCTTTGAGCGCCGATGGAGCTCTTCGAGCGACGAGCGACGAACCACGAACCACGGACATCGACCACGGTCTACAGTATGATCTTTGGACGTTTTATGGCTGAACCGGCTCCCTCGCTCCCCTCCGAACTCCCAGTCGTTCCGCTCCGCGGGGCCGTCGTCCTGCCGATGACCGTTGCACCACTCGGCGTCAGCCGGCCGATCTCGGTCGAGGCGGTGAATCGCGCGTTGGCGGGAGATCGTCTGGTATTGCTCCTGTTGCAGAAGAGCGATGCGGACGAGCCGACGACAGATGATCTGGAGCGTGTCGGGACCGTTGCGGTCATCCGTCAGATGTCCAAGGGTCCAGGTGGCTTGCGCGTGATCGTCGAGGGGGTTGCCCGCGCGCGGGGAGAGTTCCTGCAGTCGGAGGGCGGCATCATCAAGGCGTTGATCAAGCCGATGCCTGAACTCTCCGAGCGCAGCATTGAAATCGAGGCGCACGTTCGCCGGCTCCAGGAGCTCGTCGATCGCGCCCTGTCGCTGGCCACCGGCCTTTCCCCGGACATCAAGACGCTCGTCACCGGCCTGGACGATCCGCTCAGAATCGTTTACCTGCTCGCCAGCCTCCTCGACATGAAGCCCGAGGACAAGCAGAAGCTGCTCGAAGAGAACAATCTGTCGGTCAAGCTCGACGCCGTGTCGATGGCCCTCTCGCGCGAAATCGAAGTGCTCGAGGTCAAGGGGCGCATCGAGTCGAAGGCCGAGAAGGAAATGACCGACGCGCAGCGCGAATACCTGTTGCGGCAGCAGATGAAGGCTATCCAGTCGGAGCTCGGTGAGGGCGACAGTGAAGCGGTGGTGCTTCGTCAGCGCGTGGAGGAAGCCAGGCTGCCGGAGCACGTGGCGACGGTGGCGCTTCGAGAAGTCGACCGGCTGGAGCGCATGACACCGGCGTCACCCGAGTATCAGATGATCCGCACCTACCTCGACTGGTTGCTGGACATTCCATGGGACAAGCCGACGGAGGATCGGCTCGATCCGGTCGCCGCGCGCAAGGTGCTGGACGAGGATCACTACGACCTCGACAAGGTAAAGGACCGCATCGTCGAATACCTGGCAGTGCGCAAGCTCAAGGGCGACATGAAAGGGCCGATCCTGTGCTTCGTCGGCCCGCCAGGCGTCGGCAAGACCTCGCTCGGCCAGTCGATCGCCCGCGCCATGAACCGCAAGTTCATGCGCATCTCGCTTGGCGGCGTGCGCGACGAGGCCGAGATCCGCGGACATCGCCGGACGTACATCGGGTCCATGCCGGGCCGAATCGCTCAGGCGCTCAAGACCGCGGCGTCATCGAACCCAGTCCTGATGCTCGACGAGATCGACAAGATCTCGGTCGGAATCCAGGGCGACCCCGCTGCGGCGCTCCTCGAGGTGCTCGATCCGGCACAGAACCATTCGTTCCGCGACCATTACCTCGAGATCAACATGGACCTGTCACGGGTCCTGTTCATTGCGACGGCGAATCAGCTCGGCACGATCCACCCCGCATTGCTCGATCGCATGGAGATGATCCAGCTCAGCGGCTACACAGAGGACGAGAAAGTACACATTGCAAGGATGTACCTCATCCCGCGTCAGCGCGAGGAGCACGGCCTGACCCCCGAGCACATCGAGATCACCGATGGTGCTCTTCGACGGGTGATTAGTGAATACACGCGCGAGGCGGGCGTCCGCTCGCTCGAACGGCAGATCGGCACGCTGGCTCGAAAGGTCGCCGCCAGGGTCGCCACCGACTCCTCTCACAGGGCTGTGATCGACGTCGCGGACGTCGAGACGTATCTGGGACCGCCGCGTTACAGGTCGGAGACGGCCTTCCGCACGTCGCGCCCCGGCGTCGCGACCGGACTTGCCTGGACGGAAACCGGCGGCGAGGTCCTCTTCGTCGAGGTAGCGGTATTGCCTGGCGGCAGCGGCCAGTTGACGCTGACGGGTCAGCTCGGAAGCGTCATGCAGGAGTCTGCACGGGCGGCGCTGTCTCACAGTCGCCAGCACGCGCAGAGCCTGGGCATTGCGCCTGATTTCTTCTCGAAGCACGACTTGCACGTGCACGTTCCGGCCGGAGCGATTCCGAAAGACGGGCCTTCAGCTGGCGTGACGATGGCGACAGCGATCGTGTCCGCGGCGCGCGGCGTGCCAGTGCGCGACGACGTGGCGATGACGGGCGAGATCACGCTGTCGGGCCTGGTGCTGCCGGTTGGCGGCATCCGCGAGAAGGTCCTGGCCGCGCGGCGGCACGGCATCAGAACGGTGATCCTCCCGCAGCAGAACGAGGTCGATCTGGCGGAACTTCCTGCGGACGCGCGAAAGCAGATGGAGTTCGTCCCCGTCCGCACGCTAGAACAGGCACTCGCCACCGCCCTTCCGGTGCCGGTTTCCTGACGCTTGCCGGCCGTCTTTTTCTACATTTCCGGGCACGGATTCGGTCACGCGTCCCGGCAAATCGAAATCATCAAAGCGTTCGGCCGGCTCTGCCCGGACGTCGAGATCGTCGTCAGGACGACGGCGCCTGGGTGGTTGTTCGAAAAGACCGCGGACGTGCCCCACACGCTGTTGTCGACCGAGATCGATACGGGCGTCGTGCAGATCGACAGCCTGCACCTCGATGAGCAGGCAACCCTCGAGCGTGCCGAAACGTTTTACGCAGACCTTCCGCAGCGTGCCAGCGTCGAGGCCCATCTGCTTCGCGCTCGTGACGCACGCTTCGTCGTGTCGGATGCGCCCCCGTTGGCCTGCGCCGGCGCTGCGCTCGCGGCCGTTCCTTCGGTTGTCGTCAGCAACTTCACCTGGGACTGGATCTACGAGGCCTACGACCGCGATGGCCGCGCAGAAGGCGTCCTCGAGGACATCCGTGCGGCGTATCGCCTATCCGCCGGCGCGTGGCGTCTGCCGATGTACGGGGGCTTCGCGACGTTCGACTCGATCATCGATGTGCCGTTCGTGGCCCGGCACGCGCGACACGACCGCGCCCATGTGCGGAAGACGCTGGGGCTGCCTGAGAAAGCGCCACTCGCGTTGACGTCGTTCGGGGGCTACGGCGTGCAGGAGTCCTATCTCTCGAGTCTGGACTGCGTTCAGGACTGCGAAGTGATCGTCACCGTCGGGATTGGTGTCCAGGCCACCTGGGTGCCGCCGTCAGGCGTGCATCTCGTCCACGAATCACGTCTCTACGCTGCGGGCTTGCGATACGAGGACCTCGTCAGCGCTGTCGAGGTCGTGGTGACCAAGCCCGGATACGGCATCATTGCCGAATGCGTCGCCAACGGGACCGCGATGCTCTATACGGACCGCGGGCACTTCGTCGAGTACGACGCGCTCGTGCGCGAGATGCCGCGCTTCCTGCGATGCGAGTATATCGATCACGAGTCGCTGTTTGCGGGCCGCTGGAGAGACGCACTTCGCCGCCTGCTCTGCTCACCACCGGCACCCGAGAGACCGCCGACCGATGGCGCGCAAGTCGTGGCAGGGATGATTGCCGAAGGATTGTCGTCCGGCTGAAGCCGGACACTACGAACGCCGAACCAACGTGTGAACCCCCGTCTGAACCCACGTGTGATACTGTCCCTCAGCCTCGTGTCGCGGCGACTTCTCTTCTCGATCTTCCTCGCAGGCGTGTGCCTCGCCGTGCTCGCCACCCGGGTGGAAACTGACTTCAGGCGTCACCGGTACATCGTTCGATCGTCGTCGCTGACGGCGCAGGAACCAACACTGACCGTCGCGTTGCCGGACCTCAACCGCCTGGCAGGCAAACCGACGGCGATGGTGATCAGGTTGCGCGGTGGCGACGAACCCACCGACGTGAACATCTCGCTCGACACGACACCGGTGACGCGCGTGACGCTCCCTGCGCGGCGGGAAATCCGAGTCGATGCCTCGACGCCGGCCGCCGTTGGGCCGGGCCAGCAGCTGATTCTCACCAGCACTCGTCCCGGATGGCAGCTCGCCTCTCTCGAGGTGGGGAACGTTTACGGGTTTTCGAACCGCGTTCCGCAATTCGTGATCGTTCCACGCGAGCGCCAATTGGATCGCGGGATTCCTCTTTGGGGCCTCGCGTTGTTCGTCATTGCCGCGCTCTGGATGCAGCCGGCAATCGACTGGCCTCAGACGCGCACCGGCCGGCTCGTCTATCGCTCCGCCGCTGGTCTCGTCCTCGTACTCTTCGCAGGGGCGCTCCTCTCTCAGGCTTTCACCTCATACAAGATTCTGCTCCTGCTCGACACGTTCATCCTTGCATCTGCTGTGCTGTACGCTGAGCCACTCTCCCGCGTCTGGCATCGCGTGCAGCCTTACGTTTTCAGAACGGTCCCCGTGGTCGTGCCCTACGTTCCTCACGCGGCGGTCGCGTTCGTCGTTCTGTCGGGTGTCGGACAGCTCTATCGTCCAGCGACAGGATTCACCACCCTGATCCTGTTTGGCGGACAGTTCGAAGGCAACGCGCTGCCGGCTGTGCGGGCTGTGCCCCACCATATCGAGGCCGGCGCCGGCTACGACGGACAGTTCTACGCGCAGCTCGCGCTCGATCCGCTCCTGCGCTCAGAGGCGATCACGACCGCGGTCGACAATGCGGGGTACCGCGGACGGCGCATCCTGCTGCCGTGGACGGCCTACGTGCTGGGCCTCGGGCAGCCTTGGTACGTGTTGCAGGTGTTTGCGCTGTTGAATGTGATCTGTTGGCTGCTCCTCGGTGTCGTGCTCCTCCGGTGGCTGCCTGCCCGATCCATCTACGCCACCCTCGCATGGATGGCCGTCATGTTCGGCGAGGGAATCCTTGCGTCGATGCGCCTCTCGCTGGTCGACGGCCCGAGCATGCTCCTGTTGGCACTGGCGGTACGGGCGGTAGAAAACAACAGGGGCGGAATGGCCACCGCAATCCTGGCCGCGTCGGGACTCGCGCGAGAAACCAACCTGATCGGCGGCGTGGTTCTAGTACCCGAAAGGGCGACGCCAGCCACGCTGAAAACGCTGACCGTTCGCGGACTGCTGGTCGCGGCGCCATTCGTGCTGTGGACGACCTATCTCTGGAGTCTTCGGTTCTCGACGGACCTTGCGGGCGCTCGCAATTTCGACTGGCCGGGGATGGCGTACTTGGAAAAATGGCGCGTCGCGGTTCAGGCGATCGAGCTCGAAGGCTGGGAGACGTATGCCCGCTTCAGCTTGTTCGGGCTGGTGGGGTTGACCACACAGGCGCTCGTGCTGATGTGGCACCGCAGCTGGCACAGTGCGTGGTGGCGATTGGGAATCGTCTACATGGTTCTGATGCTCGTTCTCGGCCCCGCCGTCTGGGAAGGACACCCGGGCGCGATCTCGCGCGTCGTGATTCCCATGACCGTCGCCTTCAACGTGCTGTTGCCACGGAACCGGTGGTTCCTGCCGCTGTGGATCCTCGGCAACCTTGGCGTCTTCTACGGCTTCGAGATCATGCGCCTGCCCTGGTTGTCGGAATGGTGACGATGCGCAACATGTTCACGGTAGTGCTGGCAGCCGCGTGCCTGGCGGTGTTGACGGCGCGCGTGCCGGTCGAGTTCTCACGCATCCGCTACCGTGCGGTCACGACGGCCAGGCCAGCGCTCTACGACCCGTCCGTGACGATCCATCTGCCGGATATCTCGCGGCTCGCCGGCTCGCCATCGGCGATAGTGGTCCGATTGCGTGGCGCCGCTGAACCCGCGCGACTGACACTCGCGCTGGACGGCGTGCGCCTCACCCAGGTGGACCTCCCCGCGCGTAACGAGATCCGCGTGGACACCTCGACGACCATCTCGAATTCAATAGAGCATCAGTTTGTCGCGAGTGGCGATCGCACCGGATGGGAGCTGACCTATCTGGAAGTCGCCAACGTCCATGGCTATTCCCGAGGCATCTTCGGCTTTTCGATCGTTCCTCGCGATCTGCGGGATGTCCGGCTCTTTCCGCTGTGGCTGTCGATTCCGATCGTGGCGGGACTCCTCGCCTTGCGTCCGCGCCCGGATTGGCCGCCGCAGCCCGGTCTGCGCCGGCTCTATCACCTCGGTGTGGGGCTGGTTCTGACGCTGTTCGCGGTCGTGCTCCTCACCGATCGGTACTCGCCGTACAAGTTCTTGCTCTCGTTCAGCGCGTTTGCCGTCTGCACGGCGATTCTGTACGCAGAACGGACATCGCAACTGCTGCGGTGGGTCCGCCGGGTTGCGCTCTGGAGTTGGGCTCGGTTCCAGATCTTTGTGGCAAAGCAGTCGCCGGGCCTCGTGCGGACCTGG
>Ga0114129_10003341_pt1 | contig 22534 bp, 18 predicted proteins | sample RhiMetdeltSRZDD1_FD_80071 | JGI IMG/M metagenome (GOLD analysis project Ga0114129, IMG submission 80071) | Populus rhizosphere microbial communities from Tennessee, USA - Rhizosphere MetaG P. deltoides SRZDD1 (version 2) (version 2) | ecosystem: Host-associated > Plants > Roots > Rhizosphere >... | reverse complement strand
TCAAAGTGATCACTGCGACCGAGGCCGCTGAGGACGGTGTTCGCCTCGAGGTTGGCAACATCGACGTTCGGGTCGAAGATCTGAGTGGCCGCAGCGCACGCGAAGGCGGCACACGCTTTGGCACTCTCGTCCACGCCTTGTTGGCCGACGTGCCGCTCGATGGCGCCGAGGGTGCACTCGTCGAGCACCTCGCCTCCGCTCATGGCCGCGTGCTCGGTGCCACGCCGGAGGAGATTGATTCGGCCGGCGCTGTTGTCCGCCGTCTTCTGCAGCACCCGATCTTCGTGGACGCCGCGCGAGCGGCGAAAGATGGACGCTGCTATCGCGAGACGCCCGTTACGCTGCGGACGGATAAAGGTGGGCTCGTCGAAGGCTTCGTGGATCTCGCGTTCGAGGCCAACGGCGAGATGGTCGTCGTCGATTTCAAGACTGATCGTGAACTGGAAGATGCGCTGGAGACGTATCGGCGGCAGGTGCAGATCTACGCGCATGCGATCGCCGCTGCCACTGGGCGGCCCGCGCGTGCGGTTCTGATGAAAATCTAGCGGTCGTAGGTCGTAGAGGCGGACCTTAAGGTCCGCCTCTACTTAAGGTCCGCCTCTACTGGTAAATCGGTTTCCAGCGGTCGGTAGCCGGTGAGTACTGATACTGCGATTCGCAGCACTCACACTCGTAGTATTCGGTAACCAATGGAGTGCCCAAGCGCTCCGGACTGACGTGACGGCGCAGCAGAATCAGCGCCTCGGTCCGGCACTGGGGGCACCGGCGAACGTCGCCGATGGCACGACCCTTTTCGAACGTGTGGCGGATTGAGAAATCCATTAGACCAACCGCCTTATCTGCTTCCAGCCCACGAACAGGAGCGATGCTGCGGCGAGCCACCATCGGCGCCGCACGTACCACGGTTTCGGTGAGTCGTAGTCAGGGCGACCGCTGCGCGGGTTCGCTCGTCGATTCCGTTCCGTTGACCCGCTGCTTGGCGCTCATAAGGCGAGCTTACCACCGCCTCTCCGAATGAAAGCTCAACGGGCCCGATCTGCGGCAGATTCCTGCCATTTTTGTGACAGGCGCAGACATACGTCCCAATGTCGCGGTAGAGCAGGCCAAACAAATTCTTCGAAAGCCCTGTTCGCCGGATCGCGTTGTTTCTGTTGTGGAATGTTACGTCCACGCCGCTGATCCACCTCTGATCAGAGACCTTAGGAGTTCGCGATCATCTCGGCCTGAACGTTGCTGAGGCGTCACCTGTGACTGGTCGCCTCGGGCGTTATAAGGACATCGCCTGGTTTGTGGCGAAGTACGGCCGCGCTGAGTTTGTCATCCGGGCGCTCAACGGCGACGACGCACCCACGGCCGATCCAGGTGCCGCCGAGGTGTTCGCGCGCGACCTCGAATCGCTCGGGCCAACATTTGTCAAGCTTGGCCAGATTCTCTCGACGAGAGCCGACCTGCTGCCGCCGGCCTATCTCGACGCGCTCGCGCGCCTGCAGGATCAGGTCGAGCCGTTTCCGTACGAAGACGTTGAGCGCACGATTCGCGAGGAGCTTGGTGTTCGCATCTCGCATGCGTTTGTCGAATTCGACAAGCTCCCGATAGCGGCCGCGTCGCTCGGGCAGGTGCATCGGGCCGTTCTGCGCGGCGGCCGCGAGGTCGCGGTCAAAGTACAGCGGCCCGGCATCCACGAGCAGATCGAAAAGGACCTTTCGGCGTTTCACGAAATCGCGGCGGTGATCGATCGGATCGGTGCTGCACGGAACATGGACGCTGCACGGGTCGTCGATGAGTTCAAACGGACGCTGATGTCGGAACTCGATTATCGCGAGGAGGCGCGCAACCTCGTGACGATCGCCCACCAGCTCCGCGACTTTGAGAACATCGTCGTGCCGCTGCCGGTGGACGATTTCACGACGGCGCGCGTCCTGACCATGGACTATGTCGCGGGCACAAAGATTACCGCGGTCAGCCGCGTGGAATGGACCGAGGTGGATGGGTCGACCCTCGCGGAGGATCTGTTCCGCGCCTACCTGCAGCAGATTTTGATCGACGGCGTCTTCCACGCCGATCCGCATCCGGGCAACGTGTTGCTGACGCCGGACAGACGCATCGCGCTCATCGACCTCGGCATGGTTGGTCGCATCTCGAGCACGCTGCAGGAGCAGCTCTTCAAGCTGATTCTCGCGATCGGCGAGGGCCGGGGCGACGACGCGGCCGAGATCCTGATATCGCTCGGGGAACGTCGTGAAGACTTCAACGAAGCTGACATGCGACGCGCGATCGCCGGTTTGATTGGCCGATTCCACCGGTTGACGATGCGCGAGATGAACGTCGGACGCGTGATGCTCGAGATGTCGCGCAGCAGCAGCGAACACGGGTTGAAGATGCCGCCCGAGCTGGCCCTGCTCGGCAAGACCTTGTTGCACCTCGACGAGGTGGGACGTGTGCTCGATCCGGAGTTCGATGTCAACGCGTCACTGCGGCGGAATGCCTCGTCTGTCATGCGGCGCCGCATGCTGAAAAGCGCGAGGCCGGCCAACGTCTTCTCCGCGGCGTTGGACGTGCGGGAGTTTGCGGAACGGCTGCCCGGGCGGGTCAATCGCATCCTGGACGCGATGGCGGCCAACGATCTGCGCTTCAAGGTCGAGGTGATCGATCAGGGATCGATCATCGATGGCCTGCAGAAAGTCGCCAACCGGATTGCGCTCGGCCTCGTGCTGGCCGCACTGATCGTCGGCGCAGCGATGCTGATGCGCATCCCAACCAGCCTCACGATCTTCGGTTATCCGTGGATCGCGATGCTGTTGTTTCTGGCAGCGGCGGCCGGCGGCTTCTGGATGGCGTGGACCATCCTGGCCGGAGACGTCCGCAAGACGCGCGTAAGGCGGACCTGAAGAGAACTCGCGCAAGGCGGACCTGAAGGTCCGCCTCTACGGTGGTGCGGGCGGTATGTGTGCGATGTTACGTAGAGGCGGACCTTCAGGTCCGCCTGCAACTAACCCTGATGCGCGGCTGCGCGTTCCGTCGTCGGAACGTTCATCAGTTCCGGGTGCGCCGATACATGCGCATTGACGACGTTGGTCGCGGCGGAGAAGGCCGCCGGATCGCCCGAGCGGTAGACCGCGTTCGCCTCGATGAGATCTTTCTGCGTCGCGGGCGTCGCGTCGGGACTGTCGTAAATCGCAGATACCGGGCATGCAGGCACGCAGGCGCCGCAGTCGATGCACTCCTCGGGGTGGATGAAGAGCATTGGCGATTGCTCGAACTCGGGTTCATCCTTACGGGGATGGATGCAGTCAACCGGGCAGACGTCGACGCACGCGGCGTCCTTGGTGCCGATGCAGGGGTCGGTGATGATGAAGGCCATTTCGCCTGAGCTTACACAAAACATCGGGACAACTCCAAATTGATGTCCAATGACGCGGCGGACAACCTCCAGGGCGGGCTCACCGAGGCGGAGAAGCGCGCCAACGTATTGCGGTTCGCGTTCGGGGACGATCAGGAGCGATTCGATGAGTTCTGTCGGTTGATTCGCGAGGAGATCCCCAAGGGAACAGCCGTCGTGCTGCGCGGGAGTGCGATCACTGGATCGCGATGGAAAGACGGTGCGCCGTTCGATGCGGACGGTCCTGGCACGAGCGATCTCGATCTCACGCTTGTCGGCGATGAAGCGGTGGCGCTGTTCAAACCGACGGGCTTCTTCGTCCCTGGAGTGCACTCGCGACCCGTGTCCGACGACGACCCGGACATTGCGCCGTCTTTGATTCCGCTTCGTGAAGCGCTGATGGTGATGACAGGAAGGCCCGTGAACATTCAGGCCTCGCGTGACGTTGTGATCCAGTTTCGGGGAGGACTGCTCGACCAGCCGTTCCTGACGCTCATCGACAAATAATCGTGCGCATCCTCTCGTATAACATCCGCCGGGGCGGTGCCGGCCGCGAGGCTCCGCTTGCGTCGGTGATCCGCGCCGTCAATCCCGATGTGGTTGTTCTGGAGGAGGCGACCCGCCCCGACGTGGTCGAGAGTCTGGCTCGCGACACTGGCATGCGACATTGGTCGTCCAAGGCCGGCAAATCGCTCGCTTTCATGAGCCGCGCTTCCGTCGCCTCGTTTGCCGCCCATCGTCCGCCGATTTCGCGTCATGCGTTTCTCGAAATCGTCCCGGCGATGACGAGCTGGCGTGTCTTCGGCGTTCACCTCAGCGCCGTACATGCGGCGTGGACGGAACGGCGGCGGCTGTTCGAGCTGCGCGCGCTCTTGCGCGCCGTTGCCACGCATCAAGCAGGGCCGCACATCCTCATCGGCGACTTCAACACCGTGGCGCCCGGCGATCTCTTCGACGTTCGGCGCCTCCCGAGGCGGTTGCGGGCGCTCGTGTGGCTGAGCGGAGGACATATCCGTTGGCGTACGATTGCGACCGTGCTCGCCGCAGGTTACGTCGATTCGTTCAGGCAGCTGCATCCTCACGATCTGGGCTACACATTGCCGACACCGGATCCGCACGTCCGGCTCGACTATGCGTTCGTTCCCGGCGCGTTCGCGCGGCATGTGCGATCGTGCGAAATCGTCAAGACGCCGGACGTGGCAAGTGCGTCCGATCACTTCCCGCTGCTGCTCGAAGTCGACGAACCATAGATCGTTCGAATGGTTCGAGTCGTTCGGATCGTTCATCGGATCGTTCATGGAACAGCGCGTGTTCGGAAACACAGGCCTCCACGTCCCCGTCGTTGGGATGGGAACGTGGCACACGTTTGACGTCACGAGTCGGGAAGCCAACGAACGGGAGCGGGTGACGGACGCGGCGTTCAAAGCGGGTGCGACCTTCTTCGACTCGTCGCCGATGTATGGCGAGGCGGAACGTGTGCTCGGGAGGACCTTGCGCGGGCGCCGCGACAACGCGATTGTCGCCACGAAGGTGTGGACCTCCAACGACAGGGAGGCGATGACACAAATCGCCGCCTCGCTGGCCTTTTTCCGCCGCTCTGTCGACGTTTTCCAGGTGCACAACCTGGTCGCGTGGCGCAACCGACTGGATCAACTGCAGCGCCTCAGAGACGAGGGTGCGGTGCGTGCTATCGGTCTCACCCATTACGCCGCCAGCGCGGCGGACGACCTCCTGCGCGCGATGAAAGATCCGCGGGTCCAGGCGGTGCAGGTCCCCTACAACCCGCGCGAGCGGTGGATCGAATCGGCAATCCTTCCTGCCGCCGCCGATCTTGGACTCGGCGTTATCGTCATGCGACCGTTCGGCCAGGGGTCGCTCGCTCGCCTGCGCGTGAACTCATCCGCGCTCGAGCCGCTGAAGCCGTTCGGCATCAGCTCGTGGCCGCAGGCGCTGCTCAAGTGGATTCTCAGCGACATGCGGTGTCACGTCGCGATTCCGGCAACCTCGTCCCCCGACCATCTGTTTGCCAATGCGGCCGCAGGCGTCCCTCCGTGGCTCGGTCCGGATGAGCGCCACTACATTGCCGGGCTGGCCGGGCATCCATCGTGAATGGACCCCCGAGGGCATGGCGAACGTCGTAGAGCCGTGTCGCGGCGGAGCTGTCACGAGACACGGCGGGCAGGTCCGCTGAAAAAAGGAGCAACCCCAATGAAACGTCGTCAATTCAGTCTGATGGCGGTTCCGCTCATGCTGCTTGCGGTCGTCGCGTACGCGCAGACCAACGGCCAGCCGGAGCGGTTTACCGCCAATGCGGTTTCGACGAGCCCCGAATACGGGACGGGGCAGCGGATCGTCGAAATGACCATTGACCGGTGGTCGCCGAATGCGGAGCGTGAGCGGCTGGTCACCGCGCTGCAGACGAAAGGACCCAACGAGCTGCTCAAGCAGCTGCAGAAGAACAGGCCGGTAGGGCGCATCCGGACGCCCGACTCACTCGGATACGACCTCCGCTACGCGCAGCAGACACCGCTTCCCGAGGGCGGGCGGATGATCGTCATCGCAACGGATCGTCCAATCGGCTTCTGGGAAGCGACCCAGCGGCCGCGCTCGATCGACTATCCATTCACCGTGATCCAGATGAAGCTGGATCGCGAGGGGAACGGGTCGGGGACGCTCTCGTACGCGACGCGCATCGTGGCCCACGAGAACAACGTGATCGAACTGGAAGATTTCGCCACGCAGCCGATCATGTTGAACAACATTCACGCTGAAGCAAAGAATGCGACACGGTAACCACGAAGGTCGCTTCGCGACAAAGCACGAAGTGCACGAAGATCAGATGTTTTGGCTTCGTGTGCTTCGTGGCCGCCGAACGGCCTTCGTGGTTAATATCGTCGTTTCTGCTGCCGCACGAGATCGAACTTCGCCGTATCGGCAATCGCCATAACGGCCATCACGCCTGCCTGAATGGGATCGCTCACGACGAGGTCGGCCGCGTCAGGCACGCTGCCGGCCATGTTCAGTGAGATCACATACAGGCCCGTCTTGCGGACTTCCTCCACCGCCTGCGAGATGGCGCCGCCCATCAGCGAACCGGCGAGCACAAGCAGCTTGACGCGCGGCAAGCGCGCGGTAGCGCGGACGGCTGCGGCTAGCTCCTGCTCACCGACGAGGGGAATTGTGTCGACGGAGATGCGCTCGCCGCGGATGTTGTGCCGATCCGCTTCGGCAATGGCGCCGAGTGCGACCTGGCCAACCTGAGCGCCGCCTCCCATCACGATGATCCGTTTGCCGTAAATCTTCGCGAAGGAGGGGATCTCCTCGAGGCCGTGGACACCGTTGAGCCGCTTGAGATCCGCAAACAGCGCATCCGGCGGCCCGTCGAGCGTCATCTCGAAATAGATATCCGCGTGTTCCCCGGCGGAATGGAGATCGACGTAGCGGATGTTGGCATTGTGATCGGCCAGCACCTTCGTGACCGCGGACATCATGCCCGGGCGGTCGGAGGCCGTGACCACGACGGCGTATAGCGTGCTCATGCGGTGAGCCGATGTTATCGCGGAGCCTTGCCGAGCGCCACGAGCGACTTCAGGATGACCGTCTGCGGGATGAAACGGATGATCTGATCCCGCATCCAGCAGCCGACCGCATTGTCAATTGATCCCATTCGCGCATTGCGCCGCGCGAGCGCTACCACCATGCGCGTGCGTGGGATCCGGACGCGCTCGTATCGACGCAACGCGGCTTCGATACTGGCGTGATCCTGAGCGTCGCGCAGAGACGCGCCGAGGACGACGGCGTCTTCGAGCGCCTGCGCAGCGCCTTGGCCGGCGTGAGGCAGCATCGGATGCGCAGCATCGCCCAGCAACGTGACCGCCCCGTGACCCCATGGACTGATTGGGTCGCGTTCGAACAATTCGTCGAGACGCAGATCCTCCCGCGGCGTTGCCCGGACAATGGCACGAAACGGTTCGTAGAATCGAGCCGCGCAGCGTTCCGCGACGGCCATTGCGTCCTTTCGGTCGACGAACTGCGATGCCTTTATTGAGAGATACCAGTAGACCTCTCGTTCACCGGCCCGGGCGACGCCTGCCTCGAACCCGCGACCGAAGTATTGCGCGCCGCTCGCGCCGCCCAGATGCGCCGCAACGTCACGCGCGACACCGCGAATCGCCAGCAGTCCGCTGGCCCGCGGTGGCTCTTCGTCCGGGTGGAGCTGCGTGCGTATTGCCGATGCAACTCCGTCGGCACCGACGAGAATCTGCCCGTCAGCGGTGCGGCCATCGGCGAGTTCCAGCCGGATCCCGTCGGTGTGGCTGACAAATCCGACGGCTGGAGATTCGAGATCGATCGAGGAAATGCCGACGGTGTCGAGCAGCGCGCCGTGCAGGACCGGACGCAGGATGCAGACCGTATCCTCGTCAAGCAGCGCGCGCACGGACGCGATGTCGAAGCGGCGCAGGACGGTTCCGTCGGGCCGCCGCATCGCACCACTCGTCGTGACGAACCCACCGCGGCGGACGGCGTCGGCGAGGCCCAGCTCACCGAGGGCATACATGGCATTGGGAGCGAGCAGGAGTGCGAACCCCAGCTCACGCGGGGATGCGGCACGTTCGAAGACGCGGACGTCCCAGCCGGCTCGCCGTAGCGCGACAGCGGCCGCGAGACCGCCGATCCCTGCTCCGACGATCAGCGCCTTCCGCATATCACAATCGCCAACCACTCGCGATTACGGGCCACGGAGCCACGGAGATCACGGAGAAATTCTTGGTCTCCGTGTTCTTCGTGACTCCGTGGTTCGTCGTTGCGAACGTCGTGGGGCTATAACGTTTTGGCACCAGTGTCGACGGCAGGCACGGTGATGATTCCGCGTTCCCGGTAGATCGGTCGGATGACAGCGCGGATTGCGGGCAGCTTGTAGGCAAACCAGGCGCTGCCGGCCAGACAGATGATCCCGCTGACGAGCACCGTTCTCGTCGCGCCGTACCGATCCGCCATGATCCCGCCGAGCAGACTGCCAATGGGGACCGTTCCGAAGAACGCCATCGTGTAGAACGCCATCACACGACCCCTGAGCCGCTCCTCGACGATCGTCTGGAGGATCGTATTGGTGGCCGCGAGGTGAATCATGAAGCCGCAGCCCGCAACGGCCAGCACCAGGAACGCCGGCCAGAGAGAGGTCGTCAGCGAAAAGAGCACCAGACCGACACCGAATACCGCCGACGCCCACATGATGATGCGGCCGAGGCCGAGCACCGACTCGCGCTGCGCGAGATAGAGCGCGCCGGTCAGCGCTCCCACCCCCGTCGCGGTCATGAGCAGGCCGAGGGTGTTCGGGCCACCGTGCAGCACCTGTGCGGCGATGGCCGGCATCAGGACCGTATACGGCGTGCCTGCGGTGCTGATGATCGCGACCAGCAGCAGGGCCGAGCGAATCGGAACGGAGTGGAACACATATTTCCACCCGTGGTGCAGCTCCTGCAGCAGGTGCATTTCCGCCGCTTCCTGATGGACACGCGGCCGTACGCGCATCGCGAGAATGGATGCGATGACGGCGACATAGGAAATCGCATCGATCGCAAAGCACCAGCCTTCACCGAACGCCGCGATCAGCACGCCCCCAATGGAGGGTCCAATGATCCGCGTGCCGTTCACCATCGAGGAGTTCAGGGCGATGGCGTTCGGCAGGTCACGCCGGTCCTCGACCATCTCGCTGACAAACGCCTGCCGTGCCGGCGTGTCGAACGAGTTGATGATCCCCTGAACCACTTGCAGCCAGATGATCTGCCTGACCGTGATGACGTCGGTAAACGTCAACACCGCGAGCAGCGCCGATTGCAGGAGCGACCCGGCCTGAGTCCACAGCAGGATCCGCCTCCGGTCGTGACGATCGACGAGCACGCCGGCAAACGGCGTGATGATCAGCGTTGGTATCTGACCGGCGAACCCCGCGACGCCAAGCAGCAGCTCCGATCCTGTGAGCCGATAGACCAGCCAGCTCGTCGCAACACGCGTGATCCAGGTGCCAACGAGGGAAATGCTTTGGCCGCCGAAAAAGAGGCGGAAGTTGCGATGCTGCAGGGCGCGCGTCAGGCGCCCCGCGGGCGAGGCCATGAATTTATTCTAGACCGCGCACGAATCGAACCATCAGGTCCTCGACCGTTGCGCGTTGATCGAGGTGCGGCGAGTGTCCGCACCGCTCGAGCAAGATGCTCTCGCACCGGCCACCAAGCGCCGCGACAAGCGTGTTGACTTGACGCTCCGTTCCGTACTCGTCCTGCTTCCCCTGGATGATGAGCGTGGGACAGGTGACGTTCGGCAGGTACTCCTCGATGTTCCACGCGCGGAATTCGGGCCGCAGCCACACCTCGGTCCAGTACTGGAACAGCGCGTCGACGTTCGTGCCGTGATGGCGCGCCAGGCGGGTGCGCAGGTCACCTGTGCGGTACTGGTCGCGGAGTTCTGCGATGCGGTTCACGGTCACGTCCTCGACAAAGACATGCGGCGCTTCGAGGATCATCGCGTACGGATCGCCGGCGCGTGATCCCGCGTAGATCAGCGCGATCGAAGCCCCGTCGCTGTGGCCGACGATGATCGGGCGCCTGAGCTCGAACATGTCCACCAGCCGCGGCAGAACCGTCAGCGCTTCGTGATGCATGAACTCCGTCGTCCGCGGCGCGGTCCACGCATCTGACTTGCCGTAGCCGCACCGGCTGTATACCAGCGCTCCGCACCCTAGACGCGAGCACAGCTCCTTCGGAAAGCTCCGCCACTGGCTGATCGACCCGAGCCCCTCATGCAGAAACACCATCGTCGGCGCATGAATTGGCGACGGACCGTGCCACGCGTACTCGAGCCGAGCGCCGTCAACGGATACGAAGTCATGCATCGTGTTAGTAGGCTGCCGGCGTCCGACTCCCGGCTCCCGGCTCCCGGCTACCGGCTACCGGCTTCCGGATCCGAATCGCGAATCCCGAGTTTCGAATCCGGTCGAGATTCACTACACGCGATAGGATAAACGCGTGTTCGCGCTGCCGGATACGTTCAACGCCGCCAGCTGGTTCGTCGATCGTAACGTCGCTGAAGGGCGAGGCACCAAAGTCGCGATCGAATGCGGCGACCAACGAATCACCTATGCAGAGGTGCTCGAGCGCGTCAACCGCGCGGGTAACGTGCTGCGTGAGCGATTCGACGTCCGCATCGAGGAGCGGGTCGTGCTGCTCCTTCTCGACGGTCCCGAGTTCATCTACACGTTCTTCGGCGCCGTAAAGATCGGCGCCATACCGATTCCCACCAGCACGCTCTGGAAACCGGCGGACTACGAGTACGTCCTGAACGACTCTCGCGCGCGCGTCATCGTGATCAGCGAAGCGATGCTCCCACAGTTGAATGCGATCTCCCGCGAGCGCCTGCGGTACCTGAAGCACGTTGTCGTCGTCGGCTCGCAGGGTTCAAACGCATTCGAGGCATTGGTAGCGGAGGCGTCTTCCGATCTCGAGGCTGAGCCGACGAGCAAAGACGATCCCGCGTTCTGGCTGTATTCGTCCGGCAGTACTGGTTTTCCCAAGGGATGCGTCCACCTGCAGCACGACATGGTTGTCTGCACCGAGCTTTACGGGAGGGGCATCCTCAACATGACCGAGCGGGATCGCTGCTTCAGCGCGGCCAAACTGTTTTTCGCCTACGGTCTCGGCAACGCGATGTACTGCCCCTTGGGCGTCGGCGCGACCACGATTCTGTGGCCCGGCCCTCCGGCAGCGGCCAACGTCTATTCGGTCATCGAGCGACACCGGCCGACGCTCTTCTTCTCCGTGCCGACCAACTACGGGATGCTGCTCGCCCACACGCGCGAGGGACGCGACTTCGATCTGTCAACCATCCGGCACGCCGTTTCGGCGGGCGAGTCGCTGCCCCCGGCGTTGTTCGAACGCTTCAAGCGGCGCTTCGGTGTCGAAATCCTCGACGGCATCGGGTCGACCGAGATCCTGCACATCTTCATCTCTAACCGCCCGGGCGCCATTCGACCCGGATCGAGCGGCCGGATCGTTGAAGGCTACGAGGCCCGGATTGTCGATGACGCGAATTGCGACGTCGGCGTCGGCGAGATCGGCAATCTGCTTGTCAGCGGCGATTCGACGTGCGCGTGCTACTGGAACAAGCACGAGAAAACCAAGACGACAATCGAAGGTCATTGGATTCGAACCGGCGACAAGTACTACCAGGACCCCGACGGCTACTACTGGTACGCGGGCCGTTCAGACGACATGATGAAGGTGGGCGGCATCTGGGTGAGTCCTATTGAGGTCGAAAACGCACTCATCGAACACCCCGCGGTGCAGGAGTGCGGTGTTGGCTCACGTTCGGATCACGACGGCTTGCCGAAGCCCTATGCGTTCGTGGTTCTGAAAAACGGCAAGGCTGGAACACCCGAGCTGGCGGTAGAGTTGCAACAGTTCGTCCGCTCGCGGCTGGCGGAATACAAAAGGCCGCGGTGGGTGGAGTTCATTGACGAGCTGCCGAAGACCGCGACTGGCAAGGTGCAGCGCTATAAACTTCGAGAAAGAGCACGGTCCTCCGAGTCGGAGTCAGGTGATGCCCCGACTCACGCGTCCGGCAGTGCTGATGTGAGTCGGGTCATCACCTGACTCCGACTCGGGAACGAATGTGATCGAAACAAAAGATATCGTCGATTATCAGGTCAGTCCCGGCACCTATAAGCACTGGCGCGTGTCGTACGCCGATCGTGTGGCGACTGTCACGATGGACGTGGCCGAAGACGGCGGCCTCAGGCCCGGCTACAAGCTGAAGCTGAACTCATACGACCTGGGCGTCGACATCGAGCTGCACGACATCCTGCAGCGCATTCGCTTCGAGCATCCGGAAATCGGCGCGGTCGTGATCACGAGCGCCAAGAACCGGGTGTTCTCGTCGGGCGCGAACATCTACATGCTGGCGCAGTCGAGCCATGCGTGGAAGGTGAACTTCTGCAAGTTCACCAACGAGACGCGCAACGGAATCGAGGATGCCAGTCATCATTCGGGTCTGAAGTTTCTCGCGGCCTGCAACGGCACAACCGCAGGTGGCGGATACGAGCTGGCGCTGGCGTGCGACGAGGTCATCCTCGTCGACGACCGGTCGTCAGCCGTCAGCCTGCCGGAAGTGCCGCTGCTTGGCGTGCTCCCGGGCACCGGTGGTCTCACGCGGCTGACCGACAAGCGCAGGGTGCGGCGCGACCATGCCGACATCTTCTGCACGTCTCCCGACGGCGTGAAAGGCACGCGCGCCAAAGAATGGGGGCTCGTGGACGAAACCGTGCGTACGCAGGAGTTCACCGAATTCGTCGGCAAGCGTGCCGCCGCGTTGGCCTCCCAAAGCGACCGTCCCGAGGACGCAAAAGGCATCACGCTGACGCCGCTCGAGCGCACCATCGACGAGAGCGGCATCCACTATCGCTACGTCGACGTGGTGTTCGACCGCTCGGCGAGAACCGCCACGATTACGGTTCGAGGGCCGGGATCCGGGATCCGGGAGCCGGGATCCGTGGACGCAGCGTTGGAGCAGGGTGCAGGCTGGTGGCCGCTGCAGATGGCGCGCGAGCTGGATGACGCGATCTTGAGCCTGCGTACCAACGAGCTGGAGCTCGGGCTCTGGATTTTCAGGACGCTTGGTGATCCGGAAGCCGTTGCCGCGATCGATCGATTCGTCCTCGAGCATCAACATCACTGGTTCGTCCGCGAAGTGCTCGGCATGCTGCGTCGCACGTTCGCGCGACTGGACGTCTCCTCGCGGTCGATGTTCAGCATCGTGACACCAGGTTCCTGCTTCGCGGGGACGCTCCTGGAGCTCGCGTTCGCGTCCGATCGCACCTACATGCTGCACACCGAGGAGGAGGAGCCCGCCGCATCGCTCATGTTGTCGTCGATGAATTTCGGTGCGCTGCCGATGGTGAACGGTCAATCGCGACTGGCGGCTCGGTTTTACGGCGACGTCCAGCTGCTCGAGGCGCTGCATCACGACATCGGTGTCGCCTTCAGTGCCGCCGAAGCGCTGTCGTTGGGGCTGGTGACTGATGCTCCCGATGCGCTCGACTGGGACGATGAGCTGCGGCAGGCGATGGAGTCGCGGGTGGCACTGTCGCCGGATGCGCTGACCGGCATGGAAGCGAATCTCCGGTTTGCGCTACCGGAGAATCAGGCGACGCGCATCTTCGGTCGACTGTCCGCATGGCAGAACTGGATTTTCATCCGATCGAACGCGACGGGTGAGAAGGGCGCGCTCAAGGTGTACGGCAGCGGCGCGCAGCCGAAATTTGATTGGGAACGCGTGTAGGCGGACCTGAAGGTCCGCCTCTACGATCGATCACACGAATCGCGAACGTAGAACGTAGAGGCGGACCTTCAGGTCCGCCTGGGTAAGAACGATGACCTCTAACATCGACTACATCGACAAGATTCCGAACAACGTCGATCTGGGGCGCGATCGCGTGCTGCAGCGCGCGCTCGAGCACTGGCAGCCTGCCTACATGGGCTGGTGGTACGACATGGGGCCAACCGAGAGCCACAACTACGACGTCTACTTGCGAACTGCGATCAGCGTCGACCCTGAAGGATGGGCGGTCTTCGATTACGTCAAGATGCCGCAGTACCGATGGGGCATTTTTCTCGTTCCACCAACCGCGGGCCGCGAGGTCAACTTCGGCATCAACAAAGGGCAGCCGGCCTGGCAGGACGTGCCCGGTGAATATCGATCGATGCTTCGTCGTCTGATCGTGACGCAGGGCGACACTGAACCCGCGTCCGTCGAGCAACAGAAGATGCTCGGCATGTGCGCACCCTCACTCTACGACCTGCGGAACATCTATCAGGTGAACGTCGAGGAGGGACGGCATCTGTGGGCGATGGTGTACCTGCTGCACCGCTATTTCGGTCGTGACGGACGCGAAGAGGCCGAGGCGCTGCTCGAACGTCGATCGGGCGACGCGGACAATCCACGTATCCTCGGCGCGTTCAACGAACCGACGCCCGACTGGCTCGCGTTTTACATGTTCACCTTCTTCACGGATCGCGACGGCAAGTTTCAGCTCTCCTCGCTCGCTGAATCCGGCTTCGATCCGCTTGCGCGAACGTGCCGGTTCATGCTGACCGAGGAAGCGCACCACATGTTCGTCGGCGAGACCGGCGTCGGCCGCATCGTCCAGCGAACTGCGGAGCTCATGGCCGAACACCACCTCGAGGATCCCGACGATGTGCGCGCGCTCGGCGTCATCGATCTGCCGACCATTCAGCGCTATTTGAACTTCCACTACAGCGTGACGCTCGATCTCTTCGGCGGCGACATCTCGTCAAACGCGGCAAGTTTCTACACGACCGGCCTCAAAGGCCGCTACGAGGAGACCAAGATCGACGATGACCACGTCCTTGCCGATGCGACCTACAAGGTCGGAACGCTCAAGGATGGACGCGTCATCGAAGAAGAAATCCCGGCGCTCAATGCGCTCAACGAGCGGCTCCGCGACGATTACATCGGCGAGGTCCAGGCGGGCGTCGATCGCTGGAACAAGGTCATCGAAAAGACCGGCATTCCGTTCCGGCTGCGGCTGCCGCACAAGGGCTTTCATCGCCAGATTGGCAATTTCGCCGGTCACCACATCAGTCCTGACGGGGAAGTGATGACCGACGCGGCGTGGAAGGCCAAGCGCGATGCGTGGATGCCGAGCGCCCCGGACTACACGTTCGTCCAGGCCATGATGGCTGGCCGCGTCGTCGAACCCGGCAAGTTCGCGAACTGGATTGCGCCACCGCGGCGCGGCATTCACACGCAGCCGATCGACTTCGAGTACGTGCGGTTTAACTGATCCAGGCCGGGATTCGGGACTCGGGATTCGGGATTCGACCCGGGCATGTAGAGGCGGACCTTCAGGTCCGCCTACAAATCGTCTACCTTCACCGTCGAATCCGCGTTCTTCCACGCCTCGCGGAACTGGGTGTCAACCCAGGCGGCGTCTGCGTCTTTCTTCTGTTGAACGAGCGCTTGGTGCAATCCGAGCAGGGATCGTGCATTGCGCGGATGGCGGACGAGATCCTCTCGGAACACGCGTTCGGCATCCGCCGGACGACCAGCCCTCAATAAGACCGCGCCGAGCGACTCACGGACCGGATAGAACCAGACGGGCGGCTCGTCGTACGCCACGCGATCGACGGCTGCCGCCGCGTTGGTCCACGCAGCGATTGCCGCATCGTTCTGGCGTCGCGCTTCCGCGATGCGCGCATCGAGCACGAGGCCCGCAATGGTCACGACGTTACGGGCGCTTTCCAAACCGCTGCCGCCGAACAACGCTGACTCCGGGACGCGCGCCGACGCGTCGCGAAGCTGTGCGCGCTCCTTTTCCGCTTCTTCGACCCGCCCCAACCGCGCCTGCGCAACACCTCGTGCGAAATGCCACCACGCCAGCATCACTGGCCGGTTGTCCGGCGGTGCAGCCTGCTTGAGGATGTCTTCATGCCTGCCGAACCGCATGAGGACGTTCAACGGGCTGACGGCCATCGACTCGATCATCGGCATCATGTCCGCGTGGGGAAGCAGGCGTTCGGACAATTCCGCCGCCGCCTGCTGCGCGTCGGCAAATCGCCCCTGCATCATGTGCGAATCCGCGAGGAAGTGCAGATTGTGTGAGTAATAGGCCATGCCGTAGTAGTTGTCCGCCGGCATGCTCTTCAGATACACACGGTCGGCGTTCGCGCCCGCGAGATTGGCTCGCGCCGCTCCCGCGTGATCGCCGGTTCGCGCATAGATATGCGCGGGCATGTGGACGAGGTGGCCGGCCGCGGGCGCCAGCGTTTCAAGTCGCGCCGCGCTCGGCAGCGCGCGCTCGGGCGACGTCGAGGCTTCCACCGCGTGGATGTAGAAATGATTGGCGCCCATGTGATTGGGCGCCCGCTTCATCACGGACTCGAGCACGGCCAGAATCTGCGGCGTGTCTTCGGCGGGCTTCCCGTCGAGCGTCCACAGCTTCCATGGCCGCAGGTTCATGAGGCTTTCGGCGTACAGGGTTGCCGCATCGAGGTCGTCCGGGTATCGACGCACCAGATCGGCCATCGCCTGGCTGTACTTTCGCGCGAGCGCCGGGCGATCGGCCTTCGGATCCGGCGAGTACCGCGTCGCCATGGCCGCCACGTAGTCGCGTTCAACCGGCGATCCGTTGACGCTCAATCTCGTTGCGGTGTCGATCGCCTCAAAGGCGCGCTTCGCGCGTGGATCGTCGATATCGAGGTTGTAGTTCGGGCCCAGCGACCACGCGATGCCCCAGTGGGGCATCGGCGCGCGCGGATCGAGTTCGGCCGCCCGCTGGAAACTTCGCGTCGCCTCCTCGTGATTGAACCCGAACACCAGCGCCATCCCTTGATCGAAGAACGTCTGGGCGTCTGGATTCGTCGTCGCAATCGGGTGATGATGCGTGCCTACGCCCGGCAGGATGCCTGCGTTCGGCGCTGGCGCTGTGCTGGACGCCGCGTTCGTGCTGCTGCTCGTGTTCGGCTGAGGCGCGGGTGCGCGACACCCCAACGCGAACAACACGGTGGCGGCGATCACGCTCGCGATTCTCATTGATTTGATCGTACCTGATTGAACTGGAGAGGAATGTAGAGTCTCGAGCCGAGGGTAGAGGCGGCCCGGACTGTAGAGGCGGACCTTTAGGTCCGCCTACGCCACGCCTACGAGGAAGGTCTACGTCCAGGGATCGCTGCTGCTGCAGCCGCCGGCAGCGGGGATATAGGCCCGCGTTACGTAGTCCATCACCATCCGGTCGGCGCTGAAGCGCCAGCCGAGCGTCCGAATCGCACGCTTGACGCGTGCGATCCAGGCGCGCGGGAGCCCATCTGCGTCGCGATTGTAGAAGAGCGGCACCACCTCGTCGGCCAGCACGGTGCGCAGCGCATCGGCGTCGCGCGCGTCGTGGACGGTCGTTGAGGAGTGCACCTCGCCGCGACCAATCGCGAAACCGTTCAGTCCGTCATAGGCCTCCGCCCACCATCCATCGAGCACAGACAAGTTGAGCGCCCCATTCAGCACGACCTTCTGGCCGCTGGTGCCGCAGGCTTCGAGCGGCCGGCGCGGATTGTTCAGCCAGACGTCGACACCCTGAACGAGCGATCGGCCGACGCTGATGTCGTAGTCCTCGATGAAGAGAATCTTGCCGACGAAGCGAGGGTCGTGCATCAACTGCGCAATCTGCTGGAGCATCGCTTTGCCGGGGACATCGTGCGGGTGCGCTTTTCCGGCAAAGATAAACTGCAACGGCATCTGCGGCTGGTTGACGAGCGACGCGACTGCCTCCAGATCGTGCAGGACGAGGTTGGCGCGCTTGTAGGTGGCAAATCGGCGCGCGAACCCGACCGTCAGCGCGTCGGGGCTGAGCGCGCGCCGCAGCGCGGCGATGGTTGACGGCGGTTCGCCCCGACGCTCGGCCTGCATTACCGCACGCCGAAGCGCCATGGCAATCAGCTGCGCCTTCAGTGTCTGGTGTGTCTCCCAGAGCTCGCTGTCGTCAATGTCGTCAACCGCATCCCAGAGTCGCGCGTCGCCTCCAAACGTGAGCCAGTCGGGACCCAAGTGGCGGTCGTACAGTTGTTTCATCTGCGGTGCCAGCCACGACCTCACGTGAATGCCGTTCGTGATGTGCCCGATCGGGACGTGCTCCTCACGGACACCCGGAAAGAGCGGCGCCCACATGGCGCGCGACACCTGTCCGTGCAGCGACGACACCGCGTTGGCACGATGTGACAGCTTCAGCGCCAGCACGGTCATGCAGAACGGTTCGGCGAAATCGCCGGGGTCGGTCCTGCCGAGTGCCATCAAGCCGCGCAGATCGAGCCCCAGTGCGGCGCGCATGGGCCCGAGATGCTCTTCGACGAGGTCGGCGTTGAAGCGATCATGCCCCGCCGGGACCGGTGTATGCGTCGTGAAGACGATCTGCGCGGACACCCGCCGCATCGCTTCCGCGCTGTCGATCCCCTCGGCGTCCATCCGACATCTGACGAGTTCGAGCGCGGCAAAGGCGCTGTGTCCTTCGTTGAGATGCACGACGCCCGGCGCGATGCCAAGCGCATGCAGCGCCCGGACGCCGCCCACGCCAAGGAGCAATTCCTGACGGATTCTGACGCGCTCGTCGCCTCCGTACAGGCGCGAGGTGAGTTCACGATCTTCGGGCCCGTTGCCGTCGATATTCGAGTCGAGCAGCAGAAGCGTGTTGCGTCCGACGCTCACCCTCCAGACGCGCGCCGCGATGCGACCGGACTTCGTGTCGGTTGACACGACGAGCGGCTCGCCTCCGACCGTCGCCTGACGAATCGGGAGCCGTTCGCTATCGACGTTGATGTAGTCCTCGTGCTGCCATCCCCCGCGGTCGAGATGCTGACGGAAATATCCCTGGTCGTAATACAGACCAACGCCGACGAGCGGGATGCCGAGGTCGGACGCGCTCTTGAGATGATCGCCGGCGAGGATGCCGAGGCCGCCCGAATAAATCGGAATCGATTCATGGAGACCGAACTCGGCGGAGAAATACGCAACCATTCGCGCGCCCAGCACGCTCGCATGCCTGGCGCCCCACGTCCGTTTGGAAAGCAGATATTCCTGCATTCGACGATACGCGTGATTGATGCGGCCATGCATCGCGAGCTGTGACGCGCGTTCATCGAGCGCGCGCATCTCCAGCAGCTGCAGGAGCGCCACCGGGTTGTGATCCAGTTCGCGCCACATCAGCGGATCCAGCTCGCGGAAGAGCGCAAAGCTCTCGTCGTCCCAGCTCCACCAGAGATTGCCGGCCAGCTCCTTCAGCCGCTGATGCGCCGGAACGACCAGATGCTCCGTCGTCCGCGCCTCGCTCACAATCGGGGCCAGTTGTGCCGCCGCCGTTGTCAGCATTCGCACATCGTCCTCGCCGAAGGTGCGCGGCTCCGCCGTCTGCACGACGAGAACCCCCTGCAGTACGCCGCGATCGACGATCGGGATCCCGAAAAAGGTGCGATACGGCTCCTCGCCGGCATCGCGGAAGTATTTGAATCGCGGATGCGCCACCGCATCGGCGACGCTCACGGGACTCATTCGTTCGGCGACAAGTCCCGCGAGCCCTTCGGTGATTCGCATCCGCACGCGGCCGACGCTTTCCTGCCGCAGGCCGACAGTGGCCGCGAGGACCAATGTGACCCGGTCGGCGTCCAGGAGGTACACGGAGCAGACGTCGGTGCCGAAGCGGCGTTGAATCAGGTTGACGATGTTGGTCAGTGTTTCGGAGGGGTTGCCGCTGGTGGAGATCAGCCTGCTGATTTCCTCAAGCGTCCAGAGGAGCGAGCTTTCGTGTACGGGTCCGGCGCTTCTCGTCGTGTTGTCGCTCACGGCGGTGCGCCGCGCTGCAAGAAAATTGCCCTCCCGAAAAGTGGAAAAGTGGAAGAAGTGGAAAAGTGGAAAAGTAGGGGTTAGGGAGTAGGCAGTAGGCATGGGCGATTCCCGATGGGAGTCGAGATCCGTGAGACGTTTATGTCCGTCGTTCGTCGAGCGGAAACAAATACGGAGGATTCAGCAGGAAGGCGAGTCGTGCTGAGGCCACGTACGCCGCAGTTTTACGCAGCGAATCCGCCCACCTGCGTCAGCGTGACCTGTGGCGTGCGCGTTGCACCGACGGCGGCGCCGGAGGACTGCTGATGCATTTTGCGACCGTCGTCGAACGCGTGCGGAGCGATTTCAACGAGATGCCGTGCCTGGAACTGTCGCTCGCGCAGGCGATTCGCCTCTGGCACGTCGGCGCGGACGATTGCAGGGTCGTGCTCGATGCGCTGGTCGACGAGGGATTTCTGCGATGGACCGCTCAGCGCACAATCGTACGCGCCGACCACGATTCCTACATAAACGCTCCCGATTGGTCGATGTCGCACATTCCCGTGCGGCGGATGCACGCCTCGCATCGGCGCGCCTGACGCGGCTCCGATGCTCTCGTCCACGCCGACCGACGGCGGGCGCCGTGTCCCATCCGCCGTGTGCCCTTCCGGTGAGCTGTTTTCCGGCTATCCTCTCGATCAGGCCTACGACGAGATGTTTCTGCATTCCGGCGAGCCGCGGCCGCATTGCCGTGCGCTCGTGGAGGATCTGCTGGCGGCCTCGTTGCCTCAGTTGCGCCAGCACCAGACCGAAGCCGACAAGGCCTTCCTGACACAGGGCATCACCTTTACGGTGTACGGTGACGAAGCCGGCACCGAGCGGATTTTTCCGTACGACCTGCTGCCGCGCATCATCACCGCCGTGGAATGGGCCACCATCGATCGCGGTCTTGCGCAGCGCCTCACGGCAATCAACCTGTTTCTGCGCGACATCTACCACGAGGAGCGGATCCTCTCCGAAGGCATCGTGCCGCGCGAGCTGGTGTACAGCTGCCGGCACTACCGGCGCGAAATGCGCGGTGTCAACGTGCATCGCGGCACCTACGTGTCCATCGCCGGCACGGACCTCGTCCGTCTGCAGGATGGCCGCTTCGTGGTCCTCGAAGACAACCTGCGCGTGCCGAGCGGCGTCTCCTACATGCTGGCGAATCGCGAGGTGATGAAGCGCGTCTTCCCCCGCCTCTTCTCCCAATACAGCGTGAATCCGATCGCCGATTACGGACGATCGCTCCTTGCGACGCTGCGGACGCTCGCGCCGCCAAATCGTTCCGATCCGACCGTCGTCGTGCTCACACCGGGTGTCGGCAACTCCGCATATTTCGAGCATGCCTTCCTCGCCCGCGAGATGGGTGTGCCTCTGGTCGAGGGACGCGATCTGCTGACGCACGACAACATCGTCTACATGCGAACCACATCGGGGCTTCGGCGGGTCGACGTGATCTATCGCCGGGTCGACGACGACTTTCTGGATCCCCTGGCATTTCGTCCGGACTCGCGACTCGGCGTGCCGGGACTGCTGAACGCGTATCGCGCCGGGAATGTGTCGCTCGGCAACGCCATCGGCACCGGCGTCGCCGACGACAAGGCGATTTATGCCTATGTGCCAGACATCATCCGTTTCTACCTGTCCGAGGATCCAATCCTGCCGAACGTCGACACATATCTGTTGAGCAGAGAAGCGGACCGCCAGTACGTGCTCGCGCATCTGGAGGAACTGGTCGTCAAGGCGGTAGGAGAGTCCGGTGGCTACGGCATGCTCATCGGTCCGCATAGTACGTCGCTCGAACGCGAGGCGTTCCGCAACAAGATCCTCGCCGAGCCGCGCAACTTCATCGCACAGCCCACACTGACGTTCTCCCGCGCGGCCTGTTTCACGGGTGAGCGCATCGAGCCGCGGCATGTCGATCTTCGCCCGTACGTCCTGTATGGGGATCGCGTCACGATCGTGCCAGGCGGGCTGACGCGTGTCGCTCTTCGCAAAGGGTCGCTCGTCGTCAATTCATCGCAGGGCGGCGGCAGCAAGGACACCTGGGTCCTACAGGAGTAAATGTCATGCTCCTCTCACGCGTCGCCGACAGCCTGTATTGGATTGCGAGATATCTGGAGCGTGCCGAGCACACCGCGCGTGTCATCGAGGTCGGCCTCGATCTCGGTCTTGGCCGGACGATGGCGAGCACGCGCGGTGCAGCTGACCGTCTGTACGCCAGCGTGGACGTCCCGGGTGCTGCTGGGGGAGGCACTGAACGCGCGTCGCTGCTGAGCACTGCGCTGTTCGATGTTGCAAACCGCAACTCGGTTGCCGCGTGCGTGACGGCGGCGCGTGAGAACGGTCGGCAGGTTCGCGAGGAAATCAGCTCGGACATGTGGGAACAGCTCAACGCGCTGTTTCTGGCCGTTCGTCAGCTGCAATCGACCATCGATCGCGACGCACGGCAACGATCGTTGTGTCGAACCGTGATCGAAGGGATTCACCTCTTCCAGGGGATTACCGACGCGACGATGGGGCACGGCGAAGGATGGCAGTACCTGCAGGCCGGCCGCTTTATCGAGCGCGCCGGATCCACCGCCGGGTTGATTGATCGATTCCTGATCGATGGCGCCACCCAGGAGGATGGACGGCTCGAATCGATCTACTGGGTGGGGCTTCTCCGTTCGTGTTGCGCCCTCGAGGCCTACTGCCGTCACTATACGGCCGACGTCAGGCCCGAGCGCGTGACCGAGTTTC
>Ga0114129_10003340_pt1 | contig 22540 bp, 19 predicted proteins | sample RhiMetdeltSRZDD1_FD_80071 | JGI IMG/M metagenome (GOLD analysis project Ga0114129, IMG submission 80071) | Populus rhizosphere microbial communities from Tennessee, USA - Rhizosphere MetaG P. deltoides SRZDD1 (version 2) (version 2) | ecosystem: Host-associated > Plants > Roots > Rhizosphere >... | reverse complement strand
CCCTATCTATTGATCGGGACGGTGGAGCAGATGGTCGAAGATCTGCGCGCGCGGCGCGAGCGCTGGGGCATCTCCTACTACATGACGCACGAGGCGTTCATGGACGCGCTGGCGCCCGTCGTCGCGCGGCTCGCCGGGCGCTAACGCGTTAGCCCTTCGGTAAGCCCAGCACGCGCTCCCCGATGATGTTGCGTTGGATCTCGCTGGTCCCGGCCGAGATCGTGTATTGCCGCGCGGCCACCAGCCGGTTGAACCAGCGCGGCGCGTCGGGGACGAGCTCGGTGCCCTGGTTGACGAGCGCGTGCATGCCGAGCAGCTCGCCCGCCGCGTCGGCGATGCGTACTCCGATCTCCGTGCCGGTGAGCTTGAGGATCGAACCCTCCGGCCCCGGCGCCTCGCCGCGGATCTGCCGCGTGAGCGCGCGATAGCGCGTGTAGCGCATCGCCTCGCAGTCGATGAGCAGCTGCGACAGTCGCTGACGGATGCGCGGGTCGTCCCACGCGGTGCCGCCGTCCAGCGGCAGGCGCCGCGCGACGGCGATGAGATCACGCACCTGACCGATCGGGTTGCGGGCGCCCGACGAGTGGCGCTCGTACATGAGCGTCGTGGTCGATACCTTCCAGCCGGCATTCAGCGGTCCGAGCAGCTGCGTCTTCGGCACCTTGACGTCGGTGAAGAACACCTCGTTGAAGTGATGGTGGCCGGTCGCCAGCACCAGCGGCCGCACGCTCACGCCGGGCGCTTTCATGTCGGCCAGCAGGCACGAGATCCCATTGTGCTTCGGCACATTCGGATCGGTGCGCACGAGCAGGATGATCGAGTCGGCGTACTGGGCGCCCGAGGTCCACACCTTCTGTCCGTTCACCAGGAAGTGATCGCCGCGGTCCTCGGCGCGCGTGCTGAGGCCGGCCAGATCGGATCCCGCGCCGGGCTCGGAGAATCCCTGGGCCCAGATCTCGTCGGCGTTCAGGATCCGCGGCAAATACTGCGCCTTCTGCGCGTCGGTCCCCCAGTGGATGATCGTCGGCCCCACCAGGTGGAGTCCCATGCCGGGCAGCACCGGCGCGCGCGCGGCCGCGTATTCCTCGTCCCAGATGACGCGCTCGATGATGGACGCGCCGCGGCCGCCGTACTCCTTGGGCCACGCGATTCCGACCCAGCCCGCCTTGTGCATCGCCTTCTGCCACGCCACGCGCCGCTCGAACATCTCGCGCGTCGAGGCCACGCGATCGTCGACGGGGTCGTCGACGCGCAGCTCGCGCGGCAGATTCGCGGCGAGCCAGCTGCGGAACTCTCTGCGGAAGGCTTCCTGGTCCGGCGCGTACTCGAAGTCCATGACGGCTCCTAGCGGTTCGGGGACGGCGGCAGGCCGCTGAGGCTCGCGAGCACGTCGAACAGCGCGCCGAGGTCGCGCTCGCCCAGCCCCAGCCCGCGCGCCATCGTGAGCCACTGCTGCGCGAGCGCGGTCGTCGGCAGCGTGACGCCCGTCGCGTGGCCCTGGTCCAGCGCCAGCTGCATGTCTTTTTGGATCATGCCGAGGTTGAACCAGGCCTCACGCGACATCCGGCCGACGACATAGGGGCCACGATACTTCACCATCGGCGAGGCGACCACGGACTTCATCAGCGCCTCCACCGCGGTCTCGCGCGCAATGCCGGCCTTCTCCGCGAGGAGCACCGCCTCGCTGAACGCCAGCATCTGCACGGCAAGGCCGAGATTGGTCGCGATCTTCATCGTCTTGGCGAGACCGAGCGGGCCGACGTGCGTGATGCCCCCGGGCGCCATCACGGCCAGATACGGGCGCGCGCGCTCGAGCGCCTCGCGGTCGCCGCCGACTGCGACCGACGCCGCGCCTTGCTCGACAGTAATCGTGCTGCCCGAGACGGGCGTGTCGAGCATCGCGGCGCCGCGCGCGGCCACGGCCTCGCCCACCTCGCGGGTGACCGCCGGGCTGACCGTGCTCATCTCCGCCCAGACCGCGCCCCGCGCCAGGCCGGCCACAATGCCGTCGGCGCCGAACGCGATCGCGCGCAGCGCGGCGTCGTCGGTGACCATGCTGAAGGCGACGTCGGCGCCCTCGACCGCGGCGCGCGGCGTGGTGGCAAGCTTGAGGCCGGCCTCCTCCAGCGCGCGCGCCCTGGCGGGTGTGCGGTTGTAGCCGACGACCTGGTGGCGGGCCTCGAGCAGCCGCCGCGCGAGCCGGCTCCCCATCGCGCCGAGCCCCACGAACGCGACGCGGGTCATTACTCGTCTGTGACGGCGATCGCCGAGATCTCGATCTTGCAGCGCGGATGCGTCGCGAGCCGCGACACCTCGACGGTCGTCGTCGTGGGCAGATGACCCGCGAGATATTCGGCCCAGACGCGATTGAGATCGTCCTGCTCGCGCACGTCGGTCAGAAAGCGCGTGGCCGAGACCAGATCGCGCAGCCCGCAGCCGGCGGCGGCGAGCGTCTTCTTGAGATTCTCCATGGTCAGCACGGCCTGCTCGCGCATCGTCGACGGTAGATCGAACTCCTCGTCCCGGTGCGGGTGGCTGTGGTAGACGGCCGCTGCCGTCACCCCCGACAGGAACACGAGCCGCCCGCGGGTGACGACGATGCCGGGCGCGTACGGCATGTGGACGTCGGTGCGCCGATCCGCGTGGTGCACGATCGCGACATCCTTGCCCATCACTCGGCCAGGAGGTTGAGCAGCCGATCGTTGACGTCGCGGGTGCCGATGGTGATGCGCAGGTGTCCGGGAAAGCCCACGGCGGCGCCGTCGCGGACGAGAATGCCGCCGCGCAGCAGCTGCTCTCGGGCCGCCGCGGGATTCTTGACACGCACGAGCATGAAGTTCGCTTGCGAGGGCGCGAACGCGATGCCGATCCGCTCGAAGCCGGCCGCGAGGTGCGCGCGTTCCTTCAGGATCACCTCGCGCGTGCGGGTGGCGTGCTCGTGGTCCCGGAGCGCGGCGACCGCGGCCACCTGGCCCAGACGGTTGACGTTGTAGGGCGCGCGTACGCGGTTCAGCCGGTCGATCGTCTCGAGGGCCCCGATCGCGTAGCCAACCCGCAGGCCGGCCAGACCGGCGATCTTCGAGAACGTCCGCAGCACCAGCAGGCGCGGGTGGCGCGACAGCAGCGCGACGCCGTCGGGATAGTCGCGATCGTCGACGAAGTCCCGGTAGGCCTCGTCCAGAACGATCAGCGGCGGATCGTCGCCCAGCGCGTCGAGGAAGGCGAGCAACGGGGCCCGCCGGATGATCGTCGTCGCCGGGTTGTGCGGCGAGCAGAGGAAGATCGCCTTCGTCTTCGGCGTGACGCGCCGCCGGACGTCGTCCAGGTCCGTCTCGTAGCCGGCCAGCGGACTTTGCACGATGTGCGCGCCCGCGATGTTCGCGCCCGTGGCATAGGGCTCGAACGAGGGGTGCGGCATGAGGATCTCGTCGCCGGGCTCGAACGCCGCCAGCGCGATGAGCGTGATCAGCTCGTCGGCGCCGTTGCCGACGACGATCTGCTCCGGGCCGATCCCGAGCGTGCGGGCGAGGGCATCGCGCAGCGCGCCGCTGCCGCCGTCGGGATAGAGGTGGATGTTCCCGGCCTCGCGTCGCACCGCCTCGATCGCACGCGGCGACGCGCCGAGGGGGTTTTCGTTGGCCGAAAGGCGAACGAGCTCGGCCAGCCCGAGCTCCGCGACGAGCATCTCGAGCGGCTTGCCGGCCTCGTACGGCGTGACGGCGTCGACGGCGGGGCGCCAGATCTTGCGCACGGCGCGTATTGTACGCCCAGCGCGCGACGCGCCCCGTCGCACCCGACCGGAATATATCGTATCGATCTAACCCCGCGTCCTCTTTGACATTAATCGCCCTGCACTGGTACGCTCGGCGTCGACATGCCGCCCGAGATCTACCTTCGGGCCCGGCGCGCCGAGGCCGGGGAAGCGCGCGCCGAGGACCGGCGCCGTCGGCGGCTGGACTTTTTCCGTCGCGCGCTCAGCGAAGGCCTCGAGGCGCTCAAGCAGCGTCACACCGACGGCGCCTCCGGCGAAGACCTCGTTCGCACCCACGCGGGCTTCATGGACGAGGTCATCGTCGCGCTTGCGCAGCTGGTCAGCGCTGACGCCGAGGCGGCGGGGCTCCGGCCGACGCCGTACGTGGTCGTCGCGCTCGGCGGCTACGGGCGCGGCGAGCTGCATCCCTCGAGCGATGTCGACCTCATGGTGGTGTACGACGGCGAGCTCTCGCCGTACGTGCAGCGCCTCATGCAGGAGCTGCTCTACACGCTGTGGGACCTGGGCCTTCAGGTCGGGCACAGCCTCCGCTCGCTCGAGGACTGCGTGGCCATGGCGCGCACCGACTTCCCGAGCCGCACCTCGATGCAGGAGGCCCGGCTCGTGGCCGGCGACAAGAAGCTGTTCGCGCGCTTCGCGCGGGTGCTGCACGACAACGTCTACCGGCACGACTTCGAGCAGTTCCTGGCCACCACGCTCGCCGAGCGCGAGCAACGCTATCGCAAGCACGGCGCCTCGCCGTACATCGGCGAGCCCAACATCAAGGAGTCCGCGGGCGGGCTGCGCGACATGCATACGGCCATGTGGCTGGGGGCGGCCAAGTTCGGCGCGCGCACGCTGCGCGAGCTGAGCGACCGCGGCCTGATCACCCCGCACGAGCAGGAGGCGGCCGACCGCGCGCTGACGTTCCTGTGGCGGGTGCGCAACGAGCTGCACTTCTTCTCGGGCCACAAGAACGACGTGCTGTCGCGCGAGCTGCAGCCGCGCATCGCCAAGAACCTCGGCTACGAGAACGAGGACGACGCGCTCGGGGTGGAGCGCTTCATGCGCGACTATTACCTGAACGCGCGGGTGATCCACCGCGTGTCCAAGCGGCTCATCGCGCGCTGCCACGAGACGCTCGCCGTGCGCGGCTCGGCGGAGCGCCGGCAGCGGCAGCAGGCGCTGGCCGATGGTCTCGTGTTCTTCGATGGCCGCCTGCATCGCGCCGATCGCGATCCCGCGGTGCTGCGGCGCGATCCCGTGCGCCTCATGAAGGTCTTCTGGCACCTGCACCGGCTGGGCTGCGATCTCTCGCTCGGGCTCGAGCGCGCGGTGGAGGAGTCGCTCGACGTGGTCGACGACGCGTTCCGCGGCTCGCCGGCGGTGCGCGACCTGTTCCTCGACATCTGCCGCTCGTGGGGGCGCGTGGCGCTGACCTTCTCGGAGATGCACGAGCTCGGGCTGCTCGGCCGTTACTTGCCGGAGTTCGGCGGCCTGACGTGCCTGGTGCAGTACGACGTCTATCACAAGTTCTCCGCCGATCAGCACTCGCTGCTCGCCGTCGAGCATCTCGAAGCACTCGCCCCCGGCCAGTCGGCGGAATCCGAGGGAGCGGCCGCGGTCTTCAACGAAGTCGAGAAGCCCGAGCTCTTGATGCTCGGCATGCTGCTGCACGACATCGGCAAGGCCAAGGGGCACGGCCACGTCGCCAAGGGCATCCCGCTCATCCGCGAGCTGACCGCGCGCATCGGCCTGCCGCCGGAAGATGCGGCGATGGTCGAATTCCTCGTCGCGCACCACCTCACGATGTCGCACATCGCCCAGCGCCGCGACATCGATGATCCGAAGACCGTCGAGACGTTCGCGGAGACGGTGGACGACCCGCAGCGCTTGCGCATGCTGTATCTGCTGACGTGGGCGGACATGCGTGCGGTGGGGCCGGGCGTGCTGACGGGTTGGCAGGCGCGCATCCTGCACGAGCTCTACGCGCGCACGCTCGCGCGGCTCACCGGCGGACGCGTCGAGAAGCCGAACCGCACCCAGCTCGCGGCGCGCCTGCACGAGATGCTCGGCGACGACGTGCCGACGAGCGACGTGCGCGCGCATCTGGACATGGTGCAGGACCGCTATCTGGCCACCACCGGCGTGCAGCGCATGGCCGCGCACCTGCGGCTCGTGGCCCGACTGGAGACGGCACCGGTCGCCACCGAGCTGTTTCATCACCCCGACCTCGGCTCCTCCGACCTGGTCGTGGTGACGCGCGACGTGCCCGGCCTGTTCTCGCTGATCGCGGGCACGCTGGCCGCCCACGGCGTCAACATCATCTCGGCGCAGATCGCCACGCGCGCCGACGGTGTGGCCATCGACACGTTCCAGGTGAACGACCCGACCGGCGAGGCGGTGACCTCCGCGGCGCAGTGGAGCCGCACGCTGAGCGCGCTCGGCGCCGTCATCGGTGACGAGCAGTCGGTGGACGCGTTGCTCGAGCGGCGGCGCGCCGGCGGCCGCGCGACGCCCGCGGGCGAGGCCAAGCCGAAGATCTCCGTCGACAACCGGTTGTCCGATCAATACACGGTCATCGAGGTCAAGTGCCCGGACCGCCTCGGCCTCCTCTACCTGATCACGCGCACGCTGTCGGCGCTGGACCTCGACATCGCGAGCGCGCGCATCGCCACGGAGATCGACCAGGCGCTCGACACCTTCTACGTGCTCGACCGCAAAGGCCGGCGGCTCGAGGATCCGGATGCCATCGAGCGCGCCCGCGGCGCGCTCGAGCAGGCGCTGCTGCAGCCCCTCTGATGCTCGGCCGATATCGCGATCGTGTGCGCGCGTGGAGCGACCCCGTGGGGCGCGCGCTGTTCCGTCTGCATCTACGCCCCAATCACCTGACGGTCGCCGGCCTGGCGGCCAGCTTCGTGGCCGCCGGCTGCTTCATCGCGGGCCAGACGAAGACGGCGGGCCTGGTGCTGCTGCTGGCGGGGCTGCTGGATCTGCTCGACGGCTCGCTCGCGCGCGCGTCGGGGCAGGTGACGGCGTTCGGCGCGTTCCTCGACTCGGTGATCGATCGCTACTCCGACATCGCGGTGATGCTCGGCATCGTCGTGCTCTATGCGCGCATGCCCAACCCACGCGGCGCGCTGGTGGCCATGGCGGGTCTCGCGGGCTCGGTTATGGTCTCCTACACGAAAGCGCGCGCCGAGTCGATCGGCGTGGAGTGTAACGTCGGGATGATGGAGCGGCCCGAACGGCTGATCTGTCTCATCGGGGGCGCCATCCTCGACGTGATGGAGCCTGCGCTCTGGGTGCTCGCCATCCTCGCCAACTTCACCGCGGTGCAGCGCATCGTCTTCACGCGGCGGATGATGCGCGCCGAGCCGCGCCGGGCGCGCGTGCTCACGCCGCTCGTCGTCGCCGCGCTGCTGCTGTTGCCGGTTCCGAGCCGCGCCGACACGGAGCTCGAGCGCGCGTGGGCGCGCGCGGTCGCGGCCTTGCAGCAGGGCGACGCCGAGCCGCTGGCGCACGCCTTCGCGACCGAGGCCGCGCAGGCGAGCCCCATTGGCGACCACGTGCGTTGGCTCCTCGCCGACGCCCTCGCGCGCGGCGGCGACCTCGCGGGCGCGCGCGCGGCGGCGCTGGCCGTCGCCGACCGATACCCCGACAGCCGGCTGGCGCCGCGTGCGCTCATCCTCGCCTCGGTGCTCTCGTCGCGCGCGGGCGAGGAGGATGCCTCGCAGGCCGCGCTGCGGCGCCTGCTCGACCGCTACCCCGACGTCGTCGAGGTGCCGGAGGCGCTCTATCTGCTCGGGCAGACGGCCGAGGCCCGCGGCAACCGCGACGTCGCCGCGCTCGCGTATCGTCAGCTGCGCGTGCTCGCGCCGACCACGGGGTACGCCGAAGCCGCCGCGGACCGGCTCGACGTGCTCGTGAGCGCGGGAACACCGCTGCCGCCGCTGTCGCACGCCGAGCGTATCGACCGCGCCGAACGGCTGCTGCGCGGCGGAGTGCCGAAGACCGCGGGCGACGAGGCCGAGCGCATCGCCGGAGAGACGCGTGACGCCGGCATCGCCGTGCGCGCGCTGCGCGTCGTGGCCGACGCCGCCGCGCGTCTCGGGCGCTACGAAGCGGCCGCCAAGGCGCTGGACGCGGCGGCGCGGCGCGCGCCATCGGACCAGCAGCCGCGCCTGCGCATCGATCAGGCGCGGATCCTGATTCGTGCCGGCCAGGACAAGCGCGCCATCGCGCTGCTGATCGGGGTGGCCGCCGGCGCGCCGGAGGCGGAGGCGGCGGAGGCGCTCGCCCTGCAGGCGCGCGCGCACGACGATGGCAACCGGGACGCCGAGGCGGTCATCGTCTATCGGCAAATCGTCAAGAGGTTTCCAAACCGCGAGGCGGCGGCCGTCGCGTTGTGGCGGCTCGGCTGGCTCGCGTGGCTGCGCGGTGACCCGCGCGGCGCCGCCGCCGAGTGGCGCCGCGTCGCCGAAATCTCCGGCGCCCGCGGCCTGCGGCTGCCCGCGCTCTACTGGCGCGGCCGCGCCCTGGAGGCGCTGAAGGACGAGACGGGCTCCGAGGCGCTGTACACGAAGGTCCTCACCGAGGCGCCGCGCGGGTACTACGGAATGCTCGCCGCCCAACGGGTGCTCGGCCCGGCGCCCGCGGCGATGCCCCGCGAGATCCGTGCGCCCGCGCTCCCCGCGCTACCGGCGAACCCGACCGAGGCGCTCAAGGCGGATCCGCGCTTTGCGCGCGTGGACCTGCTGCGCCGCATCGGGCTCGTGGAGAACGCGTGGGAGGAGCTCGAGGACGTCGTGGAGACGTCGGTCGGCGATCCGGTGCGGCTGTACAGCGCCTCCAGCGCGTACGTGCGCGAGGAGCGCTATCACCTCGCGCTGCGCATCGTGCGTCGGCACTTCGGATCGCTCAGCACCTCCGGCGATCCGGCGCTGCCGCGCGCGTTCTGGGAGGTGATCTATCCGCTCGGCTGGCGCGACGAGGTCGCCGACGCCGCGAAGCGCGCGGGCCTCGATCCGTACCTCGTGGCGGCCATCGTCCGCGAGGAGTCGAGCTACTATCCGCGCGCCGTCTCGCGGGCCGGCGCGCGCGGGCTCATGCAGCTCATGCCCGCGACGGCCAAGCCGATGGCCGACGTGCGCGGGCTGGCGTTCGAGGGCGGTGGCCTGCTCGACGATCCGCGCGCGAACCTCGAGATGGGCACCGCGTTCCTCGCGGGACTCATGAAGGAGTTCGGCGAGCCGCGGCTCGCCATCGCCGCCTACAACGCCGGGCCGCGGCGCGTGCGCGAGTGGTGGAAGGCGCGGCGCACGAGCGACCTCGAGGCGTTCGTCGAGCAGATCCCGTACGACGAGACGCGCACGTACGTCAAGCGCGTGATGCTGTCCTGGTCGGAGTATCGCCGGCTCTACGCCGCGCCCGCGAACTAGCGCCGCTCGCCGCCGCCGCCCGCCGGCGGCGCCTACTTCGCGGCGCGCTTCCTCTCGATCTCGAGCGGCTCGAGCGGTCCCAGCCGATCCTCCAGCGCGGGCTCGGTCGCGAGCCATCCGCCGCGCGGGCGCCCGTTGACCTTTGCCGCCGCGCGCAGCGCATCCGCCATCGCCCGCCGCGGCGCCTGATAGCCCATGTCACGCAGCACCTCGACGGCCTTGAGGTCGGCGGCGATCTCCTGGTCGCGCGTGAAGGCGCGGACGATCAGCGGGCTGGCGACGATATCGATGAGGCTGGCGCCGGGCACGACGAGGCCGAGGACCGTGAAGCTGCCGCCGAGCGACAGCGCCAGGGCGCGCCGCTGGCCCAGATGGCCGAGTAGCTCGTGCGCCACCTCGTGCGCGACCAGCGCGTCGACCACCTCCGCCGGCTGGCGGGCGAGACCCTGCGTGAAGTAGAACGTCGCATCCTCGACCGTGTACGCGCCGATGTGCTTGCTGCGGATCATTGCGAACGAATACACGTTGGGGTCGTCGCTGGCCGCCCGCGCGGCGCGCCACAGCGCCTCGGCCAGCACGCGCGTGTCGGGATCGGCGGGATCGGGATAGTAGGTGCGCTCGGGCAGCGTCGTGCACGCGCCCATCACGAGGACCAGCAGGCCCAGCCACGCCGAGCGTGTCACGACATCCATGCTACGAGTGGCATCGCGTCGCGACGGCGGAAATAAGTAGGGCGGCGGGACTACGTGGGGCCGCAGCCCCACCGGTGCGGGCGCGCTACTTGTCCAGCAGGGGCTTCAGGTACGGCCAGAGCCGATCGGCGATCCGACGCTGTCCTTCGGCGTTCGGATGAATGCCGTCGGGCTGGTTCAGCCGCGCGTCGCCGGCCACGCCCTCGAGCAGGAACGGCGCGAATGGCACCCCGGTGGCCTCGGCCACGGTCGGGAACACCGCCGTGAAGGCGCGCGCGTACTGATCGCCGTAGTTCGGCGGCACGCGCATCCCGGCCAGCAGCACGCGCGCGCCCCCGCCGCGGGCGCGCTCGACGATGCGGGTGAGGTTGTCCCGCAGCGCCTCGGGCGGCTGACCGCGCAGGCCGTCGTTGGCGCCGAGCGCGACGATGACGATGGCGGGCGAGAGCCGCAGGACCCAGTCGATCCGCCGCACGCCGCCCGCGCTGGTGTCGCCGCTGACACCGGCGTTGACGACCCGATAGTGGAACCCCTCGCGGCGCAGCCGCGCCTCGAGTAGGGCCGGATACGCCTCGTCGACGCCGACCCCGAGGCCTGCCGTGAGACTGTCGCCGAGCGCGACGATCAGCGGGTCGGCGGCGCGCGCCGGCGTGAGGCTGGCGCAGACGAGGACGACGACGAGCAGCGCGCGAAGGAGGCTCACGCTCCGAGTGTAGTATGACCAAGATGCTCGTTTCGATCCGCGATCTCACGCTGCGGCTGCCGAGCGGCGGCCGCACGCTGACCGTGCTCGATGGTGTCTCGCTCGACGTCGCGCCGGGCGAGACGGTGGCGATCGCGGGGCCGTCGGGCAGCGGCAAATCGACGCTGCTCGGGCTCGTGGCCGGTCTCGATGCCCCGAGCTCGGGCACCATCGTGGTGGCGGGCGTCGAGGTCACGCGGCTCGGCGAGGCCGCGCTCGCCCGCTTTCGCCGCGAGACGCTCGGGTACGTCTTCCAGTCCTATCATTTGATTCCGACCCTCACGGCCGCCGAGAACGTCGGGGTGCCGCTCGACCTCGCGGGGGTGGCGGGCGCCGCCGCGCGCGCCGCCGAGCTGCTCGCCGGCATGGGACTCGCCGATCGTGGTCACCACTATCCCGCGCAGCTCTCCGGTGGCGAGCAGCAGCGCGTGGCGCTCGCGCGCGCAATGGCGCTCGATCCGCCGCTGCTCCTGGCCGACGAGCCCACCGGCAATCTCGACTCCGCCACCGGCGCCGCCATCGTCGACGTCCTGTTCGCGCTCAATCGCGAGCGCGGCACGACGCTGCTGCTCGTCACGCACGACGCCGCCCTCGCCGAGCGTGCCGACCGCGTGGTGTCGCTGCGTGACGGCCGAATCGCCGGCGAGCGGCGGCGGGCGCCTGCGCTGGTTCCGTGAGGGCCGCGCCGCGGCTCGCGTGGCGACAGGCGCGGGGGGCGTGGCGCCACTTCGTCCTGCTGGCCGCGTGCGTCGCGCTCGGCGTGGCGGCGCTCGTCGGCGTGGGATCGTTCGCCGCCACGCTCGATCGCACGCTGGCGCGCGAGGCCAAGGCGCTGACGGGCGGCGACGTGGAGATCCGCGCCGCGCGTCCGCTGGCGGGCGAAACGGCGGCCGCGCTGGCCGACCTGCGCGCGCGGGGCGCCACCATCGTGAATGTCCGCGAGCTCGCCGCGATGGCGCGGAGCGCCGAGGGCCGCGCGCTGCTCGTGGAGGTGAAGGCGCCGTCGTCCGGCTATCCGCTGTACGGGCGACTCGACGTCATCCCCGACCAGCCGCTGACGGCGCTGCTCGCCGACGGCGGCGCCGTCGTGCAGCGGGAAACGCTCGAGCGGCTCGGCGTGCGCGTCGGCGACCGGCTGGCGCTGGGGTCCGCGACCTTCACCGTGCGCGGGGTGGTCGAGCGGGAGCCCGATCGCTCGGCGAGCCTGGTCACTCTCGGTCCGCGTGTGTTCGTGGCCGACGAGGCCATCGAGCGCACGGGGCTGGTGCAGGTCGGCAGCCGCGTGCGGTATCGCGCGCTCGTGCGGCTGCCCGACCCGCTCGCCGCGCGCCCCGCGCGCGAGGCGCTGGCGCGGCGCATCGCCGATCCGGGCGTGCGCGTCGCCTCGTATGACGAGGCGCAGCCCGGGCTTCGGCGCTTCTTCACCCAGCTCGCGAGCTATCTCGGGCTCGTCGGGCTCGCGAGCCTCCTCGTCGGGGGTATCGGCGTGGCGTCGTCGGTGGCGACGTTCGTGCGCCGTCAGGCGCCGACGATCGCCATCCTCAAGGCGCTCGGCGCCGACTCGCGCACGCTGCTCGCGACGTTTCTATGGCAGACGCTCGGTGTCGGCCTCGTCGCGAGCCTCGCGGGTGCTGCGCTCGGCATGGGCCTGCAGCCGGTCCTCATTCGTCTGCTCGCGGGCTTCGTGCCGTTCGCGCTCGACGCCCGCGTGGAGCCGCTGACGCTCGCGCGCGGCGTCCTCATGGGCGTGCTCACGACGCTACTCTGCGCGCTCTGGCCGCTGCTCGCGGTGCGCACGGTGCGGCCGAGTCTCGTGCTTCGCCGCGAGGTCGACGAAGCGTCGGCGCGCGGACGCCGTCCATGGGCGGCGGCGCTACCGGTGGCGGCCGGGCTGGCCGCGCTCGCGTTGTGGCAGGCCGGCTCGCTCAAGCTGGGCGGCATCTTCCTCGGGGCCGCGGCGGCCGCCGTCGTCACGCTGCTGGCGCTCGCGCGCGGGCTGGTGGCCGCGGCGCGCCGGCTTCGGCGCGCGCCGTCGCCTGCCTGGCGTCACGGGCTCGGCAGCCTGCGCCGGCCGGGCGGCCATTCCGCGCGTGTGGTGGTGGCGCTCGGCGCCGGCGTCATGCTGCTCGTGGCCGTCGCGCTCCTGCAAGACGCGCTCGACGCGCAGATCGATCACGAGCGGCACCGCCAGGCGCCCTCGTTCTTCTTCGTCGACGTTCAGCCGGACCAGCGCGAGGCGTTCACTCGCGTGCTCGGCGAAGCCGCCGGCGGCGTGACGCCGACGCTGACGCCGATCGTGCGCGGGCGACTGGCCGCGGTGAACGGCACACCGGTGACCCGCGATCTCGTTCGCCAGCGGGTGGGGGAAGACCGCGAGGGCGCCTTCTATTACACTCGCGAATACGCGCTGACCTGGTCGGCGGTGCCGCCCGCGGGCAACGTCATCACCCGTGGGCGGTGGTGGGATGCGGAGCCGGGGCCGGCGCGGATTTCCGTGGAGGACGCCATGGCCAAACAGCTCGGCGTCGACATCGGCGGGCGGCTGACGTTCGACGTGCAGGGCGTGCCCGTCGAGGCGGAGGTCACGAGCCTGCGCAAGGTGGACTGGCAGACGCTCGGCACGAATTTCTTCGTGGTGTTCTCGCCGGGAGCCCTCGACGGGGCGCCGATGACGTTCGTCGCCACCGCGCGCACGCCGGCCGCCGCCGAGGGCGCCGTGCAGAGCGCGGTCGCCGCCGCGTTTCCGAACGTGACGGCCATCCCCGTCCGCGACGTGCTGGAGCGCGTCGGCGCTGTGCTCGGCGACATCGCGGTGGCGATCCGCGTGATGGCCCTGTTCACCGTGGCCACGGGTATTGTCGTGATGGCGGGCGCGCTCGCGTCGACGCGCTATCAGCGGCTGTACGAGTCCGTGGTGCTTCGCACGCTCGGCGCGACGCGCGGGGCGGTCGCCCGCGCCTTCGCGGTGGAGTACGGCTGCCTCGGCGCCGCCGCCGGCGTCGGCGGTACCGCGCTCGCGGTGGCCCTCGCCTGGATCGTGCTGCACTTCGTGCTCGACACGCCGTGGCGATTCGAGCCCTGGGCCCTGCTGGCCGGCGTGGCCGCCAGCGTGGCCCTCGCCATCGCCGTGGGCTTTCTCGCGACGTGGCGGCTGCTCGGCGAGAAGCCGCTGCCGGTGCTGCGCCGTGAGTGAGCGGCCGGCGTGGGAGCCGCTCGGCCTCGACCACGTCGTGCTGCGCGTGGCCGACCAGGGCGTGTCGCGCGCGTTCTACGAAGACGTGCTCGGCTGCACGCTCGAGTTCATCAACGAGCCCATCAAGCTGGTTCAGCTGCGATTCGGCGAGGCGCTGATCGATCTACTTCCCGCCGAGGGCCCGCCGCCGCCGCATGGCCGCGGCATGGACCACGTGTGCCTGTCGATCCGCTGCGACGACCTCGCCGCCGCCGCCAAGCGACTGCGCGACCGCGGCGTGGACGTCGACGTCGAGGTGCGGACGCGGCGTGGGGCGTGGGGCGTGGGGCCGTCGATCTATCTGCGCGATCCGGACGGGTACCAGATCGAGCTGAAGCCACGCGCCTGAGGACGGCCGTCTCGGGCACGGCCGTGGCCGCGGCCGGCCTCGCGGCGCTTGCCGTCGCGATGGGGATCGGCCGGTTCGCGTTCACGCCGATCCTGCCGATGATGCAGGAAGACGCCGGCCTCTCGATCGCGGCCGGGGCGTGGCTCGCCTCCGCGAACTATCTCGGCTATCTCGTCGGCGCGCTATCCGCCATCCGGGCGCCGATCCGTCCGGAGCACGCGATCCGCGGGGGCCTGGTGACGATCGGTCTCGCCACGGCGGGCATGGGTCTGTACGACAGCTTCGCGCTCTGGGTGCTGCTGCGTACCCTCGCCGGGGTCGCGAGCGCCTGGGTGCTCGTCTGCACGTCGGCGTGGTGCCTCGAGCGGCTTGCGCCGCTGCGGCGGCCGCTGCTGGAGAGCGCGGTGTTCGCCGGCGTCGGGGCGGGCATCGCGCTCGCGGGCGCGGCGTGTCTCTCGTTCATGCGCCTGCATACGACCTCCGCGCGCGCGTGGGTCCTGTTCGGCATCGCCTCCCTGGCCGTGACAGCCGTCATCTGGCGCGTGTTCGGCGCCGGCGAGAGCGCGACGCTGGCGTCGCACCGCGGCTCCGGCCCCGAGCCCGCGTGGAACGGCGAATGGGTGCGGCTCACGCTGTGCTACGGCGCGTTCGGCTTCGGCTACATCATCCCGGCGACCTTTCTTCCGGTGATGGCGCGACGGGCGATCGCCGATCCTGCCGTGTTCGGGTTGTCCTGGCCGTTGTTCGGCGCGGCGGCCATCGCATCGACGCTGCTGGCGAGCGCCGTGCGCCGTCTCGTCACGAATCGTCGCCTGTGGATCGGGAGTCATCTCGTGATGGCCGTCGGCGTCGCGCTGCCGGTGATCCGGCCGGGCATCGCGGCGACGATGCTCGCCGCGCTTTGCGTGGGCGGTACCTTCATGGTGATCACGATGGTGGGCATGCAGGAGGCGCGCGAGGTGGCGGGGGCCCGTGCGACGGCGCTCATGGCGGCCATGACGTCGGCGTTTGCGCTCGGCCAGATCGCCGGTCCGATCGCGGCGAGCTTCCTGCACGGCCCGGGGGGCGATTTCTCCCCGGCGCTGCTGGTCGCGGGCGCCGCCCTCGTGGCCAGCGCCTGGGCGCTCTGGAGCCGCCGGCCCCCCGGGGTTTCACGTGGGGGCGCGAGCGGTGTTGAGTAAGCGTATGGGGCTACAGCCGTTCGAGACGGTGGTGGCGGCGCATCATGCGGAGATCTATCGCTATCTGCTGCGCGTCACCTGGCGCGCGGGGGACGCCGACGACCTCAGCCAGGAGACCTTCCTGCGCGCGTATCGCGCGTGGGACGGCCTGAACCAAGACGCGAACGTCCGGGCCTGGCTCTTCACGATCGCGACGAACCTCGCGCGCAACCACTTCCGCTCTGAGAGCCGGCGCCGCCGCGCCTACGCGGGAGTCAGCGAGACGCGCACCGACGTCGACCCGGCGAGCCCCGAAGAGACGCGGCGCTTTCACGAGACGCGCGTCCTGGTCGAGCGCGTGGTGGACGGGTTGCCCCTCAAACAGCGCCTCGCGTTCGTGCTGCGCAAGCTGCATGACCTGGAGTACGAGGCGATCGGCCGCAGTCTGCAGTGCTCGCCCGACAGCGCGCGGGCCCACGTGTTCCAGGCCCTGAAGAAGATTCGGCTCGGCCTCAACGGCCATGAGCTGCCGACGATGGAGAGTGTGCGATGACGACCAAGCACCCGTCCTGCCGCGCGATCGAGCGCGATCTCGTCGCCACGGCGACGGGCGACGTGGAGTCTCACGCCACCGACCGCGTCCAGCGCCACCTGCAGACGTGCGAGCCGTGCCGTGAGGAGTTCGGCCGCTATCGGGCGGTGGACCACGTGGCGCGCGGGCTGCGCGCGACCCCCCCGATCGACGCGCTTGCGAGCTCGCGCGCGGGGCTGGAGTCGCGCCTGGCCGATCTCAGACAGCGGCGCGTGGCCTATCGGATCTTCCCATCTCCGCTCGGCCAGATCCTCATCGGCCGCTCCGAGCACGGCATCGCGCTCGTCGAGTACCTCGGGGCCAGCACGTCGCTGCGCGCCTCGCGCCTGGGTCAGGCGGACGACGTCGAGGCGGTGGAGGGCGGGCCCGAGCTCGAGCGCCTGCAGCGGGATCTGCTCGACTACATCGCCGGGCGTCGGCGCGATCTGGACTGGTCGCTCGACTGGCGGCTGGCCTCGAGCGAGTTCGCGCGCTCGGTGCTCGAGGCGACCGCGGCCATTCCGTACGGCGCCGTCTCGTCGTACGCGGGCGTGGCGCGCCGCATCGGGCGGCCCAGCGCCGTGCGCGCGGTCGCGCAGGCGTTGCGCTGGAATCCGCTGCCCATCGTCGTCCCGTGCCATCGCGTGATCGGCAGCTCGGGACGGCTCACCGGCTACGCGGGCGACAAGCTCGGTCTCAAGCAGCAGCTGCTCGGTGTCGAGGGCGTGAAGCTGCATCCCGGACGCGGTGACGTGAGCGTCGCGCGTGAGGCGATGTATGCGCTCGGCGAGGGCGCGAGCGAGTACTGCCTGCCGACGTGCGGTGATATCAGCACGCGGAATCTGTCGGTGGTGACGCTGTTCGCCTCGCGCGCGGATGCCGAGGCGCGCGGCCTGACGCCGTGTGTCGACTGCCGGCCGGATCTGCATCCTCTGTCCGCCGCATAGGCTCCCGCTCTTTCACGTTCACCCCCGCGCGGTGTCATACCGGGCGGAGGTGGATGATGGCCAAGCGAATTCTCGTTCCGGTCGGAGATCCGATGCGCGCCGAAGCCATCGTGCCGGTCGTGGCGGCGCTGGCCCGCGACAGCGGTGGCACGGTGCGGCTCGTGAGCGTGCAGCCGCTGCCGCGCACCCGCTTCGACGACTACGCCCGCAAGTTCCCGATGTACGGCTACGACGTCGGCGTCGCGATCGAGATGCAGCAGCGCGTGCTCATGTACGGCCACGCGCACGAGGAGCGGATCGAGTCGGAGACGCTCGAACGCCTGCGGCGGCTGGAGGTGCTCCTCGACGGCGTCCCGGTCGAGCGCGCGGTGCGATTCGGCGACGTGGTCGAGGAGATCGCGCGTGAGGCCGACGCCTTCGACGCGGACCTGATCGCCGTCACCGAGCGGCGCCGGCCCTGGTGGCGCCCGACGCTCGCGCGGCTGGTCGATCGTGTGCGCGCGCGCATCCGCGTGCCGGTGCTCGCGCTGTCGGGAGGCGCGCGATGAGCGCCGTGCTCGGAGCGCTGGCGGTCATCGGCATCCCGGTCGTGGGGCTGCTCGTGATGCTTCAGATCGCGGACGTGCTGCAGCGCCGCCGCGCGGTGGTCATCGCGCGACAGATCGCGGTGACCGACGCGATCCATCGCGAATTCGGCGCCGTCGTGGCGCCAACCGTGCGCCGAACGCGCCGCGGCTGGCATCCGCGTGGTGGCTGGCGCGTGACGCTGCCGCTCGATCCGCGGCATCCGAGCGCGGCGCGGATCGTGGAGCTGGCCAGCGCCACCCTCGGACCGGTGGCCGTGGTCGAAGTGGTGGTCGTCGCGCCGCGGGCCCCCGTGTCGCGCCGCCGCCCGCTTCAGAACAAGGAGCGGATCGCCTCCGCGATGTCCGCCTGAGTCGGGATCGCCGCGCGCTCGAGGCCGTCGTTGTACGGCATCGGCACCGGGCGCGCGCCGACCCGCACCACCGGGGCATCGAGCTCGTCGAGCGCCTTCTCCGCGACGATCGCGGCGAGCTCGGCGCCGAACCCGCTGCGTTTGACGGCTTCGTGCGCCACCACCAGACGGTGCGTCTTGCGCACCGAGGCGAGGATCGTCGCCTCGTCGAGCGGCACGATCGTTCGCGGATCGACCACCTCCACGCTGATGCCTTCCTTCTCGAGGTCCGCGGCGGCTGCCAGCGCCCGCGCGACCATCGCCTGCGTGGCGATGACGGTGACGTCCGTGCCCTCACGCTTGACGTCGGCTCGACCGAGCGGAATCGCGTAGGCCTCCGCGGGCACCGGGCCTTTGGCCGCGTAGAGCGCTTTGTGCTCCAGGAAGATGACCGGGTTGTCGTCGCGGATCGCCGAGATCAGCAGGCCCTTGGCGTCGTAGGGGGTGGACGGCGCGACGACGACCAGGCCGGGGACGTGAGCGAACCACGCCTCGAGACACTGCGAGTGCTGCGCGGCCAGACGGATGCCTCCGCCCTGTGGGCCGCGAATCACGAGCGGCACCGTCGGGCCGCCGCCGAGCATGTACCGGAACTTCGCCGCCTGATTGACGACCTGGTCCATGGCCACGGCGATGAAGTCCCAGATCTGAATCTCGACCACCGGCCGGAGCCCGGCGATGGCGGCGCCAACTCCCGCGCCGAGAAAGCCCGCCTCCGAGATCGGCGTGTCGCGCACGCGGTCCTCGCCGAACTTGTCGCGCAGCCCTCGCGTGACGCCGAAGATGCCGCCGATGAGCGAGACATCCTCGCCCATCACGAACACGCGCTCGTCGCGCGTCATCTCGGCGTGCAACGCCTCGTTGATCGCCTCCGCCATCGTGCGCTCGGGGCCGCCGCGCTCGTCCGGCTCCGTGGCGCTCGGGTGGGGCGCGTAGACCGAGGACTCCATCACCTCCACCGTCGGCTCCGCGCTCGCGGTGGCGAAGGCGACGGCGCGGTCCATCTCGACCTCGACGGATTCCTCGAGCTCCTTGAGCTTCATCACGGTGGCCCCGCGGCGCTCGAGCTCGGTCCGCAGGCGCGCGATCGGATCGCGCTCCATCCACTCGCGCTCCTCCTCCTTGGTGCGGTAGTCGGGCAGGTTCGCGCGCATGCTGTGACCGCCCCAGCGGTACGTCAGCGCCTCCACCAGCGTCGGTCCCTCGCCGGCGCGCGCCCGCGCCACGGCGGTGCGGACGGCCTCGTACACGGCCAGCACGTCGTTACCGTCCACGCGCACGCCGGGGATCGCGTAGGCGGCCGCGCGCGCCGCGATCGACTCGCCGGCGATCGTCCGCTTGGACGACGTGGACAGCGCGTACTGGTTGTTCTCGCACATGAAGATGATCGGAAGCTTCCACACGGCGGCCAGGTTCAGCGACTCGTGGACCACGCCCTGGCTCGAGGCGCCGTCGCCGAAGAACGCGATGACGACCCGGTCGGTCTTCCGCAGCCGCGAGGCCAGCGCGGCGCCGTTGCCGATCGGCAGCCCGGCGGCGACGATGCCGTTGCAGCCGAGGATGTTGAGGTCGAGCGCGGCGATGTGCATGGAACCGCCGAGCCCGCGGCAGTAGCCGTCGACGCGGCCGAACAGCTCGGCCATCATGCGGTCCACGCGCGCGCCCTTGGCGATGCAGTGGCCGTGGCCGCGATGCGTGCCGACGATGTAGTCGTCGGCGCGGAGGTTCGCGCACGCCGCCGCCGCGACCGCCTCCTCGCCCACGTAGGAGTGGGCGGTGCCCTTCACCAGGCCCTGCACGAACAGCTCCGCCGTTTTCTCGTCGAACCGGCGGATCTTGACCATCGTCGTATACAGACTCTCGAGCCCCTCGACCTCGAGCTTCATGGCTGCCCTCCGGGTCGCCAACTATACCAGCCCGCTGGCACCTCGCTTGCTCGACAGACGGGCAGGAGGGCTGGCTCATGCTCCGCCTTGTTTCGGCTCTGGTCATCGCGCTCGCCGTCACCGCTCCGGCCGTCGCTCAGGATCGTCCCGCGGCCGGCGTCAACCGCGAGCAGAACGCGCCCGGCGCCGCCGGGCCGAAGGACTCCGGCGTCGTTCAGCGCGGCGCGCAGCCCAACCCCGCGGAGGTTCGCCCTGGCAACCGCGACGGTGATGCCCCCTCGGCAGCGGCCGGAGACCTGGTGACCCGACGGGACCGTCGGATTCTGGGCCTGCCCGTCGACGCCGCGCTCATCATCGCCGGCGTCGTCATCGTGCTCGCGTTGATCGCCGGCATCGTGATCCCCGGCGCGCGGCGCCGTGACCGCGCGCGCGGCGGCGGGACGTACGGAGGCGACGGCCGCCACAGCTGAGCCGCATCCAGGCGCACGCCGTCACCCGTAAATCGGGTGATGGCGCGTAACTATCCTCTTGCTCAGGATGGGGCGACGGTTTTAACTGAATGTCGCCGCATGCCGGCCTTCGATCTCGATGCCTGGGTGGCGCGGTCGCGGGCGGTCGACCTGTCCGTGGTCGATTGGGCCGCGGTCCCCCAGCATCCCGTCTCGGCCGAGGCACTGCGTACGCTGCGATACATGCAGGACATCGAAAGCCACACCATCATCTATACGCGCTCGCTCCTGGCCACGCGCGCGATCGACGATCCGGATGTGGCCACGTTCCTCGCGTGCTGGCTCTACGAGGAGACCTTCCACGGTCTGGCACTCGCCCGATTCCTGGAGGCCGCCGGCCATCCCATCGGCGACCGTGCGCGCCCGCGCGGCAGCGAGTCGTTCCCGCAATGGCTCGAAGCCCGGATGACCGCGCTGCTGTCGCGGGCCTGGCCGGACTTCTGCGCGGTGCACATGACGTGGGGCGCGATCAACGAGCTGACCACGCTGACCGCCTACCGACGGCTCATCGCGCTGGAGACGCATCCGGTGCTCCGCGATCTCGTCGAGCGCATCGCGCTCGACGAGTCGCGCCACTTCTTCTTCTATTACCGCCAGGCCGAGCGCCGGATGCAACGGCGCGCGGTGGCGCGCGTGGCCCGCCTGATCGTGGACCGGTTCTGGGCGCCGGTCGGCAGCGGCGTACAGCCGGACGCAGAACTCGTATTCATGGCACGATACCTTTTCGGCGACGACGAGGGTCGGCAGGCGGCGCGCCGGGTGGACGACACCATCCGGCGCCTGCCTGGATTCGACGGCGTCGGGTTGCTCGAGGCGTGGATGAATCGGTACGCGATGGCCAACAACGGCCGTGGAGGACGCAATGGCTACCGTCACGACTGAGCACTATCGCGCGTACAGACCGCGGCCGTTCACCCGAGCCGAGCGCGATACGGTCACGATTCTCTTCGGCGGCCTGCACTGGCGGGTCGAGCGCGTCATCCAGGCCGTGCTCGATGGCTCGGGCTACCGCTCGCGCATCCTGCCCATGGCCACCAAGGACGACCTGCTGACAGGGCGCGAGGTCGCGGACATCGGTCAGTGCTGTCCGACGTCGTTCACCACGGGCAACCTCGTCAACTTCCTCAAAGGCGAGGCGGGGCGGATCGGGGTCGAGGCGCTCAACGACAAGTACGTGTATCTCACCGCCGGCTCCTGCGGCGCCTGCCGCTTCGGCCAGTATCACCAGAGCTACGAGCTCGCGCTGCGCAACAGCGGGCTCGGCGCGTTCCGCATGTTCCTCATGGCCCAGGATCAGCTCGACCAGAAGGCGGCCATGGGCGACGGGCTCGATCTGAACCTGCCGCTGACACTCGGACTGCTGTGGGCGATCTTCGTGACCGATCTCGTCCAGGACCTCGAGTACCAGGTGCGGCCCTACGAGGTCGTCCCCGGCGCCACCGAGGCCGTCGTGCACGACAGCATCGACTATCTCGCGCGGGTCTTTCACGACCGGCCCACGCGCTCGCCGTATCGGTCGGTCCTCTGGCATCTCACCACGGGCTACTTCACGCGCGCGCTCCGCGAGGTGCACCGTAAGTTCGGCGCGATCGAGGTGGACCGGCTGCGCGTGAAGCCGACGGTCAAGATCACCGGCGAGTTTTATCTACAAACCGTCGAAGGCGATCCGAACTACAACATCCACCGCTGGCTCGAGAGCGAAGGCGCCGAGGTCTATCCCGCCGGCATCGCCGTCTGGATGGACTATCTGCTGCGGCATGGGCTGCAGCGCTTCGAGGACTACTCAGGGATCGAGAAGAGCGCGAGACTGAAGCTGGCGATCGGGCGCGTCGTGCAGGGGGTCTACCGGCTGACGTTCAATCGCCTGCGCCGCGCGCTCGGCGATCTTCCGCACGAGCTGCCGAACCAGTTCGAGCTGCGGCGGCTGGCCGCGCCGTACTTCCACAGCCGCCTGGATGGCGGCGAGGGTGACATGCTGGTGGGCAAGGCGCTGTGGGCGCATCACAAGAAAAAGGCCCACATGATCTGCGAGCTCTCACCCTACTCGTGCATGCCGAACACGATGTCGATCGGCGCCATGGCCGGCGTGGTCGGCAAGTATCCCGACCTGCTCTACGCGCCGCTCGAGATCAAGGGCGACGCCGAGGTGCACGCGCTCTCGCGCTGCCAGATGATCCTCACCGAGGCCAAGAAGCGCGCCCAGCGCGAATTCGACGAGGCGCTCGCGGGCACGGGGCTCACGCTGGAGGAGGTCCGCGCCTACGTCGACGCGCATCCGGCGATG
>Ga0114129_10003339_pt1 | contig 22542 bp, 23 predicted proteins | sample RhiMetdeltSRZDD1_FD_80071 | JGI IMG/M metagenome (GOLD analysis project Ga0114129, IMG submission 80071) | Populus rhizosphere microbial communities from Tennessee, USA - Rhizosphere MetaG P. deltoides SRZDD1 (version 2) (version 2) | ecosystem: Host-associated > Plants > Roots > Rhizosphere >... | reverse complement strand
TCATCGGTCTCATCACTCTCGGGCGTAGATGGCTTACACGCAATTAAGTCCACGTCACACACCCGGCGCGCGCGTCGAAGAAATATCGCGTGAGTCTTCTCATTATCGTTTATCGATTCCTTCTGGGGCGGCTAACTCATACCGCCTCGCACAACTCGATGACTACACGCTATTCTCAAGAAGACGGTTCCCCCACCGCAACCCTTTCAGCCTGAGTCTGTCTGCACGGACCTCAAGCGACTCCATCCCCGGCACCTGGGGATTCGGGCTGTGGAACGATCCGTTCGGGTTGTCGCTCGGGTTTGGAGGCAGTCCGTTTCGGTTGCCGGCATTGCCGAATGCGGTCTGGTTTTTTGGGGCGTCGGAGGAGAATTATTTATCGTTTAGAGACGGTCTCCAGCCTGAGCGGAGCGAAGGGCAGACGAAGGGCGCGTCGTCTGCCAGCGGAGCAGACATTGCTCCGCCCTCCGCTCCCCCTTCAGGGACTTCGCAGCGCGGGACAGTAGCGAACGGATTTATCGCGCAAGCATTTCGTTCGCCAAAATTTCACCCGCGCTTGATATTGGCCGGGTTGGCGCTCCCCTTTTCACGGCAGACGACGCGGCGGTTGTTGAGTCGAGTCATTGAGGAGGATGGAGTTCAATTGCGTAGGGACGACCCGTCTGGCTCGGCAAAGAACCTCAATCAACCTTGGCGGGTCGCCCCTACGGATTGGCACAGATACAGACTCGATTGGCGCGAGAAGCAGCTGGCGTTCGAAGTGGATGGTGCACTCGTATTTGAGTCGCCCGTAAGTCCAAATCCGCCTCTGGGATTGGTCGTCTGGATCGATAATCAATATGCGGCGTTTACCCCCGAAGGCAAGATCGGGTTCGGAGTTTTGGCAAACCCCGAACTCGCATGGTTGGAAGTCAAAGAGATCGAGCTGAAATAGTTACGACCAGTATTGGGCAATCAGTTGAGCTGTGAACGGAATGACGTGCAGGAGGGTATCGAGAATCAAACCTAGGATGAGCCAGCCGCCGAATTGACGATTGTGAAAGAACGTGACGGCCGAGAACCAGGTGGGCCAGGCAGGGTAACCCGCAGGCGGCTGCGCGGGGCGTGGATTGTTCAGGACTTTGACCGCATTGAGCGCATCCTTGAAGGCGAGGAAGACAATGAGCATGACCGGCGTGAAATAGTGTGGAACAAAAACCAGATAGGCAATGACAATATAGATGAGCAGCACCGCAGCTTGATCGACACGGCGGGCAATAGCTTCGCCCACGCGTACTGGAAATGTGCCAACGCCTTTGGCCTTGTCATCATCGTGCTTGTCGATGTGTTTACCGATGTTGATGCTGGCAACGCCAAGCCCATAGGGAACGCCTGCGAGCACGACATTCCAAACGTTCCTTGTATCACCGCCATGGATCAGCGCCAGTGTGAGATAGACACCACCGATCATGATCGGTCCCCAAATGAGGAAGATGGCAAATTCACCAAGTCCCCAATATTTGAACGGATAAGTGTAGGCAAGCAGCACGATCGAGCCAAGCGCAAATAAACCGATGACCTGGGGATTAAAGCTGGTGGTCAACAATGCATAAAGCCCAGCCAGTGTAGCCAATACCCCACTCACGATGAACCACTTGATTTGTGTGCTTTTATCCCAGAATTTCTGCACTAACGGATGAACGCCGTATTGCGTACGGAAGTAGTTGTCTTTATCTACGCCGCGAGAGTAATCGGTGTAATCGTTGAGCAGGTTGTTCGTGCCGTGGGCGATGAACAAACCGAGGGTCAAGACGAGGAAGGGAATCCAGGAAAAATTTCCGTCACGCCAGGCGAGCAATCCGGCAATGACACAGGAATAGACGGTCACGAGCGTGACGGCAGAACGGGTGGCAATCAGCCATTTGGAGACTACATCGAGGGCCTCCCACTCTCTTTTGTCGTCCATTTTGATCAATTGCCAGGAGGCTTTACGCCACATTGCGAAGTTGATGTTCATAATACTCCTTGCGTTGATTTGTAAAAAGGCAGCTCATGCCCTGCGAAAAGTAACTCTCTCATAGAAAATTATACTATTATTTGTGAAATAGGATACAATCGGTCAGGTATCCAGGCTCGGAATGACCGACTGGACACTTTGGTAATTTTTTCCGAAGCAGCGGAGAGTCGCTTTTATGACCAATACGAATGAAGAATATATTCCTGCGCTCAGTTATCGATTCCTGACGCCGTTTTACGATTTCATCCAAAAGTACATCGTGCGGGATGTACGATATAAGGCCCTGTTGATCGAACAAGCAAAATTAGAAGTGGGACAGCAAGTATTAGACCTGGGTTGCGGCACGGGTACGCTGGCAATTATGGCAAAGCAGGCTCAACCGAGCGCAGAGGTCTTCGGTTTGGATGCAGACCCAGATATGCTGAAGGTGGCGAAATATAAATCGGGGCAACGAAACGCGCCAGTAAAGTTCGACGTTGGTTTCACCAACAAACTTCCCTACCCCGACGCTTCGTTTGACCGTATTCTTTCCAGCATCATGATTCATCATTTGAAAACGCCAGATAAGATAATCACCGCACAAGAAGTATTTCGTGTGCTCAAGCCAGGTGGTCAATTGCATATCATTGACTTTGGCAAGCCGTATACGCTGTACGGAAAAATCCTTGGCCCGTTTTTGCATAAATTCGAAGAGGCGAACGATAACATTGACGGGCAACTCCCCGAAATCTTCGGCGCACCCGGCTTGAAGGCCGAGGTCGTCGGTCATTTCTGGACGTTCTTTGGAGATCTGGCGTTCCTGAAAGGCGTGAAGTGATTTACCACGCAGGCTCACACTGAGCCTGTCGAAGTGACACAAAGCGCACTAAGGCGCAAAGGAATTAAATGGCTCGGATTGAATCCAGCATCCAAGTACCAAAGTCTATTGAGGACACCTTCGCCTTCCTAAACAAAAGCGAGAGTCATCTCAAGTTCATTCCAGGCTGTGTGGAGTTTGCGCAAACCTCAGCCGGCGCGTTCGGGCGGGTCGGCGCAACGGTGAGAGGCGCAGTTCGCTATTTCGGTCTGAGAATTCCCGTCGCTTACGAAATCATCGAGCATCAGGCGAATGAACGACTCGCCATGAAAGGCCAGATGGGACCTGTCGCCTTCACAGATGGATATGTTTTGGGCAAAAGCAAGGGCAACACAGTGCTCAAGTTCTGGCTCGAACTTAATCCAACCGGCTGGACGAAGATCCTGGCGCCCTTTGCCGGCTTGATCGGCAAAATCCATGCCTGGGAAACCTTGAGGAATTTGAAGAGAGAGTTGGACAAAATCGAGGAGATTGCTTCGTCGCCGCTACGCGGCTCCTCGCAATGACATGGCGTTATGGCAATCGATCTTTATAAACCGTTTACCAATCCCATTACGAAGGAAACTTTCCGCTGTATCTCATCCACGCCAGAAGTCTATACCATGGAATGGACGGTGCATCCGGGGGGTTATGTTCCTTTTGAGCACGTGCATGTGGCGCAGGATGAAGTCTTCCATGTGGAGAAGGGGGAGATACGAGCCCGGGTGAATAAGCAAACTTTTTTCGGCAAACCCGGTGACAGTCTGGTCGCGCCGCGCGGAGTACGCCACATTGCGTACAATGATAAGGATACGCCATTGGTCTGTATCGTGGACTACAAGCCTGGCTTGGATCATTACACCACCATGCAATGCTTCGCCGGGTTAACGCTCGACGGAAGTATTGACAGGCGCGGTCTGGTCAGTATTCCCAAAATTATGTACCTATTGAAAAGAGCCGATGCCCTGTCGCTGCCCCGTCCTGCCTTTGCACCAGATTTTGCATTCCGGCTGGGCATGAGTGTTTTTTACATGGTTGGCACAATGCTGGGCTGGGACGATTTGTATAAAAAATATACTCGGAAATAAACAGGGTACGCATGCCAGGTGACGGCTGAACAAAACCCTGTAGAAAATAGGAGAAGGAAAATATGGATCTTAAACTCTGGTGGTTTGCACTGCAGAAACCTGTCAAGGAAAATGACAAGAAGGTCTGGGATTCGTTTGACGTAATTGCCAAATGGCTGATTTCCACACGTGCCACTGTGACACAGTTAACACTGCTCGCGGGCGTGATCGCTGGTCTGCTGGCTTTCCGCGATGGTCACTTCAACATATGGCTCTGGCTGGCGATGACGCTTGGCATTTACTTCGCCCATTCATCCGAGAACCTGGTCAATGATTACATAGACTTTACACGCGGCATTGATGAGGATAACTATTATCGCGGTCAATACGGCATCCATCCGTTGGTGCATAAATTCTGGACGAAGCAGGATTGGGCGCGCTGGTTCGTCACAGCAGGACTGATCGCAGTCGCCTGCGGTGTGTTCGTCTTGTATTACACCAACTTCTCCCCTATTGTGATTGCGCTCTTCGTCTTTGGCGCGGCGATTCTTCCTACCTATGCCTGGCCGCTCAAATATTTAGGTCTGGGCGAACTGCTCATCTTTGTGAATTGGGGTATGGTGTTGATCCCCGGAATTTACTCCATTTTGCTGGGCAAGGTTCCTGATAACCTTCCGGTGATTGTGATGGCAGGCATGGCATTCGGCTTTGGCTTCGGCAGCTTCAATTGGGGCAAGCATATCGACAAAATCGAAGCGGATAAAAAGAAGGGAGTCGGCTCGCTCCCGGTGAGACTAGGCGAACGCGCCGCTCGCTGGATAAATATTTTCACGGTCTCGCTCTCTTACGTGCTGGTGTTGTATCTGGTCTTTGTGACACGCTTTTTCTCACCCACTGTCTTGCTAGTGTTCCTTGCCGCGGGCCGTGGCTGGAATGTTATCAAGCTTCTGAGTCAACCCCGCCCGAACGAAGCGCCTCCAGGATTTCAGCTGTGGCCTCGCTGGTTCTCCACGCCACAGTTGTTACATATCCGGTTGTGGGGCGGCCTGTACGTGTTAGGCATTATTCTCGACATCCTCTTACGAAACAGGATTCCGGGATTTTGGCAGTAAGAACTTGCTTTTTGCAGGGCTTCACCTTAGGAGTGTTTACCTGTACTGCACCACATCTGCCTGATTTTTGAATTGCTTGGCAATTCATAGCAAATCACGGGTGCAGGTGCCGCAGAGCCTCGCAAAGGGCAAAAGAAGGACATTTATGAAAATCGCAATTACCGGCGGGACCGGCTTTATTGGCAGGCATTTGGCGCGTGATCTGACTGCACGCGGGCATGAAGTCGTGGCTATCGCACGTGGCCAATACACCCGCAACCCTCAATCTGTTGAGGGTGCAACCTTCATCGCACTGGATGCGAATGACACGGATAAGCTTACGGATGCCTTTCGTGGGTGTGATGCAGTGGCGCATTGCGCCGGGACCAGTGTAGAAGATGGAAAACAAACATTTTATCGGTTGCACGTCGAGGGTACACGCTCGGCTGTCAACGCAGCAGAAGGCGCAGGCGTGAAAAAATTCGTGCTGGTGAGTTATCTAAATGTGCGCCCAAATGTCAAGTCGGAGTATCACACCACAAAATGGGAGGGAGAAGAAATCGTCCGGGCTTCCAAGTTGAACTACACGATTCTCAAGGCCGGTCTTGTTTATGGACCAGGCGATCACCTGCTCAACAACTTGAGTAACCTGTTTCGCAAGATGCCAATTTTTGCACAGGTTGGACTAAGAGAGAAGACCGTGCGCTTGCTGGCCGTGGAGGATTTGGTAGCTATTATTCGCCTATGTTTACTGGATGAGAATCGCTTCGCGCGTCAGACAGTGGCTGTTACTGGACCTGAGGAATTTCCCTTCAGCCAGGCCGCGCGCCGCATTGCCAGGGCCATGGACAAACCATTTCTACTCGTCCTGCCTTTCCCGGTTTTCTTTCACCGCATTCTGGCTTTCTTTTCAGAACACTTCATGCCGAAGCCACTGATCACCAAGTCACAGGTGCAGATGCTTGCAGATGGAATCAGCCAGCGAACACCGGAAAGCGTTCCGCTGCCAGATGACATAAAGCCAAAGATCGTTTTTTCAGAAGAACAGATTAAGAAGGGATTGCCAAAACTATAAGTCCGGAATTCAGAAGCTTGCGTCTGCCAATTCGGAACTGCAAGTGTCGCCAGGGCGCCACGCGACGTCGTTTGACTCTAAATTTACAAAGAAACCGGCATTGACTTCAACCCCCTAAAAATTGGATGTTCCTGCCATTCGAGAGTTTCGGCTGCCAATTGCAGATTGGGAAAACGGCGCAAGATAGTCTGAAACGCGACTTCCGCTTCGAGACGCACGAGCGGCGCACCGATACAAAAGTGAATTCCAAGACCAAAACCAAGGTGGCGTCCTTCACTTCTCGTGAGGTCGAAATGGTCTGGGCTGGTAAAACGGTTGGGGTCGCGGTTCGCGGAACCTATGATAGTGTTGACCAGATCGCCTGCCCGAATCGTTTTACCATTGATTTCTGCGTCTTCCAACGCAGAACGATATGTGATCTGGACGGGGTTATCGTACCGCATGGTCTCTTCGATGGCGGACGACAATAGTTCGGGGTGATTGAAAAGCTTTTGTTTCTGGTCAGGATTCTGTAATAAGGCCAGCAATCCGTTACCGATGAGATGTGTGGTGGTTTCATGGCCCGTGCTGAGAAGAATGTTGACGTTCGCAACGAGTTCCTCCTCTGTCAGTGTGGAGATGGATTCGCGTTGATGAAGCAGCTCACCGGTAGAAGGCGGCGCAGGTAATTCCTGATGATAAGAGGGATAGTCATCCTCCGTGGAAGCAAGTAACGCGCTTAATAAATCGCCCTGCGGATTTTCACGTCGATTCTGACTCAGGCTTTTAACATAATCTGTCATTTCAGTAAGGCTTTGAGCGGCGCGTTCCAAAAGGTGTTGAGATTTATGCCGCACGGTGCCGAGAATGGCGAAGAGGTCATCAGACCAGCCCTTGAAACGGGCGCGGTCTGTTGCCGGAAGCCCAAGCAGTTCGGCGATCACCATCACTGGAAGAGGATATGCCAGATCTTGAATTATATCCACTGCCCCTCTGGCCTCGGCAGCGGTCAGCAGGTCATCTACAATTTTTTGAACATACGGACGCAGCTGCTCCACACGGCGCGGTGTGAATGCATAGTTCATCAGGCTCCGCAAGTGGGTGTGATAGGGCGGGTCGGCATAGAAAACAGTTTTGGAAAAGGAGTGATAAACAGGCTGGGCAATTTTCTGATTTTCTCTCGAAAGTTTTTCGAAGCCGCGCATGAGCCCCTGGGCACGCGAGAAACGGTCGTCTGTGTAGAGAGATGCAATCTCCTCGTAACGGGTGAGTACCCAAAAGCCCATTTCTTCATCCCAATGAACGGGGTCCTGCTCACGGAGTTGTTTGTAGAAAGAATAGGGGTTGGAGCGAATTTGTGATTCTTGCAGATGCGAAAGACTGAACACATCTGTCTTTGGCAATGACATGACTTACTCTCCTGTGAAACGTACAGCCGCGATTATACTACCTGTTTGTGAAATTGGATACAATCTATCTGGTTTTCAGACAGTTAAACAAAAAAAGGCAGGAAAAGTTCCTGCCCTTTCTGGGTAATTTTGTGGCAGCGGAAATTAACTCCAATATTTGGTAATCAGCGCGGCCGTGAACGGAATTACGCGCAAAACAACATCAATCAGCAGCCCAAACATGAAGAGTGAGCCGAATTTGCGATTGTTGTAGAAGGCATAGCCCACGAAGTACAGGGGCCAGCCTCGTGATCCCTCGGGGCGAGTCTCGGGCTTGGGCTTCAAGAAGATTGGGTAGATTTTCAGAAAAGCCGGAAGCGCCAGAAATACAATCAGCAGAACTGGCGTGAAGAATTTGGCGGCAATCAAATAAACCGTTAAGAGATACGGGGCAACCATCATCAGCAGCACGGCATAACGGGAAGCCTTTTCGCCGATCACCACTGGCAGGGTGTGAATCCCCTTCTTTTGATCCATATCGAGTTTGTCGATGTGCTTTCCGAAAATTACCGTGGTGACTCCCAGCACGTACGGCAGACTGGCAATCGCAACGAACCAGTTCCACTCCTGCGTGAGGACAAAATGGCCGCCGCCGATCATCAATGGGCCCCAAACGATCAAAACGGCAAGCTCGCCCATCGCCATGCCTTTCAGGGGCCAGGTGTAGAAAAGGAGGAAGAAAGCTCCTAGCCCCAATAAGATCCATGTGGTGGTGCTAAAGCCCGTATAAAACACCAGGTAGAGACCAAGAGCGAGAGCCATCAAAGCTGTGACTGCAAAGTATGTGAGGTGCTGCTGCTTCGTCATCAGTCCGCTGGCCACAGGCTGGGCACCATAGATATTGCGGTAGTAATTGTCTTTATCCACGCCACGCACAAAGTCAGTGTAGTCATTGAAAATGTTGTTGCTGGCATGAGCCAGGATCAGACCGAAAGTAAGCGCAACCCACGGCAAAAAACTGAATGAGCCATCGCGCCAGGCGAAGAGACCCGCTAGAGCCGCTGAAATAAAGGTCATCACGAGAACCGCGGCGCGCGTCGAGATTAACCATTTGGAAATCACATCCAACGCATCCCACTCGCTTTTTGAAACATTGGGAATTACATTGAGGGCTTTCCGCCACATTGCAAAATTCATCTCGAAACTCCTTGTAGTATTTTGCCGCTTGTGTCATCCACGAGAAACTTTTTGGTATTTCTGGGGAGAACAGCCAAATTTTCAAGTTTACCGAACGAGGCGGCACTTTGTAGAGAAATTATATCCATAATGTTATCATATACGCTTGGACAATTGTCAGAAAATAAGATGAGATTCATCCTGAATTTGAGCACGGTAGGGTAAAGAGAAAGGTGGCACCCTGGCCCAATTCGCTTTCGACCCAAATCTGTCCGCCGTGAAATTCGACGATTCTTTTGACAAGAGAAAGCCCGACCCCGGTTCCCTCTACGGCTGGATCAAGCCGGTTGAACAAGCCAAAGATACGGTCGTGAAACTGCGGTGCAATGCCGATGCCGTTATCTCGCACATAGAGTGTGACAAATCCGCCCGAGGCTTCACCCGCCTGTCCAATTTCGACCAATGGCTGCGGTTGATCGCCCATGAATTTGGAGGCGTTATCTGCCAGGTTTTGGAACACTTCAAAGAGCCGCTGGCGGTCGCCGTGAACATTTGGAAGCGGATGCATCACCACCAGCCTGGTATTTTGTTTTTCGAAACGGCCCTGCAAAATATTTTCCACCTCCAGGATCATTCCGTTCAAGTCAACTGTTTCAGGATCGTTCATCAAGCGTCCGATGCGCGAGAGCTCCAGCAGGTCATTTAAGAGTTTATGCATTTTGTCGGTGGCCTCACTAATTCGCTCAAGATCCAGTTGAAGCCGTTGCAGGTTTCCGGAGAGGGCATCCTGCGAAAGGAAACCAAGAAAACCTTTGATGGTGATAAGAGGCGCCTTTAAATCATGTGATACCATGTACGTGAACTGTTCGAGTTCGGCATTCTTGGCTTCGAGTTCCTGAATCAGATTTTCGCGCTCGCGTTCGATCCGTTTCTGGATATTGATATCCTGCACGGCGCCGTAGATACCAACCAGGCGGTTTTGCTCCGAGTCCCAGATGGGATGGGCATAAATCCGCACCCAGCAGATTTCACCGTTTTTGCGAAGCGTGCGAAGTTCCGAGACGATTCTCTGGTTGTTTCTCAACATCTCCATATCAAGGGCATCCCGTGCAACGTCCTCAGGATGAACGGTGGATACCCAGCCGCCGCGGGTATTAAATTCATCTGTAGAATAGCCGGTAATCTTCTCAAAGGCACCGCCTATCCAGACCATTTGCAGGCTCCCGTCCACCTGTACGTTTGTGAAAAATGTGTAATCGGAAATTACCGAAGATACGAGGCGGTAGCGTTCTTCACTCAGGCGCAATTCCTGCTCCATACGCTTTCGATCTGTGACGTCCCGGGTAGTGACCACCATGCATTTTTCACCAGCAATCTCTATCACCTCAGCGGAGAGCAGACAATGCACAGGTTCACCTGCTTTGCGTCTGAGAATCGTCTCGAAATCACGGACTCGACCATCCCTCTGAAGATTTTCCACCATGAGTTTGCGATCTTCGATGTTATCCCAAATATGCAATTCCTCTGCAGAACGACCCAGTGCCTCCTCACGGGTGTAACCGCTCATACTGCAAAATCCATCATTGATATCAATAAATTTTCCTGAAGTAATGGATGAAATCGTGACAGCATCAGGGCTCGATTGAAAAGATCTCGCGAATTTTTCCTCAGAAGCGCGTAAGGCCCTTTCCATTTGTCTCCGAGGAGTAATATCCTGAATAATGAATTGAAGATGACCGTCCGGCATATAACTGCTGCCAATGATGACATCCAGCCGACTTCCATCCTTGCACACGATGATCCGCTCACGCTTTATTATCCCGGGAACCTGTATGTCTGCAAAAGGCCTGAGTGACTTCCGGGCAATATCTTCTGGCGCGACGAAATCGTTCGGTGAATGTCCCAATATCTCTTCCGGAGCATAACCGGTCATTTGATACACGGCCGCATTCGCCATGAGGATACGATTCTCCGGGCTGATGATCATGATGCCATCCGGCGCCTCCTCAAACAACATCCGGTAGCGTTCCTCGCTTCGGCGCAATAACGCCTGGCGGTCAATTTCCAGGCGGTCGCGATGGCGCATCGAAATCATCACCAGCATGGCGGCAATGGCAAAGATTGCGAGCGGGCTGACAATGTAGCTTGTATCAGGAAAGTGCTGCGGAATAATGCGTGGCAACAGAAAGATGCCCATACAGTTGATGAGCGAGTACACCAGGACACCCACATACGACAACAAAATGCTTGCGATTATCAAGCCTGCGGTGAGAAAGCCTAACATGACGGCTGGCACCGTCGCCTCTCCATTCAATACCGATGAAAAAACCACCATTGGAAACATAAAAACAACCAGCCAGGCCGACAGTCGGTAATAGGGCAAACGGTTCAGCATAAAAGCTGATATCAGGAAAATGTACCCATACCAAGGTACGCTATAGCCCGGGATGGTCAAAACATAAGTAAGGTCAACCCCGGCGAAGATAAAAATCATCAGCAGCAAAAAGATCGCGAGCAAGCGCGATTTCCTCACAACCTCCATTTCGTAGCCAGCTGGCGGCTCGATCAAAATCCTGTACAGACGGCCGAGGACAGATCGAATCACTGCTCAACTCCCAGACGCTGGCTTCGAAGCAAACGTAAAGAAGAAGGTCGCACCGTGTCCCAGCCCACTTTCTACCCAGATCCGGCCGCCGTGAAACTCTACAATGCGCTTTACCAGCGCGAGCCCGATACCAGTCCCTTCGCTGAGCGGATTCAGCTTGTCAAACAAACCGAATACACGGTCTTTAAATTGAGGCGGTATGCCAATGCCATTGTCGCCAACGTAGTACACAGGGTTACCATCGGATCCGCTGCTCGCACCGATCTCAATCCTCGGGCTGGATTGGTCTCCCATGAATTTGGCCGCATTATCAATCAGGTTTTGAAAAACCTCAAAGATTCTTAGGCGATCACCATAAATCGGTGGGAGATTTCCAGCAACAGAGATCTCAACCTTTCCCATCATCAGCCGCCCGTGGAGCAGCTCTATCACCTCGCTGATCAGATCATTGGTTGAAATCTGCACTGGTTTCTGATTGATACGTCCCACTCGCGAGAGTTCCAGCAAGTCTGTGAGCAGGTGCTGCATTTTCTCTGTGGCATCGTTGATGCGCTGAATATCTTTCTCAAGCCGCTCCATATTGCCAGCTTTGGCGTCGTTGAGCACGAAACCCAGAAATCCCCGTATGGTGATGAGCGGAGATTTCAGGTCATGAGAAACCGTGTAAGTAAATCGCTCAAGCTCAGCGTTCTTCTGCTCGAGTTCACCAATCAGGGTCTCGCGTTCGGCTTCCCACCATTTGTTCAGGGATAGGTCGCGTATCATCACCAGAACCAGTTCTGACGTTATGGGGGAAACACGAGCCTCCAATGTTTTTCGCTCGCCCCGCACGTTTATATCAAATTCAAAGGCGTGCAACTGACCTGACTCCAATGCCCGTGCCATAGCGAAGGCAGTCTGCTCCGTGATCTCCGGCAAAACCTGTGAAATGGTTTTGCCCACCAAACCTTCTGGCAGGAAATTTAGTTCATCGTTTGCGGCCGGAATAAATTGAGCGACGGTTCCATCGCGCTTGATTTCGAGCACCATGTCTGGAACAGCCTCAAGCATGGCGCGCAAACGGGTTTCACTGTGACGCAGGGCATCGCGCGCCTGGTTCTGCTCCGTCATATCATAGAACATAGACAAAATGGCCCCTTTGCCTTCCAATTCAATCAGCTCGTATAAGGCAACAGTTTTTAGATATTCTCCACGCTCGTTCACAAAGTCATAAGAAGGATTCTGGATCGATTTCTTCTCCAATAATTCCTGAACAAACTGCTCACGCTGTTCCCGTTTAAGATCCTGCCTTAATTCGAAAATCGTGCGACCCATAGACCGATTCGGGTCATGCCCGGAGAGCCTCCAAAAAGCAGCATTGGCGTCAATGAGCCGCCCCTCATCCAGGCTGGTGATCACGATCGCCACGGGACTTTTATGAAAAACTCTCCGGAACCGCTCATTGCTTTTCTGCAGCGCGTCCTCGGTTTTCATTTGCTCGGTCATGTCGTAGTGCATGGTCAGGATTGTTGACTGGTCTCCCAGACCGATCAATTCGTAAAACGTATTTGTAGAATGCTTCACACCGTGCACGCTCATAAATTCATTGGATGGAATGTACAGCGACTTTTGTTGCAGGAGCTGCGTTACAAAATCCTGGCGTTCGGCTTCGTTATTCCATAAAGACAGTTCTACCGCCGTTCGCCCAATGGAAGTACCAGGGTTGAGCCCGGTCAATTTCCAATACGATTCGTTGGCATTCAAAAGCCGACCCTCTTTGAGCGTTGAGATTGCAACCGCAACCGGTGTAGCATGAAATATCCTATGAAAGCGATCCTCCTCCACTTTCCCTGCGCTGACCGCTCGCCTCAAAGCCTCTGTGATAAGCACAATAAAAACAATCACCAACACGTAGACAAAAGTCAACTGCAGCGCAATAGATAGTGGAGATGTGTAACCAGCCGCCCGAACTCCCAAAGTATCTGCAATCGCCATTATCCACACCGACACAATGCTCAATACGGAAACTGCCACGGCGACAAGTCGATTTGTAACCAACACGGAAACCATGATAATGAGAACATAAAAGATCAACACCGTATCCTGCACGCCTTCCACAATCCAGGCTTGATAGGTCACAACCAGCCAGGCTGAAAATATGAAAGCACAGGCGGCCTGAAAGATACGACCTTTCCGCACGGCAGCCAGCAGAATGGCATGAAAAAGCAGAACGATTGTATAAATGGATCCTGGTAATTGAATCAAATTTCCCCCGGCGAGCAGATTGTTTAAGATGTACAGGGCATTTGCCGCCAGTGCGGCAGATACGCAGTAGGCCAGTAGTTTTACAACGTGATCCCGGTTTTCCAGCCCAAATCCCGAGTTAAATGCATCATGTAAACGGCCAAACTTCATGAACGAGTCTCCGCAAAAAGTATATCACGGCGGTCCCCCACTAATCGCTGTGATTACAACTACGACAGACTTCGCTCAAAAGCCGTAATGATCTGATCCGATTTAGCACTCATTATCCTTCTCCCATTTCCGGCATTGGTTCTACGGACGCCCGACTGGCATAGTAGTTTTCCACCCAAAAAATGATCAGCGCCAACCAAACGATACTAAAACCGATCAACCGTGGCTGATCAAATGGTTCACGAAAGATAAACACACCAATTAAAAATTGGATGGTCGGTGCAAGATATTGCAGCACGCCAATCATCGTAAGCGGGATTTGCTTCGCAGCAGAAGCAAACATTAACAGTGGCACAGTGGTAACCAGCCCGGCGCCGACCATTAGCAAGTCGGGGAGGAGACCCGTGTGCATGAACGCGCCCCTGCCAGAGGCCTCTACAAATCCTAAATAGGCGACCGCCGGGATGAACAAGATACCTGTCTCGAGTGTCAATCCGTAGAGAGAGGACAACGGGGCCAGCTTTTTGACCAGCCCGTAGAAGCCAAACGAAAAGGCCAGGACCAGGGCAATCCATGGCAGTTGACCGAAATTTATTGTCAGGTACGTGACACCGACAAATGCAAGGCCGACCGGCAGCCATTGCACAGCGCGTAACCTTTCACGCAGCACGATCAATCCCAATAATACACTTATGAGTGGGTTGATAAAGTAGCCCAGACTGGTTTCAACGATGTGTCCGGCGTTGACTGCCCATACATACATCAGCCAGTTGACTCCAATAAGAAGGGAGGCAATCAAGTAAATCCCAACGGTACGCGCGTTGAAAGTGGTGCGGAACTCACTCGATTGCCCGGTAAGCATAATTACCGCAATCAGCAGGAGAAAAGACCAGGTAATACGATGCCCGATTAATTCAAGGGCTGGGACTCTCTGCAAAAGCTTCCAGTATATCGGAAAGAATCCCCACAATGCATACGCGCCAATACTGTACAAAACACCTCTATTCATTTGTCTCCTACAGGGATTTATTAGAATTCGTCAATGGAACGGCGTCCAGCAAAGCCCGCATCCATATCATGCCAGAAAGCAATTTCCCCTTCGCCATGTTTCCAGCATAGATATACTTCGTGACCGTCCCGCCATGCGGGAAAGTCGAGCAAACCGGTATTAATATCTTTGATCACGGCTCCAGTATCCTGGACGTTGTGAATCAGCTCATCTAGCCGATCGAAGGTGGGCACCATCCGGCTCAGAGTAGGATTTCCGCCATTCCCTGCGGATTTTTCCATCACGCTCCAGATCTCGGGCTGGTGAACCAGAATTTGCTGGCGGATGGTCTGAATCTCGTCCATCCACGGGCGGATCGACTCTAATGCCTCGTTTGCCTGTTGAAGGGTAAAGTATTTGGACATGGCTGGCAGTATACCATTATGGTAAGCAAGCCGCGCGAAACGTGCCATTAAAAAGTATCATCCGCAAATTTTCACATTTGCGGATGTCATGTTTTTTTCTCCCCGAGCACGGCTGTATAGCCCTTCTTTTTCGCCGCTGCAATGATCTGCTCTTCGCTGACCTTTGTTTCGTCGAATTCCACAGTCATCTGTTGTTTATGATAGCTGGCATTTATTTCTTTAATCCCGTCAAGAATATCTTCAATACTTTCAAGCCTCATCGAACAGTTCGAACAGTGCATGTCTGGTACAGAGAAGGTTTTTTTTATCATGGTGCTCTCTAATAATCTTTGGCTCCAGACCGCGAAAGCAATCACAAATTACTCAAATAGGATCATACCCGTATACATGCCCATCGAACAAGTAAAGAACATACGTGTACCGGAGGGTTGGGCAGGGATGTCCACTTGCACAGTTCCCGTCTCGGGAAGCAGTTCGTAGAAACTCAGTGCAGGGATGACAAAGTCTCGTGCACAGGAGTAGGTTTTATCCGTCACCAGGTTTAATTGGACGGGCGTATTCGCATTGGCACGTAAGGTCTGCGGGAAGTAGCCTTCATTTTCTACGTTGAGGACGAGCCGACCATCAGCTACAAATTGGGAAGCCGAGGCGTTGTTTTCAGATGGGAGCAGACTGCGGCTTAGATTCTGAAGCGAGAGCGGTGAGCCCATCAAATTGAGGCCGCCGTCCAACGTCACGAGTCCCAAAATTAAAACGGCTACTGCAACAAATCGAATGAAGAATTTCTCCATCCGGGCCCCGAGTTCGGTGGTTAGATAGGCAACGAGGAAGAAAACCGGACTTGTACCAAGGGTGAAGGCAAACATCATTGCCGCGCCGGTGGTAGGGCTGCCGGTTGCTAGCGCGGCGGCCATCATCGCTTGTGTGACGCCGCAGGGAATAAATACGGTCAGCGCGCCGAGGAAAAGTGGCGTGAAAGCGTCTGTACCTTTGGCAGTACGACGGACATAACGCGTAATGAATTTCGGCGGCTCGATATTGAAATAACGGAAGATGGGATGCACGTTAAACATGCGCAGCGCATTTCCCACCATGAAGAAACCGATGGCAATCATTAGAGTGGCGCGAGTAATAGGGCTTAGTGTGAGGAAGGAACCGGCCCAGCCAAGCAAAACACCCAGCAACGTATAGACGACCAGTTTGGCAAGCAAAAACAAAAGGATTGGGAGAGCAGTGTTCGTACGTTTTTGAGGCGGCTGTTTTTTTCCACGTTTTTTCGGTTGCGTTGACAGTGCTAGATAATCCTGCTCGATTTGATGCGCGAGCGAACTCGCTAACAAGCCGCCTTGGACCGCCAGACAACTTAACCCACCAGTTGTTAGACCTGTGATGAAAGAGACCATCAACCGCCCGGAGAATCCTGAGCCGGTATTAATAGCAAGTTCCTGCCCGCCTTGATTTTGCAGAGCCAGCATAACAACCGCCATAGTTATGAAACCAATACCAAGCGCCACGAGAATTACAGGATCAAACACAGGCTTTCGTTCGTTGGACATGAGACCTCAGATTAGGTACGCTGATATGGATAAAACAACCAAGCTTGGAGGGGCTTCAGCCGCTGAGTAAAACGGCCGAAGCCTCACCATAACCTTTATCGTTGACCACCATCCCACACCACAAACGGCATATTGACCACGACCCCTGGTTGAGCGATGGTTATTTCACCCGCGGCTTCAGCAGCGATAATCTCAGACACGGCAGTCAGCCTGCGGGCCTTTTCTGGCGCAACCCAGCTAACTACATTCACGCGGCGCAGTGGGGAATACCCATCTGTTCCTGGAGGATTATCGAACACATCCGATTGAAACCCGAATGGTCCCATGCCTTCCAGACCGTTGTCAAACACATATACATCCGCGAGCGCTTGGCTGGGTGTATCGGCCAGCGCCGCGACGTGGAGGACCGGGGAAGACATCATATCGCTTAGCAGTTGCGCCACCTCGGCGTCGGAGGCTTCGGTATGTATAAAGTAGATTTCCTTGCCGTCGGCAAAAGCCTTGCCGGCAGGCAAAATTGTAGTTGGCATTTCTTCTTTTGGCGCGCACGCTGCAAGCAACGTTACCAACAAAATCACAATCAAGAATTTAGCACGCATGTTGAATCTCCTTTTGCATTTTCCAATGCTCTCTCCTCAACCTGCAAAGTGGCTAAATATTCTTGTTTTTCAATCTCAAACTATTTGTCACCACAAATACACTGCTGAATGCCATGGCCAGTGCGGCCAACATGGGCACAAGATATCCGAAGGCTGCCGCGGGAATTAGCACCACATTGTAGAAAAACGCCCAAAACAAATTTTGTTTGATCGTTCCTAGCGTCTGGCGCGAAAGATTGATTGCGCGAGCCACACCACGCAGATCACCACTGATGAGTGTCACCGGCGCGGCAGCCATCGCCACATCCGTGCCCGTACCAATCGCAATCCCTACATCCGCTTGCGCCAGGGCGGGTGCGTCGTTGACTCCGTCACCCACCATCGCGATAACATTGGCCGCCGAAGATGGGGAATCAGGCAACTGAAGTTTCTTCACTTCGGCAGACTTGCCTTCCGGCAACACCTCAGCCAGCACATGATCGATGCCCACTTGTTTGGCAATCGCTTCGGCAGTCTTTTGATTATCGCCTGTAATCATCGCAACTTTCAGTCCCATGCGATGCAGTTCTTCGATCGCTTCCTTTGAACTTTCCTTCAATGTATCCGCCACGGCAATCACGCCTTGCACTTTTCCGTCCACTGCCACGAGCATGGCGGTTTTGGCTTCGGATTGCAGACGAGACACTTCAGACTCGAGTCCATTCATGGAAAAGTTATTCGCATTCATCATGCGGACATTGCCGACGGCAACGCTGCTTCCATCGATTTCGGCCTGCACGCCTTGCCCAGCCTCTGCTTTAAATCTGGCTGGATCCACCAACTGCAAACCGCGCGTTGTGGCCTCTGCCCAAATTGCTTCGCCGAGCGGGTGCTCACTGCCTTTTTCAACGCTCGCAGCCAAGCGGAGCAGCTCATTACCGGGTAAACTCTTATCGGTAATTACATCTGTTACAGCGGGTTGACCTTTGGTAATCGTTCCAGTTTTATCCAGCACCACGATGTTGACTTTTCCCGCACGTTCCAGTGCCTCACTATTTTTGAATAGCACACCCGCTTCTGCACCTTTACCGGTACCAACCATTACCGCTGTGGGAGTAGCAAGCCCCATTGCACATGGACAGGCTATTACCAGCACGGCGACCATGTTGATCAGCGCACGCGTGAAGTTGTCAACGTCTGCGTTCACCGGCAAGGCAGGGCCGAAGAAATACCAGCCTGCAAATGTGAGCAACGCAATACCAATTACAACAGGAACAAACACCGCCGAAACTTGATCTGCCAGTTTTTGAATCGGCGCTTTGCTGCCCTGCGCATCTTCCACCAGTTTGATGATCTGCGCCAGGGCAGTCTCTTTACCGACCTTGGTTGCTTCGAATTTCAACAGGCCCAGTTTATTCAACGTCGCGCCGATGACCGGGTCACCAGGTTTCTTTTCCACCGGCAGCGATTCGCCCGTCAGCATGGATTCATCTACGGCACTGCGACCTTCCATGACCACGCCGTCCACCGGAATCTTTTCGCCGGGGCGGACGAGGACCACGTCTCCGACGCGAACCGAGTCGATCGAGATCTCCGCATCTATCCCGTCGCGAATGACGCGGGCGGTCTTGGCGCGAAGTCCCATTAATTTTTTAATTGCCTCTGAAGTGCGTCCCTTGGCACGCGCTTCCAGGAATTTTCCAAGTTTGATGAGGGTGATGATCACAGCTGCGGTCTCAAAGTACACGTGACCGTGCAAAAGTCCCAATGCAACAGGGATGGAGTAAAAATAGGCCGCGGATGAACCCAGGGCAATGAGCACATCCATGTTCGCAGATCCATTGCGGAGGGCTTTGAATGCGCCCACGTAATATTGCCAACCGACATAAAATTGCACCGGCGTGGCCAGAAACCACATGATGTAACGCGGCGTGTTATTGGTGTGACCAGCGGCGCCAATCCATCCAAAATCAATCGCCATTGAATAGAGAAACAGTGGAATTGTGAACAGCGCGCCGATGAACAACAGCATGGATTGATGTTTAATCTCCACCTCACGCGCCTTGGCTTCAGCATCTTCAGTATCACCACCAAGTTCAACGGCCTCAAAGCCAGCCTGCGCCACTGCTGCTCGAATCTCCGCCTGGCTAACGACAGTTGGCACATAACGGAGACGCGCCCTCTCACTGCCATAGTTGACCTGCGCATCTACCACGCCTTCAAGTTTCAATAAAGCTTTTTCGAGCCGACGAGCATCGTTATCGTCAGAGAGGCGCTTGATGATCAGGTCAGCCTCACCCGTGGCAACGCCATAACCCGCACGTTGCACCCGGGCGATCATCTCGGCAAGACCGAGTTTGGTAGTGTCAAAATCAACCGTGGCGCGCTCAGAAGAAAGATTCACCATCGCCGAATTCACGCCATCTAATTTCTTGAGGTTACGCTCTACGGTGGCGACACAGTTGGCGCAAGTCATGCCCGTGATGGGTAGAGTGAGTTGTTTTGTAGCAGCCATAAAAATCTTTCAAACAGGGTGCGTAATACTACGCGCGCCTAAAGAGCCAGCACGGAAAATTGCCGGCAACACACTTACAAAGTAATCAGGCCTTCGGCGGGATAGTTGATCTCGGCCAGCAGCGCCTTAATCTTGGTCTCATCCGCCGGGGCGTCGAACGTGATTGTCACTTTCTTGCTGCCTTCATCGGCCTTCACGGATCGCACGCCCTGCAATTCGCCAACTTCAGTTTCGATGGTGTGTGTGCAATGTCCACAGTGGATGGCAGGAACGGTATAAGTTACACTCGTCATGGGTTTTTCTCCTTGAGTATGGATTTAAGTTATTCTTCAGCAACGACAACCAGTTCGCCCAGCATGCCGGCTTCTTTGTGTCCTACGACAGAACAATAGAAGGTATAGTTGCCAGGTTCAGAGACAGTAAATTGGATTGTGCTTGTCTCACCCGGCTGAGCAGAAAAATGTAGATCATAGTTTGCCTCAACGCCATGCGCATGATGTGCAGCAGAGCCGCTATCTTGCACCAGATCGATCTTTGCATCGATCTTCTCGATCACAAAATCGTGCTCAACAGCTCCGGTATTTCGAAGCGTCAACATGACGGGCTCGCCCACCGGAATCTTCACAGATACAGGACTGTAGATAAAATCCGCAGCATCCAATACGATCTCCGTTCCTGGCTGTGCAGACCCGCCACAGGCATTTAGCACCAAGGCAAAAGACAAAACGATGAAAAGGTGTTTCAACACAGGTTTGTTCCCTTCGAAATCAAACTTTTGCAGACATTTCGAAGACCTCGGCGATCTCTTTGATGACCTTCTCGCGTTCCTCTGGGTCATCGCCCTTAAGGGCACTGATCACACACGAATTCAGATGATTCTCCAGAATTTGTGTGCTGACCTTGTTCAGGGCCGCGTCCACGGCCTGGATTTGGCGGATGACATCGATGCAATACGTATCTTCTTCTACCATGCGGATGACACCGCGCAAATGGCCCTCGATGGTCTTCAAACGACGAAGTGTATTTTTGCTGTCCATAGGTTCCTCTAGGCACATTGATGGGGCAAAACCGATTCGTCTTACCCCCCCCCCAGGGGGGTAGGATGATGAAATGATACTGGCCCCGTCCCTTGCCGTCAACCGGAACATGTCACCCAATCGCAGGAAATTCGTCATATTTTTGGGGATTTCAGGCAAGAGGAGTAGAATTATTCCATGCCGATGGACCCGCTAAAACTCCGTCAGGTAGGCGTATTCCAAAACGCCACCGATGAGGATCTCAAATTAATCGCACATAACGCTATCCATCGCTCGGTTGAGGAGGGAGAATTCTTCTTCTTCCAGGGTGACCCGGCTGATTATTTGTATGTTTTGATCTCCGGACGCGCCAAACTCACCCAGATAAACGCAGCCGGGCAACAGGTGAACTTAAGAACCATCAGTGAGTGGCAATTGTTTGGAGCCTTGGGCGCAGTGCGGGAAAATGCCCTTTATCCCGTCAGTGCACAAGCGATGGAACAATGCACAGCTCTCGCCATCGAAAGCACTTACCTCCACGAATTGATGCAGACTCGCCCCTATCTGTCCTTTGACTTGATGAAGTTAATGACGGGCTACATTCAGGAAATACAGGAGCGTTATCGTGAACTCGCCACCGAAAAAGTGGAACGACGCCTCGCGCGCACACTATTGCGGTTGACTGCCCAAATGGGCGTCAAAAACGCTGACGGAGGAATCGAACTAACGTTTACGCGCCAGGATCTTGCCGAAATGTCGGGTACTACTCTTTTCACCGCCAGCCGGGTGCTGTCAGAGTGGGAAAAGCGCGGGTTGGTTGAATCAGGCCGCGAGCGGGTGGTGATCCGCAATCCGCATGAACTGGTACAAATCGCGGAACAAGAATAGTCTTATTACCTTCGAATTTGAGAATTCAGTCACGAAATCTGATTTTATTGCCGGAACGAAGCCGAACAATAAGCCAACCCTCCGAACAGGTTGGCTTTTTTCGTGCCACTTTGTAGCTCAGAACTCGCAGGATTAAATTCAAGGTAGAAGATATTCCTTATTTGCGCTAGCGCAAAGACAGATAGGGAGAAAGGAGATATTCTACGTCCACGATGGAACCACGACAAATATCTCAAAGTTGGACAGTTTCCGATGTGGTGCAAAAGTGCCCAGGAACAAGCCGGGTCTTCATTGAAAAGAAAACGCTCTGCCTGGGTTGTTGCATGGCTCGCTTTTGCACCCTTAGCGAGGTAGCACGGGTGTACAGAATAGACACAGAAACGCTTGTTCATGAGATACAGCAGGTAGCCATCAATAAAATATTTCCATAATAAAACATTTCAATGCTTTGAGGAGGAAGTCAGTAATTAGGACAAATCCCACCCAATTAGGTGACAATCATCACTGGAGATAAAACGAGAGATACCTATAATTTTCAAAGTAGACCAAACCAAATTTTGTCGGGCATTTCAGCCTGGCTAGGAGTAAAACATGGAACTAATTTCATACCTTTGGCAATACATCGTGGAAGTGTTCGGGCTCTTCATCGCCTATGTATTTGCGGCGATTTTCATTTTCTTGGTGCTTCGCCAATTTCATTCGCGCAAGATCACGGCAGCGCTGGTTGCAATTTTTATTGGGGTTTCCATCGCATTTTATGTTCCCCATGGCATGCCAGAAGAATTGGCCTATCCGCTTTCCCTGAACTCATTCGGACCGGGTGAAAGACCAGACCTGCCCATCAGAAATGCGTTTCACTTCTTCCAGAACTTCAAGAATTTTGAGCGAATATCTGATATCGCCAAGGATCCCACAGACCTGCCAAAAACCGTCGTTTATGGAGAAGATGGTGTCGTTGAGATCAATTTGA
>Ga0114129_10003338_pt1 | contig 22543 bp, 16 predicted proteins | sample RhiMetdeltSRZDD1_FD_80071 | JGI IMG/M metagenome (GOLD analysis project Ga0114129, IMG submission 80071) | Populus rhizosphere microbial communities from Tennessee, USA - Rhizosphere MetaG P. deltoides SRZDD1 (version 2) (version 2) | ecosystem: Host-associated > Plants > Roots > Rhizosphere >... | reverse complement strand
GCGACGTTCACCGCCACGGGCCACAGAGACTCAGAGACACAGAGAACAACAATTACCTCGATAGCGCTGCATTTGCGCCGAGACTCGCGATCCGCCGTTTCCGGGTCCCGATTCCAGCCCGCGTGCGCGTCGACCTCGGGATTCCGGTTCGCGTGACGAGCGATCGGCGTGGACTCAGCGGAGGGAGGGTGGAAACGTATGCAGGTCCATGGCGCACGTCTGGAGGCTGGTGGGGAGACGACTCGGCCTGGGATCGCGACGAGTGGGACGTGACGCTGACCGATGGTGCCACGTATCGATTGTTCCGTGCGCGTGACAGCGAACGGTGGTTCGTCGATGGGGTGGTGGATTGAGCACGTGTATATCGAGCTCCACGCCGCCTCCGCGTTCAGCTTTCTGCAAGGCGCCTCCTTGCCCGAAGCGCTCATCGCACGCGCGGCGGCATTGGGATATCCCGCGCTCGCGCTGCTCGACGCCGACGGCGTCTACGGTGCGCCGCGCTTTCACACCGCCGCGAAGCAGGCTGGTCTCCGGGCCATCATCGGCGCGGAGCTGACAATCGAAAGCAGGAGATCGGGGATCCGGGATCAGAGATCACCAGGGCTCACGAACCACGGAGGCACCGAGGCACAGAGAACACATACATTTAAGACCTCCGTGTCTCCGAGCCTCCGTGGTTCGGGAACTACGGGTTTCGAGCCTTCAACATCAAGTCTCTGGCGACTTCCAGTGCTGGTCGCGTCACCAGATGGCTATCGAAATCTCTGTCGCCTCGTGACCCGCATGAAGATGCGCGCGCCGAAGGGAGAAGGTGCGCTCGCCCTCGAGGAGCTCGATGGGTTCACCGCTGGTCTCGTCGCCCTGGCGGGCCGGCCGGCGCTCGACACGCGGCAGCACGGCGTGGGTGGAATGCTCGATCGCCTCGTCGGCCTGTTCGGGCGCGACAACGTGTGCGTCGAACTGCAGCGGCATTTTCTGCGGGATGAAGAATCCGACAACGCCGCGTTGACCGAGCTCGCTCGCGCGTTTCGCGTGCCCGTCATCGCCACCAACGGCGTCAGATTCGCTACGGCCGGCGATCGCTCGTTGTTCGACGTGCTCACGTGCGTGTATCACCACACCACCGTAGACGAAGCCGGTCGTCGTCTGGCGCGGAATGCGGAGCGGTATCTCAAATCTCCGGAGGTGATGGCCGAGCTCTTCTCGGATCGTCCGGACGCACTGGCGGGCACCGCGGCGCTGGCCGAACGGCTCGAGTACACGATGGCCGATCTCGGCTACACATTCCCGAGCTATCCGGTCCCGCCCGGCGAAACCGAGATGTCGTTCCTGCGCCACATCACCGACGCAGGGGCGCGCGATCGCTATCGTCCGTATCACGACAAAGCGCGCGCGCAGATCGCGCGCGAACTCGATCTCATCGAGAAGCTCGATCTCGCCGGCTACTTCCTGATCGTCTGGGACATCGTCAATTACAGCCGCCAGCAGAACATCCTCGTGCAGGGCCGCGGGTCGGCAGCCAACAGCGCCGTGTGCTACAGCCTTGGAATCACCGCGGTCGATCCCATCAAGATGGAGTTGCTGTTCGAGCGCTTTCTCTCGGAAGAGCGCGGCGAATGGCCGGACATCGATCTCGATTTCCCGAGCGGCGATCGCCGCGAACGCGTGATTCAGCACGTCTACGAAAAGTACGGCCGGCTGGGCGCCGCGATGACGGCCAACGTCATCACGTATCGCGGCCGCAGCGCCGCGCGCGAGGTTGGCAAAGCGCTCGCCCTCAACGAGGAGCAGATCGACACGCTCGCGAAGGTGATGCACCGCTTCGAGTTCAGAGATCCGAACGAGACGCTCGCGCGAAATATGGAAGCCACCGGTCTCTCACTCGAGTCTCCGCGCATGCAGACGTTCGCCGAGCTGTGGTTCGCCATCCAGGATCTGCCGCGGCACCTTGGCCAGCACTCAGGCGGCATGGTCGTCTGCCAGGGCGAGCTCGATTCGGTCGTGCCGCTCGAGCCGGCCAGCATGCCCGATCGCGTCGTCATTCAATGGGACAAAGACGATTGCGCCGACATGGGCATCGTCAAGGTCGATCTGCTCGGCCTCGGGATGATGGCGTTGCTGAAGGAGGCCATTAAGATGGTAAATACGGCAGGGGGAAGGGGGCAGGGGGAAGGGGGAAGGGAGCAGGGGGACTCGCCCCCTTCCCCCTTTGATCTCGCACACCTGCCTCCCGACGATCCGGCCGTCTACGACATGCTGCAGAAGGCCGACACAATTGGCATCTTCCAGGTTGAGTCGCGCGCGCAGATGGCGACGCTGCCGCGGCTGAAGCCAACGATGTTCTACGACCTGGTGGTGGAAGTCGCGATCATTCGGCCCGGCCCGATTGTGGGCGACATGGTTCACCCGTATCTCAATCGGCGCGCGGGACGTGAGCCCGTGATTCCGCTGCATCCCTGTCTCGAGCCGGTGCTCGCTCGCACGCTGGGCGTGCCGCTGTTTCAGGAGCAGTTGCTGCGCATGGCGATGGTGGCCGCCGGGTTCACTGGCGGGCAGGCCGAAGAGCTGCGCCGCGCGATGGGCTTCAAGCGCTCGGAGAAGCGGATGAAGCAGATCGAGGTGCAGCTGCGCGAGGGGATGGCCAAGAACGGCATCACCGGCGCGACGGCCGAACGGATCATCAACTCGATCACGTCGTTTGCGTTGTACGGCTTTCCAGAGTCGCACGCGGCGAGCTTCGCGTTATTGGCGTACGCGAGCGCGTACCTGAAAGTGCATTACCCCGCGGCGTTCTATACGGCGCTCCTCAACAACCAGCCGATGGGCTTCTATCACCCGGCCACGCTCGTCAAGGACGCGCAGCGCCGCGGTGTCCGCTTCCATCCGATCGACGTGCAGCAATCCGATTGGTTGTGCCGCGTCGAGGAGGACGGCGCCATTCGACTCGGTCTGCTGTACGTGAACGGCTTGCGAAAGGACGTGGGTCAGGCCATGGCCACCATTGACAAGGGCCACCTGAAGGTGGCCTCTACAAATACCAATGTAGGGGCCGGCTTTAGCCGACCCATCTGCACGAAGTGCGGAGCCGACGACGAGTCGATGATTGAGATGGTGAAAGAAGAAGGCCTCAAGCCTGGCCCAGCCCTGAGGCCTTCACGAACGTATTACTGCAACATCTGCTCGCACGAATGGACTGTTGAACGACAGCCCGTTGGCCGCTTCCGATCGATCGAGGACGTCGTGCAGCGTACTGGGCTGCGGCGCGACGAGTTGACAACGCTGGCGGATATCGGGGCGCTGAATGCGTTCACCAACGAGCGGCGCAGTGCGCTCTGGCAGGTGGAGCGAGCGGTGCGGCCCGCAGGTGAGCTGTTCGCGAGCCAAGACGACAACTTCCAATTCCCAACTCCCTACTCCCAAGAACGATCCGAACGTTTCGAACGACCCGAACGATCCGAACGATCCGAACGATCTCCACTGCCACCAATGGATCCCGGCGAGCGACTACAGGCGGATTATGCGGGCACGGGGCTGACGATCGGGCCGCACCCGATGTCACTCCGCCGCAGTGAGCTGGCGTTGCGCGGGGTTCTCCGGGCATCCGATCTCTCACGCGCCCGCGACGGCCGCCGCGTACGCGTCGCGGGCATGGTCATCACGCGACAGCGGCCCGGCACCGCGAAGGGATTTGTCTTTCTCACGCTCGAGGATGAAACCGGCATCTCGAACATCATCGTCCGGCCTGACCTGTTCGATCGAGAGCGGGTCGCCGTCATCCAGTATCCGTTTCTCATTGTCGATGGCGTGTTGCAGCATCAGGACGGCGTGCTCTCGATCCGCGCGGAGCGGGTCGAGGGCATCGAAGGAGACGCGTCGATCGACGCACATGACTTCTACTAACGAGGGGGAAGGGGGAAGGGGGGAGGGAAGAGAGAATAGGGAGAAGTCGGATCGCGAATCAGGGATGAGCGGTCCGGAATAGAATGCGTGGCATGTCCATGCGACTCCCGCTCGTTGCTTTCGTCATCGCGCTGACCCTCGCGACGCCGTCCACGTCCGCGGCGCAGCGATGCGATCGGCAGTGCCTTGGCGATTTCATTACGAACTACCTGAGCGCGATGGCGGCTCACGATCCAGAAAAACTGCACGTGAGCAGCCGCGTGCGATTCACCGAAGACACGGTGGAGATGAAGCTCGGTGAGGGCCTCTGGAAGACGGTGACCGCGCTCCGTCCGTACCGGCAGGATTTCATCGACGTCCGCGAAGGAGTCGCAGGTACCCACACTGTCGTCGAAGAGGGCGGCATGCCCGTGCTGCTCGCGCTGCGCCTGAAGGTGTTCGGCCTTGCGCTGTCCGAGGTAGAGACGATGGTCGTGAGAAACCGGAAGGAGGGCGTGCTCTTTCAACCGGATGCATTCAAGACGCCGAATGCAGGCATGACGTACGTTCCGCAGAAGTCGGAGTTGAACACGCGAGCCGAGATGATCCGCATCGCATCGCTCTATCCCGCCGGTCTGCGCGCGGGAAGTTTCCTCATGCCCGACGTGCCGATGTCCACCGACGCCTACCGATTCGAGAACGGACAGAAGATGGCTGGGCCCGGCTGCACGTTCCGTCCGCCAAGCTGCGAGAACATGAAGGGCCAGTCGATTCCGAGGCTTGCGGGTCTCACCTATCGCGTGGTGGCTGTCGACGAGGAGATGGGCATCGTGTGGCTGCGTCAGGACTTTGGTGCCGGCTCCGTGCCAGGTGGACAGGCGAACACGATGTTCTCGACGTTCGAGGCGTTCAAAGTGTACGGAGGAACGATCCACGCGGCCGAAGCGATCCTCGAGGTCGAAACCGTCGGCACGCCGTCGGGATGGGACCCGCCGGCGAAATAGCGCGTGCGCATCGGGATCGATCTGGGCGGTACGAAAATCGAGGGCATCGCGCTCGACGGAAGCCGCGAAGTGGCACGTGTGCGGGCTGATACGCCGCGCAACGATTACGTCGCCACGATCGACGCGATCGAAACCATCGTCGACACACTCGAAGGCGCGGCAGGCACCACGGGAACCGTAGGCGTGGGCATACCGGGCACTCTGTCGGCGACTGGTCTCGTCAAGAACGCCAACTCCGTCTGGCTGCTCGGCAAGCCACTCCGCATCGATCTCGAAAATCGCCTGCACCGCGAAGTGCGCATCGCCAACGATGCGAACTGTTTCGTTGTGTCCGAAGCGACTGACGGAGCCGCCGCAGGCGCCGACGTGGTCTTCGGGGTCATTGTCGGCACCGGTACTGGCGCAGGAATCAGCGTCGGAGGTCGCGTGCTCACTGGTCCAAACGGGATTTCCGGTGAGTGGGGACACAATCCGTTGCCCTGGGCGGAGGACGACGAGATCCCGGGTCCGCCCTGTTATTGCGGCAAGCAGGGCTGCGTGGAAACGTTCCTGTCAGGACCCGGAATGATGCGCGAGCACGAGCGACGCTCGGGCAGACGCGAACCCGTGCAGGCGATCGTCGCGAGCGCAGAGTCGGGCGACCCCGTTGCCGAAGAGACATTCGCGCGGTACGAGCATCGGATGGCGCGAGCGCTGGCGTCCGTGATCAACCTTCTCGATCCAGACATGATCGTGCTCGGTGGAGGACTGTCCAACATCGATCGTCTGTATCAGAACGTCCCGCGATTATGGACTGCCTTTGTCTTCTCCGCCGGCGTCGGTGATGTGGTTCGCACTCGCTTGGTGCGCGCGGCTCACGGGGATGCGAGCGGTGTGCGCGGAGCCGCATGGCTTTGGCACGAGGCGCGGTGAAAAGAGGTGACGCGCCTCGAGGTCAAAGGGCAAAGGTCAAAGGCCAAAGGTAGAGACACACGTCAAAGGAAAAGGCCAAAAGTGTCAATGCTGGCCGATTCGCGTCTGACGCACCCGCAAGATTTCGTCACTGGCGGCAAAGCGCGAGTCGACGATCGGACGAGGCGCGATCCCGAGACCGACGAGCACGATGACGAGAAGCGCAAACGTCCACGCTTCGCGTCGGGCGAGCCCGAGCTGAATGCCTGAATCGGCCAGCGCGTCTCGACGCCCGCAAAAGAGCGAGAAGTACATCCGCAAGACAGCCAGCCCCGTGAGCGCCGATGCGATGACCACCGCGAATCCAAGGACCGGAAACGCGTCGACGGCGCCATCGACGAGCAGTTCTTGTCCGGCGAACCCGAGCGTGCCAGGGAATCCGGTGCATGCCAATCCCGTCGCCAAGAAAGTGATCGCCAGTACAGGCATCCTCTCGTATCCGCCGTGATACGTCGAGAGATCGAGCCGCCCGCGGCGGGCCTCGAGGACGAGGACGCACCGGGCGAGACCTGCAAACGCGATCCCCGCCGAGAGCCACAACAGCAGTCCGCCGGCGAGCGCGCTGGCGCTCGTGCAGTCGAGTCCAGCCATGATGAGGGCTGACTGACTCATGAACAGATAGCCACATGCGCGGCGCGCGCTCGTTTGAACCAACGCCAGGGCCGCGCCGTACACCGCGGTGCCGAGAGCCAGGATGGCGACGAGGCGAAGGACGTCCGGGGATGCGCGCGGCACGATGAGCACCACGGTGACATACGCGCCAAGCTGCGGGGCGCTGAAGAGAATCGCGGGCCCGAGTCGACCGCGATCGAAGACCTCAGGGACCCACGCGTGGAACGGAAAGATCCCCTTGCGAATGAGAGCGGCGATGACGATCAACCACACCCCCACGACCTCCACGCGCGTGCCCTGTGTCATCGGCCAGATGATGAGCACGACACCCGCGGCAAAGAGCACCGACGAGGCGCCGAGATACGCGGCGACGATCCGCCGTTGATGTCGATGGCCGCGTCCAGGAAGCGCCGCAAGGAAGGCCCACACAGACGCGATCCACAGCACCAGCAGGATGACGGCGCTTTCAGTCAGAAACGACCCGATCGAGAGCAGCGTGGCGAGAGCCGTACGCCGCAAGCCGCCGCGATCGAGCGACCCGCGGGGTGTGACCGCAACCGTCAGGAGCCAGAGGCCGGCGGCAAACGGCAGGAGCGCGGATGACAGCGCGTTGACGCGCACGACCGCCTCGCCACCGGGGATCGCGCTGAGCACCGTGGTTCGAATCGAGACGGACCAGAGGTCAGGCTTGATCGTCATCGCCAGCGCGGCCAGCACCATGACGATGGCCGACGACACGGCAAGATGACGAAGCCGCTCGACGTCGATGCGAAGGTAGGACAGGCCGACGACCAATCCCGGAAGCGCGACGAGCGCCGCGAGCCACAGCCATCCGTTATTCATCGACGTCGTCGCTCATCTCCGCGAAGATGAACGGGGTGCGCCGGATGACGATGTCGCACAGAAACCGATCGAGACGTGCCATCCATCGCGTCGCACGATAGAACGGCACCAAGACGAGCCGATCGAGCACCGTATCGAGGAACCCACGCTCGATTGCAAAGAGAAAGAGTCGGCGACGAACACGTTCCGGAATCAGCGTCTCGAAGTGACGACCCGTCGGGGCCAGACGCCCTCCGGTGGCGGCCTCGAGTCCATGGAGGTCGTGCAGCACGTTCGGTGCGCTCAGGAACTGGAGCAGCCGGAAGCAGGCGTGGCCGGCGAGATGCAGGAAGGCGATTGTGTACAGTCCAAGCGCGATCTCCACCACGATGATGCCCACTTGTGTGAGGGACGCGTAGGCCAGTGACGATTTCACGTCGCTCTGTACGCGCGTCACCAAGGTGGAGAACAACGCCGTCGCCACGCCGAGGCCTCCCGCCAGCAACCGCGCAGCGGTCGACTGTTCGAGCAGCGGCCCCGCCCGCAAGAGCAGGAAGCATCCCGCGTGGATGGACAACGACCCGTAGTACACGGCACTCGATGGTGTTGGCCCTTCCATCGCGCGTGGCAGCCATCCTGAAAACGGCAACAACGCACTCTTGCCCGCCGCGGCCACCACGAGCAGTACCGCGATCGTTGTCACGCCGGTTCCGGACAGGCCTTCGATCGCCGTGCGCGCGGTGCCGAACAGAAGCGAGAGGCTGCCGCTTCCCGCGACGTGATGAAGCAGGACCGCCGCCGACAACATGGCGGCGTCACTGATCCGATACACCGAGAACACGCGAAGCGCGTTGGAGACCGTCGCGGGACGTTCGTGAAAGAACGCGACCAGCAGCGCCGAGCTGAGACCCACGAGCTCCCAGCCCGCGAACAGGACCTCCACGTTGCCGGCGAGCGCCACCAGGAGTATGCCCGTGACGAACATCGCAAACAGCACGAAGTAGCGGTTGTAGCCGGGTTCTCGGTGGAGATAGCGGTTCGAAAACGCGGCGACGATGCCTGCAATCGCCGCAGAGAGCGCGGCGAACGCCAGTGACATGCCGTCGAGGAGGAACTCGATGGCGATGCCGCCTTCGTGCGACGTCGACCACGAACCGTACGAGACAACCACGGTTCCGGGTCTCGCGGTCACATAGACGAGGAATGCCGAACCGATCGCCGCGAACGAAATCATCATGGACGCCGCAGCAAGTCGGCCCGTCCATTGCTCCCACAGCGGCCGATTGAATACCGATGCCGCGCCGAGCACGATGAGCAACACCGCCGGAGATCCGATGCCGACCAGCATCAGCACCTCCATCGACTGCATCGACATCATGCGTGGGCTCCCGCATCGGGTGCATGCGGGATGGGTCTCGACGAGTCACGCACGATGCTCACCGGAGGAAGGAATCCGCGTTTGCCCTGATACCAGGTCGCTGAATCTCCGGTCACGACCGGCAGCGAGTGATCTGGCGTGTGCGCCTCGAACCGGTCGCCCCTGAGCTCCCACAAGGCTCCGGGCTGCACGTCGAGACAGGCGATCCAAATCCATCGGTTTCGCGCGAGCCGCGCGATGGCGGGATTGCCCTGGATGACTCGCCAGAGCCGATCGCGGTCCGCTTCGATGATGATGGCCAGGCGTGTCGGTTCGTGAATCTCGACCATCTGCCACGGCAGACCGGTACGCAGATCGCTCTGCGCACCATCCATCACGCCGAGCAGCGACGTGACGTTATGCGGCAGCTTCGTGCCACTCCCGTACCCAGAGGGATCGACGGAGCTGAAGTAGTACTCGAGGCTGATGCCGGCAACGACCGGCACCACCGCAGCCATCACTCGCGACAACACGGCGCCGTCATCGTCCTGCGTCGGGTCGTAGGAGACGAGAAAGGCGCGGCGATCGAGAAACAGGCCCGATGTCCGCGCACGCCGGCCGATGATGCAGAACGCGTTCGTGGCGTGTCCGTACTCGGGCCGTGGCTGTGCCAGATCTGCGGCGCGCCCTTCCACGTGCGCCAGCGCCGCCATGGGTGGATACCACGTCGGTGCCGAATCGAACCGCCGGCATCGCTCATGAGCCTCGCGTCGTCGGGCCGTCTCGAACGCCTCCTTCGCTCGATCGAAGACAGCGTGCAGATCGACAGGAACGAGGTCATCGTCGAAGAACGTGACCGAGTTGTTGCACGTGTTTCGTTCTGCGCCCACGAACCAGATCGTCGACTCGATCTGAAGCCCCGCGTCGGCAAGGAGCCTGCGGACGCGGGGATCGTTTGCCATCTGCGCGAACGCACGCGCATTTGGCCCGCCGCGTCCGCCTCCGCAGGCACCACAGTCGTGCGCCGACTCGTGCGGATTGTTGAGGCTGATCGATCCGTGGCCGACGATGAAGACAAGAGGAGACAGGCGGCCAGAGACGCCGACGTCTTCAAGCACACGCCGAACGATGGTTGCCATCTCATCGAGCGTGAATCCCGCGTATGTCCCGATCGGGGGTGGAGCGTCGTCTCGTTCCAGGCGAAGACGGGTTCCGACGGGTGTGACCGACGTCTCGCGGACGCGACGCAATCGAGATGCGAGCCACGGAAAGACCACGCGCAGGACGAGGGGGACCAACATGAGCCACCCGAGGACGGTCATCAGGATCGCGCCACGAACGAGCATGCGGCTGCCGAGGTGCACGTTGTAGCCGAGGAATCCGGCCGCGCGGCGTTGAGCGCGTCGTGACAGCCGAGCAAACGCGTTCGCATCCTGTTCGAGCTCCGGGACGAAATGCTCGGGGCGAATGACGACAGGACAGAGCGGCCGCGGATGGGCGTCAGACGCCGCCTGGTGATACATCGCGACGTTGAAAAAACCTGGCGTCGCGAACGTCTCGACCGTCGGGTCGGTCTCCTCGAGATGCCGGCGGAACGACTCCTCGCGTTCGTCGATGCAGAAGATCGCTTGAAAGTCAGGAGACGCCGGCGGCTGGCGTGGCGTATGCCGCATCAGGGCGTCGTAGACCCGATGACGCACGGCACGCTCGTACGCGCGATGCAGAAATCGCCGCTGCTTCACGCCATCGAGCTCGTGCAACTCGAACTCGAGCTGCTTCACCGTGGCGGGTGCCCACTGCTCGACGATCGACGCATCGAGACCGCACAGCTGCGCCACATGAAACAGCGGCCACGCCCGCTCCTGGAATGTGGGCGGGCCCGAGTGTGGCACTCGTGTGCGAAGAGAATCCCGAAGTGATGCAATCGGTTCTTCGAACGAGAGCTCACCTCGAGCGGCGTGCTCGATCGCCGCTCGTTCGAGCAAGAGGCGTACGGCCAGATAACCAGCCAGCGTGGCCGGGAGCTCCTTGGCGGGCACGCGATCGGGGCGTTCTTCGATCTGACGCACCATGCCGGCCCAGCCTCGCAGCGCCAGCAGCGTATCGGTCAGATAGTCTGCCCACTCGCTCTGAGCAACTCCTAGCGCTTCGAGCGAGTATTCGAGAGACGTCACTGCCGTTCGACCGGCGTGTCGATCGTCGGCAACGAGACGCGGAAGGTCCCGAGCCCACGGACCGCAACGCGATGCGAGAGACGTTCCGTAGAGTTCCAGGAAACATCCGTGAATGCCTCTCTCGCGATGTGGCATTGCCCAATATGCGAGACCCTGGTCGAGATACCCGGCAATGAACCGGATCAGCGGCGGGTGGATCCACGCATCGGTATCGATCCCCGACGAGGCCAGTAGCAGGTCGCGATGGCGCACGATCTGCCGAGGCACACTCGGATTCGTACTGCCTGCACGGCCAACGGCCGCCACGCACGCATTCCACAGATGTCGCACGGCGTTTCGCTGGACTGCGGTGTCCTCGTCGAGGTCGCTCAGCGTCGTCAGCGTCAGCCGTGCGTCGCGCGGCAAGTCAGCGCGAAATCGCGAAAGGGCGTCCGTCTCTTCGAGGAGCCATGCGAGCGTGCGTCCGGTGGCGGCGGGAATCCCATGCAGCACGACGCGTCGCCACAGATCGAGTCGGGTGCCTGCTGCGGCGATCTGTTCGGCGGCCCTGTCACCCAATTCGTCCACCAGCAACGACTCGACATCCTTCGCAAGGATGCGTCCGGACGCGACCTTCGCCCGATAGCGGACCTCCGGGAGGAACGGCTGACAGCCGAAGCGCGCCGCGGCGTGCTCGACAGCGTCCTCGAACAGGAGCTCCTCGAAGGCGTGCAGCGTGTTGTGGTGGATGAAGATGCTGATCGGCCCCTGCGCGGGCAGCAGGTGCGACAACTCGTCGATGACGCGAGCGAGCGGGACGTCTGTCAGAGTGGGAATCTGGACACCTGTCGTGTGGGCCATCGAGCGGCCGGAGCCGTGCCGTCGATTATACGCTTCGCCTGCGAGACGACTCTCGCGCAAGCGAACAGGGTCGATGCATGATCACGCGAGCCGTCGAGACGTGGAGAGCGACGCTCAGCCGGCGGCAGCCGCCGCAGCCAGCTTCGGTTTGAGCCGTATCACGCCCGCCTTCTCAGTGTCTTTTGCCGATGCCGCATCTTTGCCCGTTGCCGAGTCCTGCCAGTCGCTTTCAAACAGATCGCGAATCTTTCGTGCGACGGCGGCGTTGCTGATGACGACGCCGACCTCGCGTCGCTGATCCAGCTCTGGACGCCGCAGGCTCTGACTGCCGACAAACGCACGCGAGCCATCGCGAACGATGGCGCGAACATGCAGACGCAGCGACCGCAGCTGTCTGACCTCGATCGGGGCGTTCCCTTTCAACTTGCCGATCACACGCACGTCGACGCCCGAGGCCGCCTGCTGCTTGAGCAGCTTGATGAAGCCAGGATCCTGGAGGTTGACGTCATAGATGAGGAGCTGTCGCTTTGCGCCTTTCACGAACGTGGTGAGCATCTCTCGTGCGTTTTCGGGACTCACGACGAGTGGGCTGCTTTTCGGGACATACGGCTGGCGCGCGCTGTCGGCTTCGAACAGCGCTGCCGCTTCTTTCACGGCGCGCTTGTCTCTCGTCGACACGCCCAGGCTGCGGCTCTTGATGGTGTCGGCGGCCGTCAAGTTGAACGCGAAGAGGTGGAGCGCATCGTCGGCCACCAGGAACTTCCCGTGATAGCGCACGAATTCGTCTCCCGTACGCGTGACGGTGACGCCGGCCTCGAGCAGACGCAGCTCGAGCTTTCGCAGCTTGTTCTCACCACCGCGGTTGGTGTGGGCGACCAGCACGCGCACTTTCACGCCGCGCTGCACGGCCGAGGCGAGCGCTTTTTCGATCTCTTTGCGATCGGTACGGAAGATCGCCAGATCGACCGTGCGTCGGGCACGGTGTATCGCTCTCACCACCGGCGCCATGCCGGCATCTGGCTGGATGATCAGATTCACTCATCCTCCTCAGGGAGAGGGCGGGCTTTCTTGTCCTCTTTCCACTCTATCTGCGCCTTCCCGTCCGGCGCCAGCGCCGCCAGTGCCGCCGAGAGACGTTCTGTTTTCAGCGAGCTTCCCGCGGTGACGAGGTACGACAACTCGTCTTCCCCCGTTGTGCGCAGCTCGAAGGACGTGCGGGCCCGTTTCAGGATCTGCTCGACTTCCTTGCGTCTGTTGGACGTGTGTTCGCCCAGCTTCACTGTCAGCAGGAACGTGCGAGTGTGCGTCTCGAAGCTCTCAATGATCCAGAGAGTGACGGCGAGGAAGAGCGTACCTACCGCCGCGATGCCGAAGAGGCCGACGCCAGCCGCCAGCCCGACCGACAGCGTCGATAACATGACGACGGCATCTTTCGGATCTTCGATCTTTGCCCGATAGCGAATCAGGTTCGCGGCGCCCGCGATGCCAAACGCGCGTGCGAGGCTTGCACCGACAACCAGCATGATCAGCGCGCCGACGATCGCCAGCACGATCTGTGTCTCGATGACCGCGGGGTCGCGAGGCGGGTATCCCGCGCGTCGGGGTCTCAGCGCGAGCGCGGCACCGAGCAGCGCCGCCAACGGAAGACGGATCGCGGCATGCGCGAGTCCTGCCCGCAGATCATCGAGCAGTTCGTCGGACTGGATTTCCAGATCGCGCTGCTGATTGGCCTCCTGAGCCGGCGCTGTGCCGGTCTGCGCGAAGAGTGCGCTGGAACTCCAGAAGATCAGCGCCATCAACGCGACCGTTCGAGATCCGGCATCGAACGCACGATTCCAACGACGAAAACTCATCCCTGCTTCCTCGATCTGGCCTCCTGACCGGGCCGGAGCGCGAGACCCTCCTGGATCTTGGCCCGAAGCTTTGTGATGTATCGCTGTCGAATCGACGGCGCGTACTCGGCGGCCTTGAATGCATCGTCGAGTTGCGCGTCGGTGAGCCGGTTCATCAGCTCGCATCCCCAGATCACATCGGTGATGCTCATGATCTCGATCACGTCGCGACGCACACTGCGATAGTCGAGTTCCACCTTCGAACCCAGTACTTTTTTCGTCAGGTTGAGGCTCTCGTAGTCATCGATATCATTTCTCGTCCCTCGAATGATGCCCGGCAACACGGGCGGCCTTCCGAGTGATGCTCCGAGGTCCTGGACGACATAACGCCGTCGAGGCTCCGCGGTGGCGTCGCGGAGGCGATAGATACGGTTATTGCCGGTTTTGAAGTCCCAGTTCATCACCAGCAGGTTGATGCCAATCAGGCCCCGCAAGGGCACCGTGTCCTTGAACGGGTTCTCCAGCCATTTCCATTCGCCGTCCGTCTCGTGATCGGATTGGAGACGAAAGCGCGCCGGTTCGCCTTCGGACTCCCACGTTCCCGCTAACCGCCAGCCGGTGAGGTAATACGTCTCTGGCTGGTGGTACCCAAGCGCCCACAGGATCCGAGACACGACGATTTCAGGCTGTGCCTCCTTGCCGAGTTTGATAGCCCACTTGCGTCCGTCGGGGCCCGTGACGTCGTACCCCTTGCTGTATCCAGTCGTGTCGAGCTTCACGACCTTGTACTCCACGTTGCTCGACGGCGCCGAATCTTGGCGGCCCGATCCCCAGAACAGGTTTCGTTCCGCGAGATCCGTCGGCTCGATCCACAACTCCGACAGCGGAACCGCTGCTTTCGCCTCGGGCGCGCGCGGCCGATCGGCGATCGTCGCACCCGCGCACGCCGCCATCAAGCCCGTGCTGGCGACGAGAAGCAGACCGCGTACGCGACGTGAAAGAGTCATGATTGATCCTCCCCACTACTGGGAGCGTGACGACGACTTGTCCGCTGGGAGCTTCTTGGGATCGGGCACGAGCGGCAGCGTTCCCGAGTCGATGCGCTTGCCGACGCGAGTCAGCGTCTGAAACTGCATCGCGTCTCTGCCGAGCTCCGCGAGCATGAACGAGTTGTCGGTGTCGAAGCCGACAGCGGTCAACGGCGTCTTGAGAATATCGCCCTTCGCCAACTTTGCCGCGCCTCCCTCGGTGAAGTAATAAATGCCCTTCTGCGGCTTGAGCCGCTCGTAGAAGTGCTCATGTCCGGCGAAGACGACATCAACGCCATATCTGAGGAAGAGCGGCTCGACCTGCGTTCGCAAGTCAGTTTCGGATCCGTGCCGTCCGCCCGAGGAATAAAGCGGATGGTGGAAGTAGGCGACTTTCCAGCGGTTGTTCGATTTGGACAGCTGGTCTTCGAGCCACTTGAGCTGCGTCTGGTCCATGTAATTGCTGTCGAGCACGAAGAAGCGCGCCTCGCCCTTGGTGTAGGTGTAGAAGCGCTCGCCGTTCATGTTGAAGGGCTTGTAGTACCGCTGCGTCGGGTCGTCGTGGTTGCCGAGCGCCGCATAGAACGGGACCTTCGCGCTCAACAGAGCCTGGTACGGTTTCTCGAACTTCTGCACGAAGTCCTGCGGCCGCTCGCTCCCGTAGATGTTGTCCCCGACCATGATGATGAAGTCGAACGGAAAGACCTGTCTCGCCTTCATCAGCTGCGCGCCGACCTCGTACTGCGATTTGGTGCCGGTGCCGGTGTCGCCAATAATCGCAAAGCGCACGGATCCGTTCTCACGTGGTGGAGCCACGTCGCCTGTCGGCTGAGGCGTTGCCGCCCGCGGGGTTGCCGGCGCAGCCTGCTGCGATGACGGCGTGGCCGGTCGTTGCGCCGCGGGTGCGGCCGCGCTTTGAGCGGCAATCGCACTGAATTCCGCGGAGCGCGCAGACGAACCGTTCGTGGCCGTGAGCACGCCGACCGAGAGAACAAGTGTGACGAGTGTGTGATGGACGCGCATGGCCTATTTTTCTCGTTTCACGGGCGCTTCCTGCGCTCGCTTCACCGGGGTGCCCACGAGGACGTCCACGATCAGATTGGCGTCGCGATCGCGAAGGAGCAGCCGGCGATCGACGACGCGATACTCCAGTTGCTCTGGAAGCATCGGTAACTGCGCGAGCAGCTTTGCCGGGACGGTCACCAGCGGAAGCGTGGTTGGATACGGCTGATTGACCTTCAGCGCCAGATTACTGGGGAGCGGTGGGTCCTCGTGAAAGAGGGCCTTTTGATCCTCTGGACTGCGGGACTTCCAGTCGTCCTCGAGGATTCGCCACAGATGCGGCCCGAGGTCTCCGAAGACGTCGCCGGCCTTCGCGGACGCGCGAGCCATCGCGATCGCCTGGCCGAGAGCCTTCTCGCGTCCGCTGATCTTTGTCGGGTCGCCCGTTTCCTTGACCTCGGGGATCTTCTGGCTGATCGCGTTCCGCATCGCGAGATACGCATCGATTCGCTGTTGAAAACCGGCCAACGCGGCGGCGTACGGATTGGCTGCCGCCGCTTGCGCTGGAGGTAGCGGTTTAGGTGACGACGGTGCCTGCGGCTTCGTCTGCGCCCGAGCATCGGAAACGCCGAGACATAACGAAGAGAACAGAAGTACCAGGCCTAGGCGGACCATCTCACCTCCTCAGCCGTTCAGCAGACGTACCTCATCGTCAATTCAATCGACGTGCCACGAAGCTCGGCACGCATGAGCTGAAAAGGCGTTAAAAGACGTGGCCGGAGCCGAAGGCGAGTCGAAAGCCTTCCGGACTGTGAGCCAAGTCGAGGCGGCCGAGATACCGATGTTCGGTACGCGCGCGGATGCCAATGCCGGGAGTGGCCTTCACGGAACCGAGCGAGAGGCGTGACAGTCCATCGGCGACGGTCCCGAAGTCGAAAAACGGAGCCACCTCCACGAACCGGTGTGCTCGCAAGCGGTACTCCACGGTGCCGTGCGCCAACGTCTGATCGGGAAAGCGATAGGAGTGAAATCCTCTCAGCGTCTCTCCGCCGCCCAGTGACTGTTGGAGATAGAACGGGGTAGATCCGTTGTCGCGCGTGAAGTCGTTCGAGACCAGCGCCCGCGCGGCGAGCACGCCCCGGCTGAAGGTTGGCTGGTAGCCCCGAGCGTCGAGCGTGACCCGCGTGAACGACAGGTCGGGCATGTCGGTCGCGGCAAACCGGCGGAAGGAGATCCCTACCATCCTTCCACTCTGAGGCACGCGAGTGTCGGAACGTGCGTCATGGACCAGTCCGCCACCAAGCGTGATGAATCGAGGCTGTTCGCGAGCACCGGCAATCGACGCGGGTACGAAGCGATCTTCGACATTGACGAGTGCGTCGTTGTGTCCTGGGTCAACCTCCAGATCGAGTACGCCACCCCGCGCGCTGAACCCGAGTACCGGAGTAATCTGCCGTTGCCAGACGCCTTCGACCGAGGTTCCCGACAAGGCATAGTCGGCGCGATCGCCTTCCCGTGAGTCGATGCCGGTGCCGTAGTACGTGTGCTGGGGATAGTCGAGATAGCGCATCTCGAGGTAGAGCGCCGACCCGCGAGCCTTGCGTGCCGACGCGTTGAAGAGCGATGGCACCTTCGTGTCAGCGCTGCCGAACTCGAGCGTCGATGCGCGCGCGTTGAGGAGACCAATCGCCGCCGAGTATTCCTGGTAACGTCTGACGGACACCGTCGCGTTGAGCTCGACGTCGATGCCTCCCTTCAGTACGTCCGAATGGCGGTAGCCCACCCCGCCGGCGAGACTGGAACCGGCGACGATGATCCCCGCTGAGAGCGAGAGACCGTTTCCGTTGACCTCGCTTGGCGACGTGAATTTCGTGATGCGGCGATTGATCCACCCGCGGAGTCCTCTGTGCGACTCCTCTTGGCGGCGTTTGGCGTCATCGTCATGCTTCGCGGCCTCGGCAGTCGTCTCATTGCGATCCGAGACCGCCTGAGCGGCGTGGGACTGCGCCGCCACGCGTGGCCCCCACAACGCACTCAGCAGCGAGCAGAGCACAACAAGTCCGCCTGGTCTCATGTGTCTACCGCGTGATGCTCGTGGTGCACGCTCCGAGGACGTTCACCTTGTCGACGTGAACTTTACGCGCGAGGAACTCGGCTTCACCCTCACCGGCTGTCGGGCCGAGCCATGCCGTCGGCACTTTGGCCTTCTCGGTCTTGCCTCCGAGCTTCAGCTCGATCTTCGCCACGTCACCGTCCCTGTGGACCTCGATTTCGCCCTTCTTGAAATCTCCGAGGTCGCCTTTGACCTCGATCATCTGGCCCACGTGCTTGGCGAGATCCTTGTCATCATCGAGCCAGTAGAAGACCCGCGAGGTCAACGGCGAGGCTTGCCCGGCTTGGATCGCCATGGCATTGCTCAACATGATGTCGCTGCGCGTCCAGACCATAGCCTGAGGCGCGCCAACATTGCCGGTCGCCGCGGGCCCAACGCAGCCGCGAATCGTGATGTCGTCGCCATGGACCACGACCGATGGCTGCTGGGCAGCTGCCATGGAGACCGACAACGAAACTCCCACGAACGTGAGAGTTACTCGCCTGAAGAATGCAGTGATCGTCGTCATCGTCGAGCTACCTCCTTCAGCGGGGAGGTTGGTGCAACCCATGTGCCCGCACGCATTCATAACGCAGCAGCGCCGGAAACGGGGCCGTAGGCAGAAGTTGGCAATAGCCCGCCCTCCTTCGCCGATTCGGGCTTCGGTGGCGCAATGGCTCATAGGCCAACTCAGGTGTTGTCGAGTTTCAATGTGAGCGCGCGATAAGACGATCCGATCGATTCGCGTCTGAGTCAGGCCGGCGACACGGCTCGCCTGACGCGAGCCACCGTTTGACCGACCGCGAGCGACGCATAGAAGATCTTTCCAACCGGAATGCCGCCACGGAGCCGATAGCGTCCGACGGCTTCGAGCCCGGCGGACGCAACGCATCCGCAGTTCTCGCAGTCTGGTTTGCCGCCGAATTGACACGGGGCGATACGACGTTCGAGATCGGACGAGAAGCACTCGGTGGTCTGCGCGAAGATGCAGTGTTCCGGTGACTCCGGAGGCGTGGCGTACGCCTTCAGCATGCCCTCGACCATCTGCAGCTTCGAATACCGCGGCCGAAGCTCCCGGATATCGGCGATGACACGAGCGCGATCGGCAGGTGTCAGCCGCTCCATCGACAGCTCTCCAACTTGGGGCGTGTACAGACTGATCCAAATCAAACGCGTGTGCGCGTTACCCTGCCAGAAGTCCAGGAACTCTTTCAGGTAGCCTTCGCGACGCGCTTGCTGACGAGTGACCGTACAGTGGACGGTGATCTGATGGCCCTCGATGTGTTTGAGGATGCGCTCGTACGTTGCGGGCTTCCGGCGCTCGTCGTGCTCCGGCTGTAACCCGTCGATGGACACCACGATTTGGAGCCGGCGCACGGCGAGCCACTCGGTCGGAATCGGACGGACGGCGCTGGTGACGATCTGCGTGTGGATTCCGCGTTCCGCAAGCCTCGGGAGAATTTCATTCAGCTCGCGGTACCGCACCAGCGGCTCGCCGCCGACGATCGAGAGATGCAGCGGGCGATGCCGATCGATGAGCGCCATGAATCGCGAGACGAGCTCATCGCCCTTGTAATCAGCCAATCCGCGGAGCGTGACGTTCCCGCCCAGGTGTTCATCGCCATAGGCATAACACCCAGGACAGCGGAGCGGACATTCTTTCGTGATTTCAACCGAGAGATTCGGACGATAGCCCGTGAGGATCCGGCCCCACGCCTGGACCAGCTCACGAGCGCCGACAGCCGGTGCGCCCATCTGTGGCCACTATTATGAGTCGAGTGAGACTGTCACGTACACAAAAACAGGATTCACGCGCTATTCTTCATTTCCATGAGTCGTGGTTTACAACTACCGAGCATCGTCCGAAGGCGATCGCCGCTGCATGGATGGGGCGTCTTCGCGCTCGAGCCCATCAACAAGAATCGGCGCATCATCACCTACGACGGCGAGCTCATTGATCACAAGGAAAGTCTGAAGCGTGAAACGAAATACTTGAAGCGCGGCGAGATCTGGTGCTTCACCGTCAATCGACGCTGGGTGCGTGATGCGAACGCGGGTGGCAACGTCGCTCGTTTCATCAATCACGCATGCAAGCCCAACTGTTATAGCCAGATCATCGGTCACGAGATCTGGATCCGCGCCGGCCGCTCCATCGAGGCGGGCGAGGAGCTGACCTACGACTACTACACCGACGGAGAGCAATCGATTCAGTGCAATTGCCGTCCTGGGTGCGAGCGGAAACTGTAATGGATCAACTCCCAACCTCCACCCTTCGACCGTGCTCAGGGTGGCCTGAGCGATCGTCGAAGGCCAATGCACCAAGGCCCATACGAGTCCGGAAGGGGATTGGGAGTTGGGCCGATTGGAAGTTGGGAGTTGTCATCGCTCTCACGTCAATCGTGGCCACGACGGGTGCACAAACTGACGTCACCGATGCCGTATTGGAACCCGCGAGTGCGGGCCGCACCGTCGCCATCGGCCTCGTCTCGTCTGGCGGAGGTGTCACGACGATCCCCCTCGAGGTCTACGTCGCGCGCGTGCTGGCTGGTGAAGCCGAACCAGGTGCTCCCGACGCTGCGCTACAAGCCTTAGCGGTTGCCGTGCGGACGTACGCGATTGTCAATGCCGGCCGTCATCGCCGCGAGGGATTTGACCTGTGCGACTCGACACATTGTCAGGTGCTGCGTACTGCGAACGACAGCTCACGACGCGCGGCGCTCGCGACCGCCGGTCGGGTGCTGACCCTCGACGGCAAACCGGTTGAGATTTTCTATTCCGCGTCGTGCGGAGGACGATCGGAGACCGCGGCCGACGTCTGGCCGGGGGGAACGAGATTTCCGTATCTGAAGTCGGTTGTCGATGACGTGCATGACGACGACGTGCCGTGGGTCCTCGAGTTGACGCTCGAAGAGATTCGGCAGCAGCTGCTCAAGGCAGGATTCGGCGGTGACCGTCTTCGAGACATCGACATCGACGGCCGTACACACTCGGGTCGCGTGGCGCGACTGCGTCTCGCGGGGCTTCGACCCGATTCGGTTGCCGGCGATCCATTCCGGATGGCGATCGGCCCTCGCCAGTTGCGAAGCACCGCCTTCTCGCTCACGCGAGATGGAGACCGCGTCCGGTTCACGGGCGTGGGATATGGACATGGCGTCGGCATGTGCGTCGTCGGTGCCGGCCGTCGCGCTCGCAGAGGTGAGACGGCGGAGGCCATATTGGCGCAGTACTATCCAGGGCTCGCGTTGTCACCGCTTGACGCAACCGCTGCACGTCCGGAGTCGACCGGCGGTATTCCTCCCGCCCCCGCCCGACCTCCGATCGTGGTCTCCAAGACATCCGACATCGTCGTGCGCGTGCCGAATGGGTCGGCCGTGAGCGCCGGCGAGGTGGAGCGAATCGCGCTGCGAGCGCGCGAATCGCTGTCGCGCGTCCTCGGGGTGTCGATCAGCCCGGTGACGATCGAGCTGCATGAAACGCTGGATGGCTTTCGCTATGAGACCGGGCGGCCGTGGTGGGTGAGCGCCGCCGTCACCGGCGCGACGATCGATCTGACGCCGGCGTCGCTGCTCGCCCAGCGAGAGGGCATGGAAACGACGCTCCGAACTGCGATGGCGGAGTTGCTCGTGGCACCAACGCTGACCGGCCGTCCAACGTGGGTTCGTGTAGGCGCGGCGAGATATTTTTCACGCCCGTCACGTGCGGCAGCGTCGTCACGGCCAGTCACGTGCCCGGCCGATGCCGAGTTGACCTTGGCTGTGTCGGCATCTGCTCAGCGCGACGCCGAATCGCGCGCGGAACGTTGTTTTGCACGCGAGCTTGCGAGTACGGGCGATTGGCGAAACATCCGTTAGGGCTCGGTAGTCGTAGTCAGTCAGATGTGGTGTCCGCCTTCAGGCGGACCTCAAGTCCAGCTACAGCCGGACACTACGATCGAGTCACATGTAGCGTCGCCTTCCCTGGCTCGCCGAAGCGCAACGCGCGAAGGCGGCAAGCGGACCTCAAGTCGGCGACGCCGGACACTTCGATCGATGCTGTCTGAAGCCGGGCCCGCATCCGAAGCGCAATGTAGCCAATTCGGATTGGGCGGCGTCTAACTGGTGTGTTAAGACTCCACTGTGGAAAGAGGCCTATAATCGCCCTATGCTGATCAAAAAGGCGGCCGACATTCCTTCGTCCGAGATCACTCCACAGAGCGTGTACGTGCGGCGCCGGGAGTTCATCCAGGTGTCGGCGGCCACGCTCCTTGCAGCAGGTTGCGGGTCGCTCTTCGATGAGGCCGCGGCGCAAGGCGGCGGTCTCGCGAAGCTGCCCAACGTCAAGAAGAGCCCGCTCAGCACGACCGAAGCGCCGAGCCAGTACGATCACGTGACCAGCTACAACAATTTCTACGAGTTTGCGCCGGGCGCCGGCGACGGTCCGAAGAGCAACTCCAAGGGCTTCAAGCCCCGACCGTGGAAGCTGCAAATCGACGGTCTTGTGGCGAAGCCGGGCAACTACGACATCGACGAGTTCATCAAGCCGTACGCGCTCGAAGAACGGGTGTACCGCATGCGGTGCGTCGAGGCGTGGTCGTTCGTGATTCCCTGGGTTGGCATCCCGATGGCCGACGTGATCAAGCGAGTGGAGCCCGCGTCGAATGCGAAGTTCGTGGAGTTCACCACGCTTCAGGATACGGGCCGTTTCCCGATGCAGAAGACAGACCTGCTCGATTGGCCGTACATCGAAGGCCTGCGGCTGGATGAGGCGCAGCACCCGCTGACGCTGCTTGCTGTGGGTCTCTACGGCGAGGTCTTGCCGGCGCAGAACGGTGCGCCCATTCGTTTGGTCGTGCCGTGGAAATACGGCTTCAAGGGTGCCAAGTCACTCGCTCGCATCCGGTTCGTCGAGAAGCAGCCGCTCAATACCTGGCAGCGGATGGCGAGAAACGAGTACGGCTTCTATGCCAACGTG